>ENA-OQAY01000286-OQAY01000286.1-human-gut-metagenome-genome-assembly--contig:-NODE-286-length-14655-cov-1.206222_pt1 | contig 14655 bp, 19 predicted proteins | sample MGYA00242740_ERZ504537 | MGnify/ENA primary metagenome ERZ504537 (study PRJEB26092, sample SAMD00036272) | human gut metagenome | host: Homo sapiens | study: EMG produced TPA metagenomics assembly of... | reverse complement strand
TACTTTTAAAACTTCCATTTATTCATTAGCCCCTTCCAATTCCATTTCCAAAGCTTTTACTAATTTACTGATGCGGTCAAATTTTAATTTAAAACTTGCACGATTGGCAATCAATCTAGCACTAGCTTTAGCGATAAATGCTATTTCATCTAAATTATTTTCACGAAGTGTAGTTCCTGTTTCCACTATATCAACGATACTTTCAGATAAACCTACGATTGGCCCTAATTCAATAGAACCATTCATTTTTATATATTCCATCTGCATGCCCTTACTTGTGAAAAATTGTTTTGCCACATTAGGGAATTTAGTTGCTACACGTGTATGTGTATAATCTGTCAATTTTGCTCTTTTTTTATCTTTTGGCACAGCCATCATCAAATGACATCTGCCAAAACCTAAATCCAATAATTCATAAACATCTTTTTGAGCTTCCATCAACACATCTTTACCAATAACACCTATATCTGCTGCTCCATGCTCTACATATGTAGGCACATCAGCTGTTTTAGCTATGATAAATTTCAATTTTAATTCTTCATTAGTTATGACCAATTTTCTTGATTTTTCTTCTAAATTGTCAGCTACAAAACCAACTTTAGCAAATAAATCTTTAGCTAAATAAAATAATTTGCCTTTTGGTAATGCTATCGTTAAATATTGCATATCGTCTTTTATCATAAAATCTAACCTCTTTTTATCAATTTAAACTATCCGCTAAACAAAGTATCTGTAGTTCACTACAAGCTTTACAATCAATTTTTTCATGATGATATCTTATTATTTCAGCAATATTATTCAGGCCTAATTCATTTAATTTTTCAGCGCCAAGTTGTGCATGATTATAATAAATATACAAAGCATATCTTCTTTTTTGCCAAAAACTCTTTGATTTATTTAATTTTAGCTTTTCAGCTTCACTAGCCCATTGTTTACTTTTTGTGGTAAAATTTTCCTAAAAGTACACTTGTTACTTTATCCATTAAACAAATATCTTTAGCTGTTCTACCTACATCATGAAGTAAACAAGCTCTTATCAATAAATTGCAATCTATATTTTCATATTGATTTTGCTCTATAATTTTTTGTGCTGTATATGCCACATTCAATACATGACGTTGGTCATAAACTCGCATGGCAAAAATAATTTTTGTTCTTCATCATTTAAATATTTATCAATAAATACTTTGTCTTCTACTGTCAGTTTAGCTTTAATAGCTCGCCAAAATTGTCTTATACGCTTAATCATTATTCTAAATAAATTAATTCCTTAAATAATTTATTTTTGATATAAAGCTGTGCCTGCGCCTTAGTTTGATTTGTTAAAGCTAATTCCACAACTTTTCCTTCAGCACGCAATTCATTTACTAAAGCAATAGCATCATTTAATTTATCACTTGTATAGGCAACATATATATCCTTTTGATTTTCATCACTCGTAAATTCATCAATATTATTTTGTTTATCTAAAGCTAACATCAATCTTTCTATACCCATGGCAAAACCTGTAGCAGGGCAATCTGTGCCAAAATCAGATAACATTTTGTCATATCTACCACCACCGCAAATTGGATAACCTATCATTGGTGCATATACTTCAAAAATCATACCTGTATAATAATCAAAATCACGAATAACACCTAAATCGAATTTTACAAAATCTGCTAAATTATATGCTTTCAATAAAGTGTAAATATCATGTAGATTATCTAAAGCTTTTCTACTTTGTTCATTCAATGCCAAATTATTTGCAATCTCTAAAACTTCTTCTTTTCCCTGTAACATTGGAATAGATTTTAATGCTTCTTTCGCTTGTTTAGGCAATTTTGTATCTTCTACAGCATTAGTTAAATCCACTAAATTTCTCTGTTCTAAAGCTTGTCTAATTTGTAATTGTTTTTCTTGAGATAATCCCATCTGTTGCATAATGCCATTGATAAAATCAACTTGACCTATACATACCTCAAAATTTTTCAAGCCAACTTTTTGTAAACTATCCACAGCTAAAGCAATTACCTCAGCATCACCTAAGGCTTCAGCTACTCCCATCAATTCTACGCCAGCTTGATAAAATTCACATTGACGACCTTCTTGTGTCTGTTCATAACGATATACATTACTGATATAAGAAAGTTATATGGAAGAATATCATCACTCATTCTACTAGCTGCTACACGCGCAATTGGTGTTGTCATTTCATGACGAAGAGCTACTGTTTTATTATTTTTATCAAAAAATTTAAATAGATGAGTTTCTATGCCACTACGATTATTAATCGTTAAAGTATCTACATATTCAATTGTTGGTGTAACAATTTCATCATAACCCCAAAGACTAAAATTTTTTGCCAATTTAGATTCAATCTCACGTTTTACTTTTGCATCTTTTGGCAAAAAATCTCTTGTTCCATACGGTATTTCTAATAATAGACCTTTGTTCATAAAAAATATTCCTCCATTCATTGCCTTTGTTATTTTAAACGGTTCAATACCGTATCATAACCATCTGCTCCATAATTTAAGCATCGCTTTACTCGACTGATTGTCGCTGTACTTGCTCCTGTGCGTTCTACAACTTCTTCATAAGTATGACCAGCACGAAGCATTCTAGCTACTTCTAATCTTTGAGCCAAAGCTTTCAATTCACTTACTGTACAAATATCTTCAAAAAACTGATAGCATTCTTCTGTATCCTTGAGTGTTAACATAGCCTTACATAACTGATCCGTTAAATTATCTCTTAATTTAGGATTTACCATTTTTATACTCCTTTTACTTTTTTACTTTATCACTTTAACTTACGAAAATTTTATATATATAATAATCCATCTATATCTAACTGTCAAGTATGAGCTAAATTACTGTAAATTTAAACAATTAAGAAGAAATATCAGAAAATTCATATTTAAAATATTTTTTTATTTTTGTGTTGACAATATGGGGGTATAAATGCTATTATATGGGTGTCGGAACAAATAAGATATACTATCACATATGTGATAGTGCATGTTTAGACAGCTTAGTTTATAATAACTATAGATATTTAAACTTTAATATTTATATTTTGAAAAGAGGTCTTAACATGCAACCCGTATCTAGAAGAATTTTAGTCAAAGTCGCTCATATGTATTATGGAGCCGACATGAAACAAAGTGATATCGCTAAAAAATTAGGAATTGACCGCTCTACTGTTAGTAAATATCTAAAAAGAGCAAAAGAAACTGGTATTGTAAAAATCTTCATAGCTCAAGACAATTTTGAAACAATTGAATCTCAGTTAGAAGAAAAGTTTAATTTAAAAGAAGTCTATATCGTCCCATCTAGTGAAAATAAAGATGAAGTTTATTCCAATTTAGGTAAAGCCGGACTAAATCTATTAAAACGTCTAATCAAGGACAAAATGGTAATCGGCTTTAATTGGGGTCGTTCCATGGGGGCTATTGGCTATCAAGCAGCTATCGAAAATTTCCCAGCTGTTGATGCTGATTTCGTACCTTTGGTTGGTGGTTCTGAAAGCTTAGATGTTGACCTTCATGTAAATACAATTTGTTACAAGGTTGCAAATGCATTTCAAGCTAGAAGCCATTATCTTTATGCTCCAGCTATAACGAAAAATACAGAAACAAAAAAAGCAATTATAAATGATACTAATTATTTAAGAATTCAAGACTTATGGGATAAATTAGATGTAGCCTTTTTAGGTATTGGTTCTCCTACATCTGCTTCCAACGTAATTTGGACTGATGGACTAAAATCAGAATACATCACTTCTTCCTTTGGTAATCGTATCATCGGTGAAACTTGCACTCGTTTTTATGATAAAAATGGTAACGAAGTACCAACTGAAGTTGTAGATAGGACAATCTCCATACCTTTTTCTCAATTACATAAAGTCAAATATGTAATCGGAGTTGCAGCTTCTGACGAAAAAGTTCCAGCTATCTATAGTGCATTAAAAGGAAAATTAATCAATATTTTAATCACTGATGAAAGCACTGCAAAAAAATTACTTAATTTTAACAGTTGATAAATAAAAAGGAGGAAAGCTCTCATGTTCTGGACATTTATTGTATTAGGTATAGTAATGTGGCTTCTCCAAGGTTTATTGAATATTTACCAATTAAAAAAATTTAATAAGGAATTAAAAAATCTTCGTCAATCTGGCCGAGTCGCAATCGGCAAGGCCAGAGGCAGATTTAAAGCAGGTTGTCTGTTACTCTTGTGTATAGATGATGACTGTAAAATCATCACCGGAAAAAAACTACAAGGTGTAACAAGTTTTGCTAGATTTAAAGATTTCAATGAATTAAATGGATATTACCTTCCAGAAATCACTGAAAAAGACTGCCAAAACTTTGACAAACAAACAAGCTCTGCCATCTTATCTGCCGTTGAAGAATATAAACAATATACAAAACAACAAAAAGAAGCGTCCACATGCATTGAAAATGCATCACAATAATCAAAAAATTCTAAATTAAAGGAGAGAATATTTATGGACACTTTAGTACTACTAGCTCAAGGTTTTATTGGTATGTTTAACAAAGGTGGCGAAACGTTCATCGGTCTTGTTTCTGGTATCGTTCCTACCCTCATCTGCTTATTGGTAGCAATGAATGCAATTATCCTCTTTGTCGGCACTGATAAAGTTGAAAAATTCGCTCATCTCTGTGCTGGTAATGTTATTTCTCGTTACATGATTTTACCTGTTATTGGTACATTCTTCTTCTGTAATCCAATGACTTTATCTCTTGGTAAATTCATGCCAGAAAGATACAAACCATCTTATTATGCAGCAGCTTCTCGTTCTTGCCATACATTAAATGGTTTGTTCCCACACGTAAATCCTGGTGAATTATTCGTATTCTTAGGTGTTGCTAATGGTATTACTCAACTTGGTTTATCTACAGTAGACTTAGCTCTTCGCTATTTCTTAATCGGTATTTTAATCAACTTCATCGGAGGCGTTATCACTGACTTCACTACTGCTTATGTATCTAAACAACAGGGCGTAGTTTTAAGTGATAAAGTAAAAACTACTCATTAATTTTTATCAAGCAAATTTAATTCGTATATAAAATAAAGGAGATATTTATCATGGCTCAATATAAAGATGTTATTGTTAATGCTGGTGCTGGCGGATTTGGCGGACCTCTTGTATTAAAACCAGATGATAAAAAGAATAAAGTTGTTAATATTACAGGTGGGGTTATTTCTCCTGTATCTCAAAAAATCGCAGAATTAACAGGTTGCGAACTTGTTGATGGTTTCAAAACTAGTGTTCCTGATGATGAAATTCTCTGCGTAATCATTGACTGTGGCGGTACACTTCGTTGCGGTATTTATCCTAAAAAACGCATCTATACAATCAACTTAAATCCAACTGGTGCAAGCGGCCCTATGGCTAAATATATCACAGAAGATATTTATGTATCCGCAGTAAAAGAAAATTGTATCTCTTATGCTTCCACTGAAGATGCTGCTAATGCTCCAAAAGTTGCACAAGCTCCGGCAGAAGAACCAAAAAAATCTACTTACGATACAAGCAAAAAAATCACTGAACAAACTAATGTAGGCTTTATGGCTAAAGTTGGTAAATTCATGGGATATATCACAGCTACTTTATATCAAGCTGGTCGTGATACTATTGAAACAATCTTAAAAACTATCTTACCTTTCATGGCATTCGTTTCCATGCTCATCGGGGTAATCTTAGCAAGCGGTATCGGTGATATCATCGCTCATGTACTTACACCTCTTGCAGGCTCTGTAATCGGTCTTGTTATCTTAGCATTAATTTGTTCCTTCCCATTCCTTTCTCCATTCCTCGGCCCTGGCGCTGTTATCGCTCAAGTTATCGGTGTATTAATCGGTGTTGAAATCGGTAAAGGCAACATTCCTCCTAGTCTTGCACTCCCTGCATTATTCGCTATCAACGCTCAGGCTGCTTGCGACTTTATCCCTGTTGGTTTAGGTCTTGCTGAAGCTGAACCTCAAACTGTTGAAGTTGGTGTTCCTTCTGTATTATATTCTCGTTTTATCACAGGTCCAATCAATGTTGTTTTAGCATGGCTCGCTAGCTTTGGTTTATACGAAAGCTAATTTATCAATAATCAATACAAGGAGATTATCTCATTATGAAAAAATATATTCTACTATTGTTAAAGATTTAGGTCCTATGGCAGAAGATTTTATCGGTGAAAAAATGATTATTCTCTTCAACGAAAATGCTCCTGCTGAACTCGCTGAATTCTGCGTACTTCATACTGGTAATGAATTAACTGATACTGTAGAAGTTGGCGATATTTTAAAAATCAACGATACTGAATACAAAATTGTAGAAGTAGGCTGTGAAGTTCAAAAAAATCTTAAAGATTTAGGTCATATCGCTCTTCGTTTCAATAATAATGAAGAAGGCGAGTCCTTAGAAGGTAGTCTCTATCTTGAAGATAAAGCAGTTAGCCTTCCTTCAGTTGGCTCTGAAATAGCTATCTTCAAAGCATAATAAATAATAATAACAAAATTATATAAATTGGAGTGATTTTATATGTCATGGTTAGCCCTTGAAGGTAAAACAGCTGTTGTTACTGGTGGTGCTTCTGGCATTGGTAAAGCTGTAGTTCAAGCATTCTTAGATAATGGTGCAAATGTTGTTGTTTGTGATATGAACCCACAAACTCCTGAATATGATTTACATGAAGGCAGTGGAGAATTCCTCTATGTTCCTACTGATGTTACTAAAGCTGATAGCGTAAAAGCTATGGTAGAAGCTGGTAAAGCAAAATTCGGTAAATTAGATATCCTCGTAAACAACGCTGGTATCAATATTCCTCGTCTTTTAGTAGATAAAGATGATCCATACGGTAAATATGAATTAGATGAAAATGTTTTTGATAAAGTTTCTGCTGTAAATATCAAAGGTGTTTATCTTTGTGCACAAGCTTTAGGACATGAATTCGTAAAAAATGGCGAAGGCGTTATCATCAATATGTCTTCTGAAAGTGGTCTTGAAGGTTCTGAAGGTCAGAGCATCTATGCTGCAACTAAAAATGCTGTTAACTCTTTCACTCGCTCTTGGGCTAAAGAATTAGGTAAACATCATGTTCGCGTTGTTGGCGTAGCTCCTGGTATCTTAGAAGCTACAGGTCTTAGAACATTAGCTTATGAAGAATCTTTAGCTTATACTCGTGGTATTACTGTAGAACAGTTACGTGCTGGATATACAAATACAAAAACAACTCCACTTGGACGTGATGGAAAATTAACAGAAGTTGCTGATATGGTTATGTTCTTAAGCAGTCATCGTGCTTCTTATGTACATGGTGTAACATTCAACGTTGCTGGTGGTAAAACTAGAGGTTAATAATTATATTATTAAAACTATATAGATAGGACAGATACTTATGCTTAATATAAATAAAAAAGCCACCATGAAATTGCCGTTTCATAGTGACTTAAAGCCTAATCATTGCACAGACCTAGGCTAAGTAAAGCATATGATAAAGATTTTATCCTGTCAAGCAAAACTAATTTATCCCCATCTTAAAAACAGTCAATATTAATTGGCTGTTTTTTTTGTTCTTATGGTTAACTAAATATTTTTAAAAGTTGACAATTATATGCATATATGATTTAATAACAATAAATTATTGTTTATATGTTCATCTTCTTTATTGGTATAAAAATTAATATAAAAAATGAACTGCTTAACAAATAATTAAATGAGAGGGATTTTTATGATATTAACAAAGAAAAAAGAAATCTTATCCACAAAAAGTATGATTTTATCGGCTTTATTCGTAGCTTTAATCGCAATTGGTGCTTTTATTAAAGTTCCTGTTCCAGTTTGTCCTTTTACTTTGCAATTATTATTTACTACCTTAGCTGGACTTCTTTTAGGAGCTAATCTTGGTTTTGTCAGTGTCTGTGTTTATATAATCATTGGCTTAATCGGTATTCCTATTTTCACTGAAGGCGGTGGCCTTGGATATATTTTTCAGCCAACATTTGGTTATCTAATTGGTTTTGCCTTTGGTGCTTATGTCGCTGGATATCTCACACAAAATCGCACTAAATTATCTTTCATTTATCTACTATGCGTTAACTTCCTCAATCTTTTAATCGTTTATGCCTTTGGTATGGTCTATGTATATATCATCAACAATTTTTATTTAAACACTCCTATTGGTATTTGGCCTGTAGTTTTATATTGTTTCTTATTAGCTGTTCCTGGCGATATTGTTCTTTGCATTCTCGCTGCCATATTAGGTAAAAAATTAATACCTAATTTAAAACATTATAAATAAATTATTTAGAAAAGAGATGTCTTATGAGTAAAGGTCTTTTTATTACTGCAACTGGTACTGATATCGGTAAAACTTATGTTACTGCCCTATTAGTAAAAAAACTTCGCGAAGCTAATTTCAATGCTGGCTATTATAAAGCAGCCTTGAGTGGTGCTGATAATATCGCTGAAAGTGATGCTGGCTTTGTCAATCGCATTGCCAATATCCATCAAGATGAGCAAACTCTACTATCTTATTTATATAAAAATGCTGTATCACCTCATCTAGCTGCTAAAATCGAAGGCAATCCTGTAGAAAAAGATACTGTAATTTCTGATTATGCTACTGTACAAAAAAATTATGATTATGTAACAGTTGAAGGCAGTGGTGGTATAATCTGCCCTATTCGCTATGATGATAAAGCTAAATATTTTCTCACAGATATCATAAAATGGCTACATCTTCCAACATTGATTATTGCTGATGCTGGTCTTGGCACGATAAATTCTGTAGTGTTAACAGTGGAATATTTAAAACATCAAAATATTAAAGTACAGGGAATTATTTTAAATAATTACACTGGTGGCATTATGCAAGAAGATAATATCAAAATGATTGAAGATTTAACTGATATTCCTGTCATAGCTTTAGTAAAACCAAATGATAAAGATATCGACATTGATGCTAAATTTTTAGCAAGTTTATATTTATAATTAAAAATTAAATATAATTGAATATTAAATTCAAAAGAAATGGATTGATTTTATGTGTAATATTAATTGGATAGATGAAGATTTAAAATATATCTGGCACCCTTGCTCACAGATGAAAGATTATGAAGAATTAAAACCTATCGTTATCGACCATGGGAAAGGTTCTTATCTTTATGATATCAATGGCAAAGAATATATCGACATCATCAGCTCATGGTGGTGCAATCTCTTAGGACATGCCAATCCTAAAATTAATGAAGCTATCAAAAATCAATTAGATAATTTAGAACATGTTATTTTTGCCAATCTTTCACATAAACCAGCTATCAAACTTTGTCAGGAATTGATTAAAGTCGTGCCTAAAGGTTTATGCAAATTCAATTTCAGTGATAATGGCTCTGCTTCTGTAGAATGTGCTTTAAAGATGGCTTTCCAATACCATTATCAGACAGGCAATCCACAAAAACAGCGTTTCATGTGTTTATCTGAAGGTTATCACGGTGAAACAATCGGTGCTTTATCCGTAGGTAGCATGGATTTATATGCAAAAATCTACAAACCAATGCTCATGAATGCTGTACATACATCAGCACCAGATTGTTATCGTTGCCCTTATCATCAAAATCGTGAAACTTGCAAATGTGAATGTTTCGTGCATGCCGAAGAAGATTTCGCTAAATATGGCAATGAATTAGCAGCTGTCATCGTTGAACCACTCATTCAAGGTAGTGCTGGTATGCGAATTTATCCGCCACTTTATTTAGAAAAACTTCGCAAACTCTGTGATGAATATAATGTATTATTAATCGCTGATGAAATCGCAACTGGCTTTGGTCGCACAGGATAATGTTTGCATTTGATTATACAAATGTTTCACCTGATATCATGACTATTTCCAAAGGTTTGACAGGTGGCTATATGCCAATGGCGATAACTATAACTACACAAAAAATCTATGATGCTTTTTATGCAGATTATAATGAAGGCAAAGCGTTTATGCACAGCCATACTTATAGTGGCAATCCATTAGGCTGTAGTGCTGCTTTAGCCGTACAAAAAATATTGCGTGAAGAAAATATTTTAGCCAAAGCTCAAGATACGGCAAAATATCTCCATGAAAAATTACAAGCAACTTTTGCTAATCATAAAAATGTCGGTGAAATCCGCCATTTAGGCTTGATAAATGCCATTGAACTTGTAAAAGATAAAGATACAAAAGAAGCTTTCGACAGCAAAAAACGTCTTGGCTATCAAATATATAAAAATGCCCTCCAAAAAGGTTTGTTACTTCGCCCTCTAGGTGATGTATTGTATTTCAATCCGCCATTAAATATCGATAAACAAACATTAGACAAAGCCATTTCCATTTGCCATACTTCCATAAATGAAGTTTTAAATTCCTAAAATTAAAGACTATATTTAGACTAAAAATTTCTCTTAGTTTAAATATAGTCTTTTTTTATATATCTTTCCCTATAATTCCTTGATAATCTAGTTCTAAAAATTATATACTATAAAAAAACACATTTTTAGGGTATCTATATGATTTTACGCAAACAACAAAAAAATTTAAATTACGCTTTCGTGCCTTTAAACGAAAACCATTTTTATTTTTACGTCATTTTTTACTCATCATTATTTTTCGTTTTTTCGGTGTCATTATTTGTTTGTTTTTCACAGTCTTACCTTTACCACTCAGCAACTTCATTCAACATTTGATGAATTTAAATCTATCGCTTAATTCACTAAAAGATATCCTCTCATCTGTAAAACAACTCGCTACTAATTTTTATACTATAATCCCTTCGACCAATGATATTATGCGTTTTATCAAATCATTTTTGTTGAATTTTTCACCTAGCAATTTTTATAATATCTTACGCAGTTTGCCACATGACTTACGCCAATTATTTTTACAGATATTTGATTACTTACGTCAACGCTTAAAAGATATACGCTTATTTATCAGGTCTTTATTCCCCTTGCGACAAGCTTTCTCGCGATTTCATAAATTCATCATTACTCATGCTAGATTAGCTAGACGTCTATTTCGCAATCTATTAATGGTATTTTTTAACGTATTATTGATAAAAATATTATTCTTAATCATTATCCCATTACTTGGTATCAGTACTATTTATTTTATCGGTATAGACATCAGCTTGATTATCATTGCTACATTGAGTTTATTGACTTCACAGCTAGGTACTTTAATCGGTAAATCAGTTACTAATATTCTCATTCGTCTATATGATATAATCCAACAACGAACAACTAAAATGAATATATTTTTATTTCTTATCGCTTTGCTTTACAATAAAATATCTTTATTTATCAAAAAAATTCGCCTACGTTTAATTTTTCTTTTTAGTTGTCTTTTGCAAAAAATATGTCTATATTTTATTGCCCTTTATCTTTATTACAAAATCCAACGACAAAAATTCTAATTAAGGAGCATAACTTATGTATTCTAAAAAATCTCTTTCTCTTTTATTAGCACTTAGTGCATTTAGCTGTTTTATGCCCACTACATTTGCCAATGAAACACCTAATGCTCATAGCTTAGTTGAAAATAATAATCTCATTGCTTCACCTAATTACACTACAATTATCACTAAAGAACAAATACATGATAATCACTATAAAAATCTAGCAGAAGCTCTTTCTTATGCTAATGGTGTAACTGTAAATTCAGGCTCACTTAATACTTCTCATATGGTAGTACGCATTGATGGAGATGATAGAGTAGCTATCTTCGTTGATGGTCGTCGCATGAATATGAATAAAGGTATCATGAGCGGTCGTGCATCTTATGATTTAGATTTATTGCCATCTATAATGAATGTAGAACGCATTGACATTCTTCATGGTGCAGTTGGTTCTACATATCTAAATTATGATACTCCTGCTGGGGCTATCAATATCGTTACTAAAAAAGGCGATAAACGCGAAACAACAATTGATTTAGCTGCCGGTGAACATGGTTCTTGGAAAGCCAAAGCCATAACAAGTGGTAGCTTAGATGATTGGTCATGGGTAGCTACTGGTGGCTTTGATAATGTCGATTATATGAAATATAAAGGTACAGATGACCACACTCATGAAATGCCAAATTCCGACAACAATCGCCGTGAAATGGCTTATCGCATTGATAAGAAATTGACCGATAACACTTCTTTAACTTTTGACTATGGTCATCTAAGCAACGATACAGGCACTTGGATATCCAAAAGTTATCCACAGGATTATAATTATGAAAAATTAATCAATCATTTCGCACTCACTTATAATTATAAAGAAAATACTGAGACTCCAGCATTTTTAGCAATTTATCACTATTATACTCAAGGAGATAGCTATATCCCTACTGGCTTCATCAATCAAGAAGATGAAAAAACTTATAGTCGCTGGGAAAACACTACTCAAGGTATTGATTGGCATGATGCTTGGAAAATCAGCAAAGACCATACTATTTCTGCGGGACTTACTTATCGCAAAGATGAAGTTGATAATATCAACAATGATTACAATAATATTTTCAGTGGCAATTATAATAAATCTATGGATAATTTTTCCGTTTATTTACAAAGCACTCGCCGTTTTGATAAATTAACACTAACTGGAACATCTGCTTACAATAATAATAGTGAATTCGGTGGAAAATACGTTTCTAATGGTGCTTTAGATTATAAAGCTGATGAAAATACTGTTATCTATGCTTCTTTAAGTCAAATTTATGCTACACCATTTTTAGATGATTTATATTTTAATAATGCTCATATTCAAGGAAATCCTAATTTACGACCAGAGACAGGTTATAAAGGCAGTCTAGGTATACGCTATAAATTAAATCCTACAAGCAATATCAATTTCAATGCATTCCTAGAAAATATAGATGATCCATTGGGCTGGAGATATGAACATAATAAATTTCATGCTGTAAATTTTGAAAATCAGAAAAAACGCGGTTTCCAATTAGAATATAATAAAATTTTCAGTCCAAAATACGATATGTCGCTTGCTTATACTCGTACAATCACACATACTGATTTTGCTGATGGTAACGGCAATCAAACTGATGTCAATGCAATAGCTCCAAGTAGCTATAAACTTCGCTTTAGTTATCATGATGATACATGGCATAATAATATTCTACTAAATGCTGTATCTGGTAGAGATACAAATTATTATAGCGATAGCAATTATTATATACTTGACGCTAATCTCAATTATAAAATCAATGACCAATGGTCAACATATCTGAAATTAGCCAATATCACCAATGTATCTTATGAAACTATCGGCTCTTTCTTAGATGGAGATTGCCCTGCTCCTGGTAGAACTGTACTCATGGGTATGGAATACACTTTTTAATTAAAATCTAAAATATAAATAATAAAAAGGTAGATTAATTCATATATTTAATCTACCTTTTATTTTTTGCTTGTTTATTTTGCGATATTTAATTTTCAAATCATTTAATAATATTATTAAGTGTTTTTAGCAATGATAGCACCGATTACACCGCCGATTAATACTGCAGCTGTGATATCGCCTTTATCATAATCTTTGTCGCTATCATCATCGCGGTCATCTCTATCGTCACGGTCATGACGTGGAGGTCTATCTCTATCCCAATCATCGTCATCATCATCATGACGAGGTGGTGGTGGAGTCCAATCATCATCGTCTCTATCATGACGAGGTGGTCGCTTATCATCTCTGTCATCATCTCGAGGTGGAGGTGGTTTTTTCCAATCCTTATCCTCATCAGAGCGACCCCTATTCCAATGATCATCTTTATCAAAGCCGACTGTATTGAATTGCTGTTCATAAGCAACATTTGTATTCAAAGCTGCTGCTGAAGCTTGATTCATACTACAAACATAACTCACTGGACTGCATAAGAAACAAGATAATGATACAGTTGTTATAATTTTTTTCGCTCGCTTAGAAAATAATTCTTTCATTTTGCTATCCTCCCTATCTAAAAGTTATATACATATTAAATTAAACATCAAGTATTTTTAGCAATTACTGCACCAATTACGCCACCGATTAACACGGCAGTTGTGATATCTCCTTTATCATAATCATTATCATCATCTTTATCGTGTCTATCATGTTTTGGTGGAGGAGGTGGTGGATCATGTCTTTCTTCATGACGAGGAGCTGCACTTACTGTAGATAGTTGTACAGCATAACTCACAGGGCTACACAAAAACATGCTAGGGCTATTATTCCTATAAAATTTTTCAAACGTCCTTTAATTAATTTTAACATATTTACACAACCTTTTATACATCTTTTTTTATTTATGTACATCTTATATATTAAATATATCATGAGAAAAATTAAATTATACTTAAAATATTATTTAAAATTAATTAAAAAATTCTAGCTTATCCTTGCCAATAAAAAAGCCATTATCTATAATGAAAAAATGTATTAAATATTTTTAAAGGAGTATTTTTTATTTATGATAAATTTAAACAATCTCTTAACTGAGAAACGCAATCCTTATACATTAAATATTGATAATGTATCCACTTTAGAAATGTGTATGCTTCTAAATGAAGAAGATAAACGCGTAGCTATCGCTATCCGTAATGTATTGCACAGATTGCCATGGCTGTTGATGAAATCACATCTCGCCTC
>ENA-OQAY01000285-OQAY01000285.1-human-gut-metagenome-genome-assembly--contig:-NODE-285-length-14681-cov-0.680844_pt1 | contig 14681 bp, 13 predicted proteins | sample MGYA00242740_ERZ504537 | MGnify/ENA primary metagenome ERZ504537 (study PRJEB26092, sample SAMD00036272) | human gut metagenome | host: Homo sapiens | study: EMG produced TPA metagenomics assembly of... | reverse complement strand
TGACTCTGCCACCTGTCATTCTTTTAATCGAATACTGTTTTCCTGTTTTTCATTTACTCGATACTCCAACTCATTCTTCATCCGGCTTCTTACATCACGCATGGTTCTTCCAGAAATTCCTTGTTCCTTTGCTTTTTCATCTAATTCCCTAATGGAAATTTCTTTTTTATCAGCAAGAAGTTCCTTGATTAACTTTGTCCCTCTCTCCAACTTTGTTTCTGTTGCTTTTCCTTCTTTTCCATCTAACAATTCATCTGCGGAAATCTCATAGGCTCCCACCCATCGGAAACCTTCTTCGTCTCCCAGTTTAAACGCCATCGTTTCCCCTGGTGGTGCAAGAGAACTTTTTTCATGAATCAATACCCTTGTGGTTGGATCTTTTCTTACTTTCCCGATGAAAATCAAGCTTCGTACTGCTGCCATAATATCAATAGAACCAAGTCCTCGATACGTGCTCTGCGTCCCGGAAGATTTATTCAGATGTCCGATCAACACAATGGCACATCCGGTCTTCTCTGCAATCATTCCCAGTTTTCGGAACACCGGACGCACTTCATTTGCACGGTTCATATCCACATCTGCTCCAATAAAGGCCTGTACCTGATCAATGATTACAAGCCTCACATGATTCTGCCTGACTGCCTTTTCAATTCGATCATCGGATAAAGTCAACGCTTCTTCCGAACCATCAATCACCATAACCTTGCTTAGATTTGCACCTGCTTCCACCAATCTTGGCTTAATGGTATCGCCCATGCCATCCTCCGCAGTCTGATAGATTACATTAAATGGTTCGATATCTTCCATGTTCGGAAATAATTTTCTATTGGTACAGGCTGCCGTCAGCATCATGGCAAAATAAGTTTTTCCTTCTCCCGGATTTCCCTGAACGATTGTCAGTTTTCCAAATGGAATATAAGGAAACCACAGCCATTCCACACTGGTCTGTTCAATGTCTTCATAACACAACATCGGCACCAGTTCTTCTGTTTCTGGTACTTTGATTGTAATTGTTTCTGCAATTGCTTTCTTTCTGTCAGCGTTTTTATCACAGAGAATTTCGTTCCAGTCTTTTCTTGATGGTTTCAAGCGAATTACACTGTATCCTTCTGAAATTTCTCCTGCCAGTTTCTCACAAGCCTCATTCCCTGCCTGGTCATTATCCAGGCACAGGAAAACAGAAGTAATCTGAGGGCGTTCAGAAAGAAAAGTCATCAGTGCCACACTGGAGATTCCACCTAGACTCAGGTAACTACGCTTCTTCCAGTCTTTTGGAAATAACTGGATAAATGAAAGCAGATCAATGGCTGCTTCAAATACAAACAACTGATTATCCGTTCCTCTGTAACTGAATCCATAAGATTTATCAGAACCTGCTACATCTCCACGATATGTTATTTCACCACTTCCCCGGCAGTGTGCATATCTTGGAATACCATCTGCATCTCTGCCGACAAATATAACATTATGATGCTTCTTTTCTTCGTAAATATCACCTCTGTTAATCCACTCTTCCACCAGTTTTTTCTCAATTTCTCTTTTTTCTGTCAGATACTTTATGATTTTTTCATTATCCTCGTTTTTTCCCGGTAATCGAAAGTCTTGGGACGGGGCGGGGCAGGACTTCTGCCTGCCTTCGCCTTCTTCCCCAATCAGAATTTTCACTGCTTCCGGGAATGTTGCATAATAAAATTCCATCACAAAGTCTACCGGATAACCGCCCTTACTCTGATCTATGCCGATACCATCGGTTTCCGGATATCGTTACACTGTCATGCTTTTTCCAACGATATTCTCTGCCACTTTTCACCAACTGTTCCCCTTGTGCGTTCAGAAAAGACACAAGGTCGGTCTGGTTTGCTCTAGCAATCTGCTCTTCTGTATACTGCATTTTCATCATCCTTTCCTGTCTGTCCTGCTGACAGACTTCTATAAACTCATATCATAGTTCCGTTTTTTCCTCACTGTCTGTTGCTTTGCATCACGTTCTTCACACTCTTTCTTCTTTTCAGCCAGTTGTTTCAGAAGAGAAGTTTTCTTTTCCGGCTTCGGCTCCGTCTGGTTCACTGAATGTTGCTCTGCTTTACTGTTTTCTTCGAAAATATCTTCTGTCTGGGCTGCGTGAAATGCCGGGAACTTCACCTGCTTCTCCCTTTTTCTTCTGAACGCCCGGAGGTATCTGTTTCTGCCATTTCCCGGTCACATCTGGCAATGTCTGCACAACTCTGTACCTTTTTTACAAATGCAAGTTCGTCCTGATAAGGCTGATTATCTGCTTTCAGCTCTTCGATCACAGACCGGAGTTCTTCTTTCTCGCGTTTCCATCTGGCTGTTGGCACCTTTCCATTTTTATCCAAGTGCTGCTTCAGTTCCCGTTCACATTTGCGATAATAATTGATTTCTTTCTTATGCTGCTGATAGTATTTCTCTCGTTTTTTCGGAAAAAAGAAATGGTTGTACTCGTCTATCAATGGCTGGTTTGCCTTTATTACTTCTGCCATCTTTTGCAGATTTTCCAATTTCTTTAACTGCTCTCGCTTTTCGGAAATTTCTTTTTTGCAGACTGATACAACACCATTCAGTTCATCAAGCCTTTCCTGCAGATCCTCCATTGTCTCTATCTTATGAGTCTGGAGGTAATTGATGGATTTTGCAAACTCCTGTAAGTTGGAGAGATTCTTCCCTCTCCGTTTCATCTCCGCATAGAAATTTGGAAGCGGTGGTCTGCCCTGCACTTTCTTATCATAATAATCTTGCAAGCTTTCCAGAAGTGTCGGATTCTGCCTGCGATCCAGTTCGGCTTTCATTTCCTCATACGCTGTCTTCATCCACTGAATGGATTCTTTCAGAGAAATATACATCTGGTTGAACTGCCGGATAGCTCGGTTCAGTTCCCCAATCACTGTTTTAATTCCCTTTTTCTCCATTGCTCGCACTTCATACCCTTCATGGATCGTCGGAATCAGATCAATTCCCTGCTCTTTGTAAGAGCGGTGATCAATTCTTGCTGCCATATGACATTCCCGGAATTTTTCGTTCACTTTCTCTGTCCACGCTCTTCTCCATTCCTTTAAAAGTTCCGGATCATTCCATCCAGTAGTGGAAACAGCATTGAACACATCGTTTCCTTTGGCATCTTTTATCCGGTTTCCGTCTTCATCCAGAACATATTCCCGTTTCTGCTTGTTGCCCCAGCTTCCTTCTTCTGTAAAAGGACGGATTGGAGCAAGTACATGAAAATGTGGATTGTCTAGTTCATCTTCGTTCTTTGATTTTCCCTCATGAACTGCCAGATCTACAATCATGCCACGAGCTACGAACTGCTCCCAGCAAAACTCTCTCGCCAATTCTATATTTTCATCCAATGTCAGTTCATTTTGTAAAGCAATATCAAAAGAATAAGCTAACTGTGCCCGTTTACTTTTCTCTATCTGCTCTACCTCATTCCAAAGTGTTTCCCGGTCAGACAAACGTTCCGGCACATATTCCGGTGTCAGGATTTCTGTGAAAACCACTCCCGACTTTTTTGTATAATCATGCGTCTGTCCATAGTAATCGTTATAAAGCTTTTGCCCCGAAATATAAGCTGCGGAATTAACCACTGTCTGACCTTTTCCTCTGAAAACTTGCTTTACTGAAAAATGATACAGTGCCATTAGCCGTCATCTCCTCTTTCTGCTTTTTCAACTGCTTCTGCAATTTGCTGTTGTTCTTTTGTGTAAGGCTGCTATGTGAACCTGTCGCACAATACTTTTGTTGTAACTACTGTTCTGTAACTGCTCCATAACGTCCTGAACTTTCTCCTGTTCCAGATCTCTTGATAATGGAAATGCTTTTTCAAACTCTGCCCCTTTAACAATCAATCTGTGGGAACGTTCCTTCCGTTCCACCAACTTCTTTCTCTGCTCCAGAATATTTTTATTGTGGATCGCATATTCCAGTTCCTTTTTACTTTTTTCCATGTTGGCTTTCAGTTCTTCCAGTGACATAGATTCATATTTGGGATTTTTTGCTCTGCTCAATTTTTCAACCTCCTACTTTTCTGTAAATAAAAAGAACCGGTACAATTACTGGCACCGATTCTTGATGTAAAACTGAGATATATTTCTAAACCAACGAAATGTTTATCTCATTTTTTAATATTAAATTTTGAAACACTATAAGTTTGTATTTTTCTAAGAAAATAAATATTGTATCTTAAGCCCCCACTTTATTTTTTACATCATTACACCACTTTGACAAATTGGATTGCACATTAGAACATCCATCCAAATGTGCTAACACGTGTTTCTCATTCAAGAGATAAATAAAACAGAGTATTTCTTTTGCTGTCCTTTTCTTTTCCGAATCAGATATTACTGTAAAAAAATTCATATCTGACATTGATCTGGTTTGATCAAGTCTATGGCTTCCATTATTCAATATCAATCTATACATTAAATTTTCAAAGTAACTTTGATATTCTTTTTCTGGTAGTATTGCTAATATACTTCGATCTGTAGAAACCTCCTCAATACCTTTTTTGTATTGAAATGTAGAAAATGCTTCCAATACTTGTCTCATAATATTGCCTATTACCAATTCATATTCATCAGCATCCCCCAAAGCAAATCTATACACAATTTTCATTAATTCTGTATATTCTTGACGCCCATTATGCGGAAATGGAATTAGTATTTTATTTTTCAATTCATATCGTTTATAAACAGGCTTATCTCCACCGTATTTCACTTTACTTGCTTCAATCAACTCTCCAAACATTTTTTCAGAATCATAATATGTAAGCAAGTCATGTGTCATAATAATTGATTTTGTATATTCATTTCCAAGCAAAAATTTTCCTAGTTGATATCTTAGAAAAGACATTATCCCAGTCTTATTCTCCATATCAAAGCTTGACACAGGATCATCAATTAACAGCAAATATTCTTTTGTATAAGCAGTTGTTTCTTCCTGATTTTCTAAAATGCTTGCAAAAAAATAACACAGTCCTATTATGTTTCTTTCTCCCTGCGATATTTTAGAGGGCTGTACAGGTTTCCCATTAGAAAGCAATACATAATTATTGTTACGATAATCAATTTTGAATCTATCGTTTGAGAAAAAAATATAACTTAAATTCCTATTAATAATCGAAAGAGCCACCCTAACATTTTTTTGTTTCGCTTCTAATTCATCCACAAGCTTTGTCAAATTAGTGCATGTAGCTCGTCTTTCCTCTAACTTCTCATGTTCTTTTTTCAATTGTGCTTTACATGCTAGATATTGGATATATAATTCTCTAATATCTAGATATGCAATAAGATTATTGATTTCAGTTAGACGCTTTATTATCGGTTTTGTATCAGTAATTTTCTTGTTATATTCCAATCGCTCATTTTCTAAATTTTCAAGTGCTTTATTCAGTTGTGTCAATAAATTCGAAACTGATATAATCTCCCCATTACATATAGAATACGGATTATCAATCTTACTTTGAATCAGCAAATTATTATTCCTAATCCCCATATTTATTTGTGCTAATATTTCTAAGCATGAGTTCGTAGACATTTCCAATTTTGAAAATGGTGAAAAATCAATTTCTATTTCTTCTGCCATAACTGTACGCAGTTCTGCTAAGTGTTCTTCAACCGTTTTACTTAGTACTTTCTGAACGCTTTGCACTAAATCCTGTTTATACTTCTCCGATACCGGTTGCAAACATGTAGGGCATATATACGTTTCAGTATTTGAAAAAATATCAATCATATCATTTAGCTGACTACTTCTCCCTGTTTGTGCTAGTTCAAGCAAATAACATTCTCTTTCTGACAATTCCGGTCTCTCAATTTTTGTTCTTAAAAGTTTTAAGATATTTGTCTCGTCATATTTTTTATTAAATATAGGTACTTTTGTTGATATTGCTGCATCCCCTTGCTGCGCTATACGCAATACTTTTAATGTTTCATTGAACTCTATAATTAATTGATCTCTGGTTTTTGTCGTAGTAAGGGTAATAAACTGCTTATATGTATCATCTCGAACCCCTGTATTCTGACGATTGTTTTTTATTAACTTATCTCTTCCAGCCCAGCAATCATCTCCTTGTAATGCTAATCTCATCTTTTTTATATGATACTTTGGCGAATTCTTACATTCAATTTTTTCATTCTCTATTATTGTTTTTTCTTGGATGTCAAATTCCCCCTTAGCTTTCTCTAAATTTTTTTGAGCCTCCTGAAGCTGCTCTGCAATCTCAACTTGGTGTCCTAGCATAATAATTGTATCTAATCCTGACTCATGGAATTTTACATTCTTATCTATATATTCTTCATCAAATACAAAAACATGCGACTTTTCTTCTTCTGTTAATTCAATTGGCAAATTGTTAATGCTTAAAAATTCAGCTTGACTAATTGTATCCTGACTCTCACCCTTTGCCTTTCGTACCGCTTTAGCCAATGTACTCTTTCCTGCACCATTTCTCCCATAAAGCAAAGTCCCTTTAACTGGCTTAACCTTATTTCCCTCATGAGGATCTAATAATAATATATTCGTTACTTCATCAAAATTAGCACCACATAATCTTATGCCTGCAATATCTCTTAACATTTAAAATCCCCCTTTAAATTTTACATTTTCATTCAAATACCATATTCTACCTTCTCTGTCGATATCATCTGTTTCTAACTCATTTGATTAATATAAAACTAAGAATATGCATGACGCCGCAAAAGGCTTTCCCCTTGTCCGAAATCTATGATTTTGCTATATCCATGGATTGGGATTTTTCAAATCCGGGAACAGCACCGCAGGTCGCACGATACAGGTAGATGCAGTCACCTGTATAGAAGTGCGCTCTTAGCTTCGCTAAGAGAATTATATTTCCGTTTCACCACATATTTTTTTGAGTGCTACAAGTGAAAAAGTCTCTTTAATCAAATGTTTTATTTCTCTTGCATTTGATTGAGTAACTGCACCTTCCTTTATTTTGTCGAACAGCTCTCTGTCTTCGATATCATAATCTTTCTTTAACCTTTCTATTTCCCTCTCCGCAATTTTTTCTTTTGCCATATCTGGTAAATCATCAAATTTAATAATTGAGTCAAAACGGTTATATATAGGCAATCCCAGATGTTCTTTTATCTCATCAATTGTTTTGTAATTTGAAGTACACACAATAATTGCCTTATTTACTACCACTTTGTAATTATGATCTTCATAAATCCCCTCATCAAATAATTGATAAAATGCACTATGAAATACAGATAAAGCTTTATCAAACTCATCAAACAGCAGTACATTTGTTTCTCTAGCCAAAAGATCTTGTGCAAAGCTTTTCTCGTTATATCTTCCACCAAAAATGTAATTGGCTGACTCATTATTCTGATACATAGAGAACTGCTTTCTTAATAATTTTCCACCCATCAATTCTGCCATATACTGTGCTGATTCCGTCTTTCCAAGCCCCGAATCTCCATATAACAATATTACAACAGGCTTACTCTGCTTACCATCTACCAAAGGATATATTGCCTGAAGCAATTTCTTTTTTGCTCTTTCCTGACCAATTACTCTTTCACTATATTGGCTGTTAAATGTTTGTATCATTTCCTTTGAAACTTCCAAATATGGCTGTTGTGTTTCATGAATAATACTTTTATCAAATGTTCGATATATCTGCTCCCGAATATTTTTCGGTGGATTTTGAATGTACATATTTGTTATGGACATTTGGAAATAAAATTTATAAAAGTTTATAATTACATGTTCCTGAACACTACAGTACTCATCTGCATGAATAACAAAATCTTGCACTCTCGGTTTCTTCTTTTTCTTAAGCTTTGGTTCTGGCTGCCCTGGAATGTTAACAAACACATCCATTTTTTTATTACCATCATCAAGTTTCGCTGCCATTTCACTAAGATTTCTTGCACTTTTCGGAACAATTTTTTCAAAAGCAGAATCAGATCCTACAAAAATTTCAATCTTCTTCACGTACCACACCTGCCAATACTATATCATAAACATCTAATTCTTTTTCTTCTTCAGCAACAGACTTTTCTCCCTCAACAATTTCTTCTGCTGTAGTCTTGTCTTCTGCTGGTTGAAAATCAAACTCTTTATCAATTGATAAATGATTTTCGCCACAAGTTCCAACCTTTATTCCGAAATATGTCAGCTTCATTTTGCTCAAATCGACAAGGTTATAATTGTTTTTAAATGCTTGAAGGTTAAATCTCAATATGCTTTTCCGCTCTTTCTCTGTCTTTAAAAGCATATCATAATAACCCCGTTCACCTAATATTGCCTCATTTAATTTTTCCATATCTATTGGTATTTCTTCTTTAGGCACAATTGTCAAATATGAACTGAGCATTTTATATAATGTCACAGAATTTTCTGGAGCATAAACACCACTATTCTCGAATTTTTTTACGTGTTCATCTTTGGAGGCTGCCTGTATATAATCTGTAAGCAACGTATTTTTTATTGTTTTGTCAAAAGCACTGGTCAGCTCAGCGGAAGCACTGGCATCAACCTTTCCCTGAAATGTTGCTTTAATATAATTCAAAATATTAAAGCCACTTTTGGCCTGAGCTTCAATTTCAGCAACTATTTTAGCTATTTTTTCTTTATTTTCCTGTGTTGACCAATCAAGCCGTCCTCCATTGGTAACATCAACATAATCCTGTGCAGCAGCTTCATCAAAATATACTATTTTTAGAAACTCTGTTTTCTCAATGTTATTATTTTTCAACTTTTCTGCTCCTTACTATTTCTGTTCCTCGCACAATTTCTGATACCTTTGCATCAGTTCTGCAACACAGGCAGCTTCGCTTTTATAGCTTCACTGCCTTTTGTGAATCCGTATGCCTGCATGACTGCCATATCATTCTGGTGATGTGCTTTTCGCAGTTCCGGCGGCATAGTCAATTCATCATAAAGATCTGCTAGACTGCTGTCCGGATATAATGCTCTGGCATCAAGAATTGCCTGTGCAGTCTGTTCAATTTTTTTGCCGTTGTTGAGTGCTCGGCTCAGGCCATGGGAAATTATTGTAAACAATGTCTTTAGAATAACGATAATCACTTTTTAATCGACCACAGACAACACGCATCCACGCCATATGTACATTAGATGTGAGCACTCCAAAATGATAGAGTGTTGCATCTGGAATAATTTTCACAAGATTACTACAAAAAATATTAGGTGTAAAAAATCCCATCGGAACATATCGTCTTCTCTGAGATGAAACTTCAGGAATAACTATATACTGTCCTTTTGGCATATTTTCCACATGAAACCTTGTTGGTCTTTCAGCTAATTTTACAGTTCCAGCACTTGTACTTTGCAGACGATATTCTTTTACTTCTCTTACTCTTTCCATACACAATGGAAGTTTTCTTAATTCAGCAGGACTACACTCACCTAGCCAAAGACAATATCTCGGTGACCTATTAATAAATTCTTTTGATCCATACCACGGGCGAAAATATTTTTTTGCTTCAGGTTCTTTTTTTATGAACTCTTCCATTTCCTCTTTTTCAAAAAGATAATATCCACCATCAATTGGCTTATTTCCAATTCCAATTTCTGGAATATTGCAGATAGGCTTGTTTCTGCTCTCAACATATACATTCGCTGCATCCAAAAGATAACCATTGATGTTTTTTGCAATTTGATATCTTTCATCTATAAATATTTTCTTTGGTTTATTATAAGGTGCAATACTAAATCCAATGATCACACAATGCACATGGGCCTTTATCTTTGCTTCACTATCCCACTGAAATGTTCGATATGCAAAATCAATATGCACGTCATTTTCCAATAGTGGTTTCCACAAATTAGCAACGCTTTCTCCTTGGGAAACAGAATTTGTCGAAACCAATGCGGCTCGTATTGATGTATTCTTCATAAAATCTGCGCATTTCTTATACCAGCAACAAACGTAATCCATATTTCCTACATTTTTCCAGCCCTGAAAAATTTCTTTCACATCATCTTTCTGTTCAGAACTCATTACTCTAGCACCCACAAACGGAGGATTTCCCATAATATAGGAAACCTGATATTTTGGTACAACACTCTCCCCAGTCAATCTGCAAAGAATTTCCTTCCACAATAAACGCATTAGTTATCAATGGTAGAAAATCCAGATTCATATGAACGATGTTTTCTGTCTCTTTCATCATCTGTAATTCTGCGATCCACAGTGCTGTCTTTGCAACTGTGACAGCAAAATCATTTATCTCGATTCCATAAAACTGATCAATAGAAACATGGATTGGAGAAGACTCATCAAAACCAAAAGTAATCTGTCCTCTCTGCAATTCTTTTATGACTTCATTCTCCAATCGACGGATACTGATATATGTCTCTGTAAGGAAATTTCCACTTCCAGATGCAGGATCAAGCCAGCTAAGATTTGCCAGCTTCGTCTGGAAGTCTCTCAGCTTTTTATCTTTTGTTCTCTGAACCGTTATCTGCTGAATTTCTTTCAGTTCATTTTTCAAATCATCCAGAAACAGTGGATCAATGACTTTATGAATATTTTCAATGCTGGTGTAGTGCATACCGCCAGAGCGTCTTGTCTCAGGATTCAACGTACTCTCAAACACAGCGCCAAATATAGTCGGACTGATTTCTGACCAGTCAAAATCTGCTGATGCTTTCTCTAACAATAAATTCCTGATTTCATCTGTAAACGGTGGAATCTCAATATCTTCATTTGCAAAAAGTCCACCATTCACATACGGAAAAGCTGCAAGCTGCGGGTTATCATCTTTCAGATAAGGATCTCTGTCCTCCGGCTTTGTATCAAGAATCTGGAAAAGTTCGATCATCGCTTTTCTCATTTTTCTTGCATCAAACTCTTCCAGATAATCATGAAACATGCCATGCTGGCCAAAAATACCCGCATCCTCTGCATAAAGACAGAACACCATCCTAACACAAAGGATATTCAGGCTTTTCATTGCACGCTCTGTTGTTGAATCGACATATTGTTTTGCCAATGCATCATACAGTAGCCCTACAATTTCACCTGCGGCAATGGAAACTTCCATTTCTCTCTGAAGATTTGTATTTCCCTCATCCACAAGGAATTGTAAACGATAGTATTCTTTTTCCAGATTCTCCAACTGGATAATCTCCGGATCACCGCCCGGCTTTTCCATGTCATAAATATAGAATGACTGGAAATTACTGGTAACAATCCATCTTGGTCTTTTTGAATACGGCAATTCAGAAGAATATCTTTTTGCCTGTTCAAAGGGTGTCAGCATAGAGCCATCAGACTGCCGGATAGCAGCCGTCAGGCTCTTGTTGATACTTTTCTGTTCAATCATGACATGAGTTTTCTCAATATACCCGTCAATAAAACTGGTGTGATCAAGATGTACCTGATCCTCAAAGGAAATAAACTGTGATATTTCAGTTACGCCAAATACCGTTGTCAGAAGCTCCACCCAGAAAATCTGGCTATCTCCCTTTTCATATCCACGGTCTTTCCAGTTTTTTGCAAATGCTTTCGCTGCTGCTCTTTGTTGTGCATCTATCATTGTGGCACCCTCCTGTTACTTTTCATCTGTAAACTCCATCATCTCATCAACGGTGCAGTCCAGTTTCTTGCAGATTTTCTCAATCGTTTCCATTGAGACATACTGATTTTTTCCCATTCGAGCAAGAATATTACCACTGATCCCGGTAAGGTACTGCATCTCTATCCGCTTCATATTTTTATTTATGAGCATTTTCCATAACCTGTTATAACTTACGCCCATAAGCTACCTCCATCTTTTCGGTATAAACATATTTTGATTATATCACGATTTCGTTAGGTTGAATACCTGTGATTTTTGATATCTTCTGTAAAATGGAAAAAAGGATGCCACGGCAAAGGGCAGCCTCTCCAACCATTTACTCTGAATTAATCAAATGAAATCTCACCATCTGGTGCTTCCATGAATCCATCCTTTCCAGGCATTTCGCCCTGTAAACATTGTTATCAGTTTCATTCGTCCGGCGGTCTAGCGTGCGTTTCCCTGTCATCTGCAGTCGTCTCAGACTGCCTCTGCCTGCATCAGCAGGTCACTGACCATATCAATGCAATCCCACATAATACTTTTTCCACTGTATATTTAATTTCATCGGGGCACTCCTCTCCTATCTACCTCGCTGATAAATTTTTCTATCAGTCTGTTTACTTCATCCGGCTGGTCCGTATTGGAATTATGACCAGCATTCTTTATCCATTTAAGCGGTAAACCTTCTCTCTGATGCCATTTTTTTATTGTAGCTTTGGGCTGAGCCCGCTTTATCTTTTTCGCCACAGATAAGAAGTGCCGGACAACTGATATGATATGCCAAATCTGCTTTGATTGCCTCAGCAAGCATTCTGTAACCCAAACCAGCAAGCCTTGCATATTCTTTAGGATCTGAATCATAGGACATCATCATTACTGTAAATGAAGAATCAGAATATCAGATCAAAGTTTGCTGATGCTCCTCAGATGCGTCCTATGTAATAATGGTAGTTATCCGCACGCTGTTTGTCTTTTTTTCTGAATCTTATGTGTTGCATCTTTTTCAGACAGATGCAAGTTTCTTACCCAAGAACTCTGGCAACAAATCCAACCAGAAGTGCCGCAATGATCGTACCCTCACGCACACCATTGAGATGTCCGGTAAATACAAAAGACAGGACTGCTGCGATCACTGCCATGGAAACGTCAAAGCAGATTTTTGTCGTACCAAAGTTGGTTCTCCATGTCAGAACGATTGCTCGGACAAAAGATTCTCCCGGCAACATTACAACGTCTGCCAGCACTTCCATGTACACACCAAATCCAAGGATCAGACACCCAATCAGAAGATATACGATTTTCATAATGTATGTCTGTGGATTTACCCATGTAAACAGAAGCATGGTCAGATCGATGAAATAATCCAAAGATAATGGAATATCGGTATCTGCAAAACATGTTCCAGTTTAAAATTTTTACGCAGGATCAGCAACTGCAGTAAGATCAAAAATACGCTGAAAAAATCGTAAAGTTTCCCAACGTAAACGGAAAACTTAAGCTTAATACATACGGAATCGATGTGATTGGTGAGGTTCCGAGACTTGCTTGGTGATCAAACTAACACCAAGTGAGTTCACGAACAGGCCGATCAGAAAGATACGTATCTTTTTAATTTGTTAATTTGTCCTTCCTTCTTTCCCTCGTTTCTTCGCAGCCTGTCTCAGACAGATTACTGTAAATTTTATGATAAATCTTCATAAAAGCCTCTGCTTCTTCTGGAGAAATATCTTTCCATGCGGCCTCCTCAATCTCCACAAAAGCTTCTTCCACAAGCTTCTGGCTTTTTTTCCCGGATTCTGTCATGAAAATATGAAAAGTCCTTCTGTTTCCATTGAGCATACGCCGCTCGATCAAACCTTTCTCTTCCATGCGGTTCAAAATTGAAGTCAGAGACCCTGCCTCAATAAAACAACCCGCTGCGATTTCCTTCTGACTGGCTCCATCATGATTTTAAGATAATCCAGAACCTTCGGCTGTCCAAGCGTAAGCCCCGAAGCCTTCACCCGCTCCAGAAGCCTCTTCTGAATCAGCATCTGGTTAGCCATTGTCAGATAATGCAATGATATGTCCATGTTTCACGTTCCTTCCCTTTTTGTGTTAAGCACAAACAAAATAGTTATATTTCTAATATTTAGAATTATAACTATTTTACAAAAGATGTCAACCCCGCTTTTGTTACTTCCGCAGCTCCTTTCACATATTGTCCATACATTTCATCAACATAAATATCCGAGCCATCAACAGCAATTGGATCATAGCCTTTCAAAGTCTTATCGAGGGAAAATGCATTGGAAAATGAGTAAAAAAGAGAATCAAAGGCCTCTAAAGATATTTTTTACGCTGTTGAATCAAGCAGACGCTGTTGGTGCAAGAAGCGTTAAAATCGAAATACTTTAACCATTGTCGGCTCCGACATCCCTTGCACGGAAAGCTTCATTGAGAACTTCCTTAAAGAAAATCAGCGGCTCTCCGTCCCGGGAAGCCGCTTTTGTCATAAATCGTTAAAATGTGTAGCAATCGTTTTCTTATGTGTTGTACTGTTTCAGGAGTGCATCTAACAGGCGGTATGCTTCTTCACGCTAATATTTGGAATGCTTTGCATGAAGCTCGTCCAGGTTGATGTTTGCAAAGATTTATGAATCGTATTGCTTTTCACACAGGAATAAGTATAATATAAGTATAATACATGAAGAAAAGGATGTGGAGGAGTAAGGAGTATGGAGCGTTTTCGACAGCGATATGGGATTGCTCTGACGAAAAAGAAATTGCAGGAGATCATCCTGATGCTGATGGCCTGGGAAGCGGTGTTTGCCTTTTCTTATCTGGGATACATTGAGCTTCCGGCCATTTCCACCACCACGTTGCACATTCTTGTGATTGTGGCGGCTATGATGCTGGGGGCACAGGGGAGTGTGCCGGTGGTATGCGTTTTTGTTGTCACGTCCATGTGGATCGGCACCTACAGCCTGTCCCAGCTCGACCGGGTATTTTCTCCCTTTGCCAGCGGAATGCCCCTTGGATCCATAATGCTGGTATTTGCCCGCGTGCTGTTTGCGGCGGGAGCCGGTTGGCTCTTTGACCTTTATTTTCGGAAGCCTCGCAGGTATGTCT
>ENA-OQAY01000283-OQAY01000283.1-human-gut-metagenome-genome-assembly--contig:-NODE-283-length-14701-cov-0.737066_pt1 | contig 14701 bp, 14 predicted proteins | sample MGYA00242740_ERZ504537 | MGnify/ENA primary metagenome ERZ504537 (study PRJEB26092, sample SAMD00036272) | human gut metagenome | host: Homo sapiens | study: EMG produced TPA metagenomics assembly of... | reverse complement strand
CTCCCGGAAAACGGGATAGATAAACAGAAGCTGTTGTCAAGCCCAATTTAGGCAGCTTATCCGTATCAAGAGTGATCTTGATTTTACCCGTACGTCCCCTTCCTAATTTTTCCGGAGTTGCAACAGCACTGAGGTAAGGAGGCAAATGCATCAGCACAGGGGTATATAGTTTATCTGACGTATTGGCAACCAACAATTCCATAGTCGGTTTATCACCTTTATTGGCATCCTCAAACTCTATTTCTTCCTTATCCAGACGAATAGCGCCAATTTGAAAAGGATGTGTGAAAGTGTAATTCTTAGGATCGGCTGTTACCTCTCCCCGGATAGCCAGATAGATAGGTTTATTGGAGGCATTGCAATAAATGCCTACGCTCTTCTGAAAACGTCCGATGGCTTTGGCGTCAAAAGTAGAACTGACACTCCCGGTCTTTCCCGGTGCAATCGGTTCTTTGGTCCAATCAGCAACCGTGCAGCCACAAGAAGTTGTCACATTAGATATCACTAAAGGTTTATCTCCTTTATTAGTGATTTTAAAGGTAGCCGTCACCGGATTTTTCCATAAAATAGTTCCAAATTCATGCGTTGTCTTATCAAATAATGCTTTGGGTTGTGCCTGTACTCCCAAAGTCACTCCCATTAACAAACTTACTATCAGTATAATATGTTTCATACAATTATTTTATGCTTTTTAGATAGCAAAGATAGACAAAAAACATCCTTTACCCATTTTTTCAGCCTATAATTTATTTTATCTTATGAATAACCTTTATCTTTGTCCCGCATTAAAAATCAGATAAATTATGAAAATAGTAAAACATTACTGGTTCATTGCCATTGCATTGATTACAATGATAAGTTTTTCTTCATGTGAAAGCGATGAAGAAAGAGGATTTGATATTTCAGGATTATACGGTAAGACTTGGTGGGGCGAAATGGGATTTGAGGACCCATACGGAGAACGGCTTTACAGTTATATTACATTCACCTCAGGTGCTTTCCCGGATCATGGTGTAGGTACGGAAGAACGCTGTTACTATGATGATGAACTTTATAGGTATATAAGTTTGACTGGGAAATTCAAAACGGTTGGTTATATCTATATTATTCAGATGGTTATACATTTATAATTGAATATCCATCCGTTTCAGGCCGCTATTTTTATGGCACGGCTGAAGATGGTTTTGAAATAAGATTAGAATGGGTGGACGGCAGAAGCATAAGAAAAAAAGTAAGTTAGCAAGCTAACTTACTTTTTATGAAATCACACAACTAATTCCAGACATCCTGTTTCTCTATTCCACCATCACCCGATATCCTCCCGTATGCCCTCCGAATTCCGGAGCATAAGCAGACTGAACAGTTGCAATTCCAACCTGATATTCTCCTGTCCGGTTCACATACACCTGATACTCTATCACATAAGTTCCTTTTCTCATCTGATCGATAAAGAACTGGGTCGAAGCATCTTTGGTAGCCTGATAATATCCCAGCCCGTTGCTCCAACAAAATCCCGAAACTGCCTGTAACGGTTCCATACAAGCTGCACGGTCATCCTTGATCTGAACAAAATCCATATCACGGTCAGCCTTTACAGTCAGGCGAACGGTAATCTTATCGCCAACCTTTAACGGAGCTGATTCATTCAAAGCCTCATCCCCTTTATATAATTGACGGCTGACAGACAATCCGTTTCCCTGCTCACCTATTTGATCCATACTTTCCAGATATTGGGCATAAACGGCTCCCCAACCCATTCCGGTTCCTTCTTTATCCACGCTTACTTTCTTGATATTCATCACATCACCGGACATCGTCTTCTTGATATAACCGATGGCATCATCTGCCGAAGTCCGGATCACTTCTTTACCTAAAGTAATCTCTACTCCTCCTGTATTTGCCAATAAATCCGAAGTTCCTGTAGCCATCAATACATACACCGCATCAGCCGTAGCTATCGGCGTTTCCCAAGTCTGTGTCTGTTTCTGCTTCAACAGCCAGCGTTTCATTTCATCAATAGCTTTCGTATCTTTTGTTATACGCTGTATAGCTTCCATAGCAGCCACTTCAGTCGGAATTTTATAACTGAACCATGAATATCGGGCTTTAGGAGTATCAAAGTAACGCCCCATTTCATCCGTCACAACAAAATACTCCATCAATGACTGCATAAACAACTTGGCCTCTGCCACCTTACCGGCTTGCTGCAAGATGATAGCTCCCAACGCCTTTCCATAAATCGTCAGTTCTTTTCCCTCACCGGACAACTTGTCTATGAAATACCGGTTCACCTTTTCATCAACCGGAGCCTTGCCATCCAAAGCGCAGATATACAAATACCTGAGAACCTGTTCTGACGGACGGATACCGACAGCCCCTTTCTTTTCAGCTTCTTTCATAGACTTATACTCTTCGGCAGCCTGCTTGCCTAAATACTCGAACCCTTTTTGAATCATAGGCTGCATCCGGCTGTCAGCATCCTGAGGAGTCAATGCATTCAGCCGGACAAGCATTTCCATTACCTGAGTGGTTACATAGCGGCTGCCTTGCATACCTTTATACCAACTCCATGCGCCATCGGCATTTTGCAATTCTCCCAGTTTCTCTACAGAAACAGCCAGTTGGCTATTCATTGTATTCAGGTCAAACAAAGTGGCGATACGCTGTTTTTGTTCGGCTTCATTGGTAGCTTCTGTCAGCCAGGGAGTTTCAGCCAGCAGGATATTTTTCAGTTCCTGATTCTTTTGCAGATTGCTCATAAAAGTCTCCTTCGTGCCACCTTGAGCCTTCCAGCTATCAAAGACTTGCTTGATACGGGGATTTTCTTTGACTATATATGCAGCCAATGAATGGGCATAATAAGCGGTAGCCCAGGAAAGAGCATCTTCATTCTGAGGATGAGCCACTACAGGCAAAGCCTGCACGGCATACCAAGCCGGATGGGCAGTAAATTCTACGGTCAACCGTTGTTCAGAAGCCGTTTTGCTATGCTTGTTAAACAGGTTTTCCAAAGAGAAAGTATGCGCACCTTCCCCATTCACGTTCAGAGAAACGGTTTCCGTCACCCACTGTTTGTCTGTCAGAACGGGGATGTAACGCTGTTCTCCATCACTGAAGGTATCTCCATCCGCTACCATCCGGCATGCCATTACCGCATATTTGTCACTCACTTCAAAAGCAAAGTTCACATGCCCGGTTTCTCCTCCCTTCATATCGAACTTCTGTTTTTGTGAATAGAATACCTTTTCTGTTTCCGGATTAAACAATTCCATGCGGACAGTCCCTTTCACCCCCTTGTCCGACAGATTCATCAGTGAAGCGGCAATATTCGCTTTATCTCCCACGCGGACAAAACGGGGCATATTAGGTTGAAGCATAAACTCCTTGCTGGCAGTAGCGGTAGCTTCTATTTTTCCATAATCCACATTCTGGGTATGTGCCAAGCCCATAAACTTCCATCGGGTAAGGCTCTCGGGCAATACAAAGGAAATACTGACTTCACCTGTTTCATTGGTGCGGAGCTGTGGATAAAAGAATGCCGTTTCCGCAAAGTTTTCACGTATCTGTATATCACCTGTTTCTGCCAGTTCTTCAGAACTACCCATTTCTGCCTTTTCCTGTGCAGACGTCTCTACCATTTCTTCCTGGAGCACCATATCAGTAACAGCCTCCTGGTTCATCACAGCATTTGCGGCACTCCTGCCTCTAATCTTCAAAGCTCCTGTAAGAGTGGCACGAGGACTGCCGCCTCCGTAACCTACCACCACAGCCTCCATTCTTCCTGTAGATGGAATGATCAATTCACTATATTCCAAAGGAACCGCACGGAACCTCTTCAACGGGAAATCAACATACAAATAAGCATTCCGCATATAGGATGTATTCCAATAAGTCAAAGGAACCACACAATGAAAGTCCACTCCAAAGTCCAGCTTATGTGCACTATAGATTTTATCCAGAGAAGCATCATACATGGTAGCCAGCATTTCAGCCTCAGCCGGACGTCCATCCGGATAAAGTACCGTCAGTTTCCATTCCTCTTGCTGTCCCGGACGGAGTTTGTCACGGAACGTAGTCCATTTCAGCTGCAACTTCTTCTCAGGGGCCGGTTTCATAATCCGTGCATTATGACTGTAAAGTCTGCCGTCTTTCACAAATGCCATACTTACCAGAATGCCGTCACCATATTCCTTCTTATAAGGGAAGCGAAAACTGATTACCGAGTCCGAAAGCTGTATACGTTTGCTTTCCAAGCGCTTATTGCCTGCAAACACATCATAAAGCAGATAGACATTCTTTTCGCTGCTACCTATATATATAGTAGCTGGAGATGCTGCATCAAATTCCAGACCATCCTGATAGAACCAATCCGTTATCACGAAAGGCGGACGCTTGTCGTTCAATGAGAACAAAAGGAAATTCTTAGATGCCGTACACTCTCTGCCTTGTGTATCCTTAGCCGAGAGCTTCAAACGATAATTGCCGGAAGGCAGGGCATAAATAGCCTCAGGAATAAAACTCTTGTTAGCTTCCACCGTACCGGTCAATACCTTTCTGCCTTCTTTTTCCTGACCGTCTTTCTGCTTCTCCATCTCGACTACCTGATAAGTAACCAGAGTATCTACCGGCTCACCCGAAAGATTCATGGCTGTCAGTTTTATTTCCAACTTCTTTTCTTTAACCAAATTATCGGGCAGATTATCCATATTCAGCACCATTGAAGTGCTTCCTAAAGGCAATGACAAATTAGCTTGCTGTGTCTCACCTGCACCATCCGTCACATCCGCCTGTATGTTGTACGTATAATACCACAACGGAGATTCTCTCCTGTCCGAGTCTATTTCAAAATGCACCGGAACGGTGAACTTACCATCCGCATCGGTCATTGCCTCTCCCTCCCAACGGGCTGAACCTCTGCCCATAAACCGCCAGACCCAGGCATAGGAACGAGATATATTATAGTGTACCCTGGCATTCTGCACAGGCGCACCGGCAAAAGTCTTTGCCATACCCGCCACTTCTATAGAGTCACCCACTTGATACTCCACTTTCACGGGTTCAAACGTGACATCAAAGGTGGGACGTTTATATTCTTCTACCTTAAAACTGACAGAAGTATCGGCCGCACGCAAGCTAAAATAACCGGTCAGGCAAGGAGAGGGCAAAACAAATTGTCCGCTGAACGAACCAAAACCATTCGTCCATACTTCTACTTTTCCTGTTTCATTATTATTCGCATCATATAGGGATACCGTATATTTTTTATCCGCAAGCACACGCGTAGAATCCTTTTCCATTTCATAAGCCAAGCCGGATACATATACGGTTTGACCGGGACGGTAAATGGATCGGTCGGTAAATAATTGCAAAACTTCTTTTTTCTTGCTCTCTTTATAGTAATAATCGTTTTTCCAAAGATTCAAGATGGGCATCGCATTATCAGTCGCCGTATGTGCATTATACCAGTATTTGTTACTATTCAGGAAATCCAGTTTCAAAGTACCCTGTTTATCCGCCTGATAGGTCTGTTGAGGAGAATAGCCTCCTCCCTTCTCCGTATAAATGGTTACTTCCGCCTCAGAAACAGGCTGTCCGCTCACTGCATCTACCACCACCAGTTCCAACGTACCATCCGGCAGAGGACGATAAATGGTCTTTAAAGCGGTGACATTCATTAATGTTCCGTCCGAAACGCCCTTCTTCCCATCGGGCACTGCCTTTAAGAAATAAATTCCCGCTTGAGGAGCCTGTATGGTCAGGGTGGTATCGATATTCAAATAATCTGTAGTAGGTTTCAAAGAAAAATGCTCCTCGCGTTGCAAACGGGCATATTTACTTTCAAAATGGGTGGTTCTGTTCTGCAATACGGCAGAGGTAACGGGTAAATTCACCTTATATAACTGCAAAGTGATGCCGGTAAGGTTTTTATAATTTACTTTCACCGACTGCTGTTCACCAGGATAAGCCGTAGCTATTTCCAGTGAAAGGCTTGCATTCAGAATTTCCTTTTCTATATTCTTCAGTTGGTTGATACCTTCGTAACGGGGGTATCCGGCTATTCCTTCACGAACTATCCGCAAGCGCTCTACCTGATTATTTTGATACTGTAGGAATTGTGCCAAAGCCAGATAAGCTTCAGGGACTGTTTTCACAGCCGGATAAGTATGAATCCACTTCCGGAGTTCCTGTTGGCATACGTCATTCGAGAAGTTTCCGGAAAAATTGCGGTACAGGTAATTCAATGCATCCACAGCGGTCAGCAACCAACCCTCGCGCTCCGTTTCCGTATCATATGCTTTCAGCAAGGACTGATAAGCCTGCATGACAGCTGCTGTCAAGTCACAATCAGAGACAGGAACAAACTGATAAGTAACAAACTTATCCATATCCGTCATATCCGCAGGCAGACTGTTTGTCTGATTTGCTTTAGCAGCCGCCTGCCACCTGTACTGCTGCATGATTTGTATGGCACGACGTGCCAACAAGTTGTACAGATTATCACGAAAATACCGTTTACTAGCCTCTCCCACTCTCACCATAGATCTCAATTTCTCGACCGGGACAAGCAATAACCGGTCTTTATCCTTGAGAGAGGCCTGCAAATAGCCCAATCCCTTTTTTACGTCGGCAGACATGGCCATTTCACCCAGAATGGAATACAATATAGCTTTGTCTTCCACACTGCCGGTTTGGGAAGCCCATTGTTCCAAACCATTCATATCTACCTTCAAGCTATCGGGAGTTAAAAGGGAACGGTACTGCATGGCAGTGAGATAGGCTTTCATCATTTGCGGTACATTCTGTTCCACTTTTGCTTTATCGTAGATTTTCATTGCTTTGGAAATGACCGATTGGGGCAGATCCTTTCGTTCCAACACCTCCAGTTCTTTCCACAAATTGTCATAGGTTTGTGCCTGCATAGGAGCAAATACGCTCATTACCAGTAACACTATCAAAGATAAATAACGAATTTTCATATCTACAATCTTTTAGTTCATACTAAGTCTTCTGTAACAAAGAAACGAAATAGATGTTTAAAGACTGCATACGTTTTAATTAAAATAACTAAAACAGAAAAGGAAAGATCTTTCAGCGCAGCCAAAGCAGACGTTGCAACACCAGTCTTTTATAGGGTTTCTTCATGTCTTCGGGCAGGAAGGAAACATCTATCAGTTCCATCCATTTAATGATGGAACGTCGGAATTTCCGGGCGATGTTCTCTATTACCTTGCCACTGACCCCCGATGCGATTATCGACTTCTCGAAATCGCTTCTCCATATTTTCCTTTTTTTCCCATTAAGAGTCAATGCCAGTTCCTCCGTATCCTCGGGCATGACAATAACCGTGGACAGCAAATCGTATGCAGGCGTCAGACTATAGCCCATCCCCGTGTCATACAATGAAAAGTTCTTCAAGTGCATATCCGAGTTTCCCACAATCCACGAGAACACCACCACTTCCCAGAAATTCACCAAATCAAGCTGCGGCACTGCAGAATACTTCTTGATAGTCTTGGCTATCTGCTCATACGAGCCCTTATATTTGTATTCGGTGAGACGTTCCGTCAACTGGCACATGTCCTCCATGGCAATCTTTCCACCATCCGGGCGACGGTCTATGCGCCGGGTGATGTATCCCAATTCGCCATCGGCAAAACGCACCAACCGTGGGGAACCACCGCTATTTTGGCTGCTTCCGCCATGTGCATGGTCAAATCCTCCAGCTCAGGTAATGCCCGGTAAAAATCAGTCTGGGGCTTCAAAATGAACTTTCCCCACAAGCCCACGATGGTAAAACGGTCCGGCTCGTTCTTTCCGCCGGGATTCACATCGAGCGACAATTTGGCCTGCACGCCCGTCAGCGTAGTCTGTGCCCTCACTACCTGTTTGGCCAGTTCACCTATTTCACTCCGCACGTAAGGCAATTGAGGCGCCTGACGAGTACCGAAAAGTTTCCGGGCACAAGCCGGATGATAGTCCACCTGTCCTTCCTTCAGTTCCTTATAACAATACAAACACCTTTCCATCATGTTTCCGGTTTATCAGGTTCATCCTCTACTACACTTACTGCCCCGATACAATCCTTGCAACAGGCCAGCAACAGCGACATACGGTCGCGCCGGTTTATCTTCCAACTGTTTTCGGCAATGTTCAGCAACCATCCTTCGGGTATCAGGCCGTCAAAGAACGGGAACAAGACGGTGTCGTGATAGGGTTTGTCCGTCAGTGGCAGTGTCAGACTGACGGCTTCCGCCTTGTCGGAACGCAAGAACCCGGCATCATAGACAAAGGTGAAACCATTTTCGTCTTCCGTCAGCGTCCCCGCATAGATATCATTCAGGTATATTTTACCCCTTCTCATACGCTATGCTCCTTTCCTGCAGGCACAGCCCCTACTTCATGCCCGAAGAGGGCAAGCACCTGGTTTACCTTGTCTATCCGTAAAGTCTGCTTTCCTTGCTCCAACTCGCGCACAAAGCGAAGTCCCACTCCCGCCTTAGCTGCCAAATCTACTTGCGTAAGTCCGAACCGCTTACGCATTTCTTTTACAAACAATGACAATGAATCACTCATAATTACACCCTTTAGGGTACAAATATAGCAAAACCAGCGATAATTACACCCTAATGGGTATAATTTATTAGTTTCTTTCGTATAATATACCCGAAAGGGTGCAAAGTATTAGCCCAGGCCGACGCATTACGGAAAACCAGGAGTATTCAGCAAATTTGTGATACAAGAAAAAGGAAAGGAAAATTCCTTCAAAAGCTTCAGCCTCTCCGCAAACCCTTTGCCAGTGGGCATTCCGGCTGAAGAATTACACCAGAAAATGCTTCAGCCCGAAGAAAAATCCTTCAGCCGCACCCTTTGGGAGTATGCATACTCCGCACAGACTGGTTCCCCAATGCTTCAAAAGTCCTATATCCAGGCACTTGTCACCGTATCGCACCCCTAAATAAGCAAACTGACACAACCGGAAACATATTCTCTTTCATCAGGATAAGTTTGTATTTTCCGTCCATCACCTAGGTAAACACGCCATCCCACTCTGGTGAAAATCCGTTGTCACCTGTGTGAAACGGCTGCTTCACTAAGGTGAAGCAATAAAGCCATTACGGCACAAAGCAAACTCTTCCTAATAGTAACATCATTTCCAACAGGCATAAAAGCACTAAAAAAAATGAACTTACACAGAGACACATCCCGAACAGCCAAAAACTGAAGCTTCCATAATCGGGCTGAAGAAATTTCCAAAGGCAATCCTTTAGCCGCTTCGCCCTATTGACGGGCTTTTGCGGAGAGGCTGAAGCTTCTGAAACAAAAAACAGGGCAATGTCCCCGGAGGCACTGATAATCACCTCAATGGTAGCAGAAACCGACAAGTGTACACATGAAGCGGCAACTTCCGAATAAAATAAGCCCACTCCCGCAGTATATAGCCGGAAATATTGTATATTTGCTCTGTACAAAAAGAAATAGAACCACTATGAAGAAAGAAGAATTAATGCGGAAAGCCATTGAGCTTTCTATAGAGAACGTGGCAAACGGTGGCGGACCCTTTGGAGCTGTAATTGCCAAAGATGGTGAAATCATTGCGACCGGAGTCAATCGCGTCACTTCTCAATGCGACCCTACCGCCCATGCGGAAGTCAGCGCCATCCGTGCGGCGGCAACCAAACTGGGAACATTCAACCTGAGTGGGTGTGAAATTTATACTTCGTGTGAGCCGTGTCCCATGTGCCTGGGAGCCATTTACTGGGCACGACTGGATAAAATGTATTATGCAAACAACAAGACGGATGCCAAGAATATAGGTTTTGATGACTCTTTTATCTATGATGAGTTAAGCCTGAAACCTTCGGCACGCAAGCTGCCCTCCGAAATTCTTTTGGCGGAAGAGGCAATAAAGGCATTCCAACAATGGGCAGAGAAAAGTGACAAAGTGGAATATTAATTAATAGAAAGGCGCGGACGAAATCCCTATCATCCGCGCCCGAAATCTTTATAAGATCTTAAAGACTATTCTTTTACCGGCGTATTTTCCAACGTAGCTACTACGAAATCATAGAACTTACCTACAGAAGGAATAAAGCAGCGTTCATCCGGTGAGTGAGGAGAACGCAAGGTAGGGCCGAAAGAAATCATATCCAAGCCGGGAACTACCGCACCGATGATACCGCATTCCAAACCGGCATGAATCACTTTCACAGCAGGTTCTTTACCGAATTGTGCCTGATAAGACTCCTTCATCGCTTTCAGAATAGGAGAATCCACATTGGGCTCCCAGCCTGAATAACCACCTGAACGGGTCACTTCCATGCCTGCCATAGAGAAACAGCTTTCCAATGCAGTATTCAGATAATCCTTCATCGAGTCACGCGAGCTACGGGCCAATATCTTAATCTCCGCCTTACCACCGCCTATAGAAACAATAGCCAGATTAGAAGAGGTTTCTACAGTATCGGGGATAGTAGGAATCATACGCATTACCCCATTTTGACAAGCATAAATGGCATCCACCAGATTATCTTTGATTTCATCGGGAACCATCATCTTCGGCAATTCCACACGTTCTGCCTTGAAGCTGATCGGAGTTTCGTGTACATGATACTCTTCATTCCACAATTCTTCGCACTCCTTCACATAGTCCAGTACGTCCGCTTCTTCATCAGCCGGCACTGTAATAACGACTTCACATTCACGAGGAATCGCGTTACGCATATTGCCACCTTGCCAGGAAACCAGGCAAGCCTCATCGTAAGTTATCACCTGATTCATGAAACGAGCCATCAGCTTGTTAGCATTGGCACGTCCTTCATTGATTTCCAATCCGGAATGACCACCGCGCAGCCCTTTCAAGGTAACTTTCAAAGCGATGTCAGCCGGATCTGTTTCCACTTCTTTATATTCCAACACTGCTGTCAGGTCTTCACCGCCTGCACAACCGATATACAATTCTCCTTCTTCTTCCGAATCCAGATTCAACAGAATATCACCGTCTACCGTTCCCGGCTTTAAGCCGAACGCACCAAACATACCTGTTTCCTCGTCGGCAGTAATCAGTGCCTCCAACGGACCATGTTTCAGCGTTTTATCTTCCATGATAGCCATGATAGCGGCAACACCCATACCATCATCGGCTCCCAAAGTCGTGCCTTTAGCTTTCACCCAATCTCCGTCAATGTAAGTCTCGATAGGATCATTTTCAAAATCATGCACTGTATCGTTATTCTTCTGAGGAACCATGTCCATGTGTGCCTGAAGAATCACCTTCTTGCGGTTTTCCATCCCCGGAGTGCAGGCTTGCGATAAATGATATTACCGGCTTCATCCTGGAATGACTCTACGCCTACACTTTTTCCAAAGTTCAGCAAGAACTCTTGAACCTTCTTCAAGTAGCCCGAAGGACGGGGAACCTGAGTCAATGAATAGAAATGCTTCCACACATTCTGCGGAGCGAGAGAGAGAATTGTACTCATAACTTCTTAGTTTTATTTGTGAACGGCAAAGCCGCTAATCCATATATACCCAACAAAATTAATAAAAAAGTTTGTATTCCATGCACTAATAAGGCAAAAATTCCCGCATCTTCTTTTCCTACTCCATAGAGCATCATCATCGTTATGACAGCAAAATGCCACGGACCCGCCCCATTAGGAGTCGGAACCACTACCGCAATGCTACCTACGGCAAACATCACCAATCCTGCCATCACACCTAAATCATCAGAAAAATCGAAACAAAAGAAGGAAACATAGAATTGCAGGAAATAGCAAGTCCAAATGCCAACGGTATAAAGAATGAACAGAGGCATCCGCTTTACATGACGCAAAGACAGCACACCACCACACATTATGGAGAATGCCTTTCACTTTGGCAAAGACCGTCACATTCCTGATCAGAAAAAAGGGCCAGTACCAATACAGCCAACACACAGATGATAGTAATATAGAAATGCCCCGAAGTAAAGACCTGTGCCAAAACCGTGGTATCCGTGCCGGTTTCTTTAAAAAAAGTATCGAACACTCTTGCCTGCATTATAAGAGTTACCCCTGTAATCAACGACACACACAGCGTATCAATCAACCGTTCCGCAACCACCGTACCCAGCGATTTGGAAAAAGATGTACCATCATATTTAGCCAACACCCCGCAACGGGAAATCTCACCTACACGGGGAACAACCAAGTTGGCGGCATAAGACACAAAGATGGCATATACACAATCGGATGTTTTGGGATGCTCGCCCAACGGAGCCAGCGTAAGCTTCCACCGCCAGCCACGAAAAATATGACTAAACACGCCAAACACTAATGACACTAACATCCACCAATAATTCATTCCTCCATCCAAGACCTCCCATACCCGGGAAAAATTGAATCCGTGATACATCCATATCAGTATTGCAGCCCCCAAAAATAACGGAAATGCAATCTGCAAACCTTTATTTATAATCTTTTTTAATCGAGTTCGTTCCAAAATCTGTGTATATTAATTTAGAATGTTTACCTTTGCACGATGCAAAGATACTATCTTAGCGAAATAAACCTATTTATAAACGATAGAAAAATAACGGAATGGGATTAGTAAAGCCAAAAAAATTTCTAGGACAACACTTCTTGAAAGATCTCAGTATTGCAAAAGATATAGCCGATACAGTAGATGTGTGCCCTGACTTGCCAATTTTGGAAGTAGGACCGGGGATGGGGGGTACTAACCCAGTTTATTATGCAGAAAAACCGTGCGGTAAAAGTGGTGGAACTGGACTATGAATCTGTAACCTATCTCCGTGAGAACTTTCCTGCCTTGGAAGATAATATCATTGAAGACGACTTTTTGAAACTGAACCTCGAAAAATTATTTGACGGGAAACCTTTTGTTCTGACCGGCAACTACCCTTATAATATATCCAGCCAGATATTCTTTAAAATGCTGGATTACAAAGACCTGATACCCTGTTGTACCGGAATGATCCAAAAAGAAGTGGCCGAACGCATTGCCGCCGGTCCCGGAAGCAAGACATACGGCATTCTCAGTATCCTGATACAAGCCTGGTACAAAGTAGAATACCTGTTCACCGTACACGAACATGTATTCAATCCGCCTCCCAAGGTGAAAAGTGCGGTCATCCGTATGACACGCAATGAAACGACGGAACTGGGATGCAATGAAAAATTGTTCAAGCTCATTGTAAAAACAACATTCAACCAACGGCGTAAAACTTTGAGAAATTCTATTTCTTCCATTTTAGACAAAGAGAATCCATTGAGCGCAGACCTGATTTTCAACAAACGCCCGGAACAGTTGTCTGTATCAGAATTTATCGAACTGACTAACAGAGTGGAAGCGGCACTGAAAAATAAAACGGATATAGTTTACAGTAACGATATCGCCCGGAAAGGAACAAACAAGAAAGAATAACACCTATTTATTATATTAACGGAAGAGTAGGATGAATAAAGAGGAATTAGAAAAAGTAGAGCAGCTGATCGAGCAAAAAGACTCAGAGCAACTTAAGGACTTGCTTGCCGGTCTACATCCTGCCGACATAGCAGAGCTGTGCAATGAACTGGATGCGGAAGAAGCACGGTTCATATACCTGTTACTGGACAATGAGACTGCCGCCGACGTCCTTATCGAAATGGACGAAGACGCCCGTAAGGAATTCCTGGAAATCCTTCCCTCTGAAACAATCGCCAAACGGTTCGTTGACTACATGGATTCGGATGATGCCGTGGACATTATCCGTGAAATGGACGAGGACAAACAAGAAGAAGTCCTCTCACACATTGAAGACATAGAACAAGCCGGAGACATTGTCGATTTGTTGAAATATGACGAAGACACTGCCGGTGGATTGATGGGTACCGAAATGGTAATCGTAAACGAAAACTGGAGTATGCCCGAATGTCTGAAGGAAATGCGCATCCAGGCGGAAGATATGGACGAAATCTATTATGTATATGTAGTAGACGATGACCAGCGGCTGCGCGGTGTGTTCCCGTTGAAGAAAATGATCACCAGCCTTCCGTATCCAAAGTGAAGCACGTGATGAGGAAAGAACCGATATCCGTCCATGTAGATACCCCTATAGACGAAGTGGTACAAACCATTGAAAAATATGACCTGGTCGCCGTTCCGGTAGTGGACAGTATCGGACGCCTGGTAGGACGGATTACGGTAGACGATGTGATGGACGAAGTACGTGAACAGGCTGAACGCGACTACCAGCTGGCATCAGGTTTGTCACAAGACGTGGAAACAGACGATAATGTATTCCGCCAGACTACAGCCCGTCTGCCCTGGCTGCTCATCGGCATGATAGGCGGAATAGGCAACTCCATGATTCTGGGCAACTTTGACAGTACTTTTGCCGCACATCCCGAAATGGCCCTCTATATCCCCCTTATCGGCGGAACAGGCGGTAACGTAGGAACACAGTCCTCGGCACTTATCGTACAAGGACTGGCAAACAGCTCGCTGGATGCCCAAAACACCTGGAAACAAATAGTAAAGGAATCTGTAGTGGCCGTAATCAATGCTACTATTATTTCTATGCTGGTATATATCTATAATTTCATCCGTTTCGGGGCAAGTGCCACCGTGACTTATTCGGTTTCATTCAGCCTGTTTGCAGTAGTCATGTTCGCTTCCATCTTTGGGACCCTGGTTCCTATGACACTGGAAAAACTAAAAATAG
>ENA-OQAY01000279-OQAY01000279.1-human-gut-metagenome-genome-assembly--contig:-NODE-279-length-14849-cov-1.522687_pt1 | contig 14849 bp, 16 predicted proteins | sample MGYA00242740_ERZ504537 | MGnify/ENA primary metagenome ERZ504537 (study PRJEB26092, sample SAMD00036272) | human gut metagenome | host: Homo sapiens | study: EMG produced TPA metagenomics assembly of... | reverse complement strand
GTTTTCCAGCAATTCAAACAGTATTGGATAGCTCTTTGTCTATCTCTACGTACATATTTCTATATACGCTGACTATTTTGTTTGCCTAACTCATGATTAAAATCACAAGTGTGCGGTTCACAATAATCAAACTAGACATGAATTATCAACCCTTTATAATAATCTCTCATTCCATATTTTTTCTACTAATTGTAACGTAACTTCTGGAGCATTACTACTATCAATTACCACATCTGCACGTTTTGCTTTTTCTTCTAAAGACATCTGTGCATCTATTCTACTTATTGCTTCTTCTTTAGTTAAGCCATCACGATTTTGAATGCGCTCTATTTGCAACTGTCTGCTGATTTTTACAACCCAAACTTCATCTGCAAATTTATCCCAATTAGCTTCATATAAAAGAGGTATATCTAAGATTACTACTTCTATACCATTTTGTCTACACTCATCTATTTGTTTTACGATTTCATCTCTAATCAACGGGTGCATTGTTGTATTCATCCATGTTTTTTCTTTTTCATCAGTAAATACAATCTGCCCAATGAGTCTACGATTTAAACTATTATCTGCATTTAAAACTTTATCGCCAAAATGATTTACATACGCTTGCCAAATTGATTTTTTAGGCTCAGATAGTTGTCGAGCTATAGCATCACCATCAATGATAAAAGCTCCTTTTTGTTTTAAATAAGCACTAACCGTACTTTTTCCACAAGCTATACCACCAGTAAGACCTATAATCTTCATAAAAATCCTCCTTTCTGGCTTTTATTTAAAATTTATTTATCATCATTTAATTTTTGACAATTAGGGCAAAAATAAGTACCTCTACCATTTAATACGATTTTAGTTATTAAAGTATCGCAAAATCTACATTCTTTGCCTTTGCGATTATATACATATAATTTATCTTGATGACTTCCTTTTTCACCTAAACCATTGCGATAATCGCGAAAACTTGTGCCGCCATCTCTTATACCTTCACTTATAACCAAATTAATAGCTTGATGAAGTCTTTCTATTTCTTCATCACTTAAAGAATTTGCTTTGCGTTCTGGATGAATTTTACTGATGACTAATGCTTCATCTACATATATATTGCCCAAACCTGCCACATTTTTTTGATTTAATAAAAATGGTTTTATTTTTGTTTTACTCTTATTTAGACAATCTTTTAAATACTCTATGGTAAATTCTGAAGATAATGGTTCTGCACCTAAAGTATATAGCCCTTTTAAGCGAGAAATTTCATCTGTAGTTATTAAATCTAAAGTTCCTAATCTGCGGATATCTGCATATATCAACTTAGTTTTATCTTCTAAATGATATATTACACAACTATATTTATCTATATCCTCATTTTCCTGTTTATATAATAGCTTTCCTGTCATTCGCAAATGAATGATATTTAATCTGCCATCATCTAAGGACATGATGATATATTTTCCTCTGCGTTTTAAAGATTTGATAATTCTATCCTGCAAAAGCTTTCTATATTCATCACTACTAGGAGATTTTATTACATCTCCCTTTATGATTTCTACATCTACGATTTTTTTATTTTCGATAAAATCTTTAATCCCCACGACAATATTTTCTACTTCTGGCATTTCAGGCACAAAACCACCACCTTTTTATAATTAATTTACTTTTTATTTTGCTTCTGCCCAGTTTTTACCATAATTAATATCAATGATAAGTGGCACTTTTAAACTAGCTGTATTTTGCATAGCTGTTGTCAAAATTTCTGATACTTTTTCTATTTCTTCTTTTACAACTTCTAACACTAATTCATCGTGTACTTGCAATAAAATTCTACTTTTCAAATTAGCTTCTTTTATCGCTTCACTAGCTCTGTTCATCGCAATTTTTATGATGTCAGCTGCTGTTCCTTGGATTGGTGTATTCATAGCCATGCGTTCTGCTAATGCACGCTGATTAAAATTACTGCTCTTAATCGCTGGCAAATAACGGCGACGACCAAATAAAGTCGTAACAAAACCATCTTGATGTGCTTTTTCTACAATTTCATGCATGAAATTCTTCACGCCACTACATTCTTGTAAATAATTATCTATATATTCCCCAGCTTCTTTTGGCGAAATATGCAGATTTTTTGCCAAACCAAACGCACTTATACCATAGATAATACCGAAATTTACAGCCTTTGCCTTACCTCTAAGTTCTGAAGTAACTTCATCTATAGGCACTTTAAATACTTGAGCTGCTGTCGCTGTATGAATATCTTGATTATGACAAAAAGCATCTATAAAATGTTTATCCTCTGACATATGAGCCATTATTCTAAGCTCAATCTGAGAATAGTCAGCAGATAAGATATAATCATAACCTTCGCCGGGCTCAAATAGACTGCGAATTTTTTTACCTTCCGCTGTGCGTACAGGAATATTTTGCAAATTCGGCTCAGAACTGCTGAGTCTTCCTGTTTCTGTTACAGTCTGATTGAAACTTGTATGAATTCTCTTAGTCTGTGGATTGATTAATGCTTTCAAGCCATCTAAATACGTAGTTTTTAATTTATTTAACATACGATAATCTAAAATCTTAGCGATAATAGGGTGAGCATATATTAAATTTTCTAGTACTTCCGCATTTGTAGAATATCCTGTCTTTGTCTTTTTCAAAGCTGGCAAGCCCAATTTATTGAATAAAATATCGCCTAATTGTTTTGGTGAATTAATATTAAATATTTCTCCAGCCAATTCATAAATATCTTGCTCTAAAGCTGTGATTTGTTTATACATCTGTTCATTCATATCATCGAGTTTTTGCTCATTAATATAAATACCTACAGTTTCCATATCACAAAGCATTTTAGCAAGTGGTAATTCTATCTGTTCATAAAGATTTACCATTTTTTCATCAGCTAATTTATCCGCCAAAACATTACTCAAATCAGCTAAATGTCTTGCACCGCAAATTAATTTTTCTTCTTCATTGAGATTTTCCCATGGAATTTCTTCTTCAATATCTGCCATTTGCCACAATACATTCATTTCATAGCTTCGTTTAGCAGGTTCTAAAAGATATGCCATAAGCAAAGTATCATAAATCTTACCTTTTAAATCTAAATTCAAATGATAAAGCATTTTTACATCATAAACAAATTTAGTGATTGTTTCATCTTGCAATACTTCACTGAGTTTATCTATATCTTCTTTTGCTCTTATGATACCAAGACTATCTTTGCAACAAATAGCCATCATATCAATGGATATATCCGGCACTTTCCCTTCAAATAAAACCATAAAGGAAACAGATTTTTCTGCTTTTATCTTTGATATTAAAGCATCAATTTTATCTTGCGTAAATTCCTCATAAACTGGCATAGTAGCTTCAAAATTCAAAGCTAATTCAGCATCATCATTTTGACTTGCAACTTCTAATTTATCAGCTAAGACTTTTTTCATACGAGTCAAAACTGTTTTCAACTCATATTTTTGACAAAAATCATTTAGTTTTTGCAAATTAGGAGTCAATTCAAACTCTTGTGGTTTAAAATCCACATCTACTTCACAGCATATAGTAGCCAATTTATAAGATAATCTAGCTAATTCTTGATTTTCCTGTAATTTTTCTTTTAATTTTTTACCTGAAACATTATCTATATTATTCAAGAGATTTTCTAAATCTTGATATTGTGATAATAATTTCAAAGCTGTTTTCTCGCCAATTCCTGGTACACCCGGAATATTATCTGAGCTATCACCCATCAAAGCTTTTATATCAATTAATTTTATCGGTTCAAGACCTGCATATTTTTCTTTAAATGCTTCTTCATCAAAAATCTGCATATCCATGATACCGCGTTTAGTGAGCATAACTTTTAAATTAGGGCGAATTAATTGCAAAGCATCTTTATCACCTGTTACAATCAAGGCTTCATAATCTTGACTAGCTGCTTTTGTTGCCAAAGTACCGATGATATCATCTGCTTCATAATTATCTTTTTCAATAAAAGCAATACCCAAAGCTTCCAAAAATTCACGTAGTAACGGTATCTGTGATTTTAATTCATCTGGAGTTTTTTCTCTTTGTCCCTTATACTCTGCATACATTTGTGTACGAAAAGTTTGACGACTTTTATCAAAAGCCACAACTATATTATCTGGCTTATATTCTGTTAAAATTTTTCCCAACATATTAGAAAAACCCATGATAGCATTTGTATATATACCACTTGAAGAAGTAAGTAGTGGCAAAGCAAAAAATGCTCTATACATTAAACTACTACCATCTATAATAATAAATCTTTTCTTATTATCTTCTCTTCGCTCCACAATGACCTCCATTATTTTTTAACATCTGTATTTGCTTTTTCCTGTTTGTTTTTCTTATCTGCTACAGCTTTTTTATCGGATTGTGTATTATTATCTTGTTCAAGATTTTTATTGTCGTTTTCCATTAAATTAATTTTTTCATCTGTTTGTTTTTTAGGAACAACAATTTCTTTATTTGTAGTATTAGCAGAGATATCTACTACATTTTTATCAGCAGTAATTTTATTTAAAGTTATTTCTGTAACATTTTTATTTAAGCTATAATCATAATCAAAAATATTTGCTATATCTGTCAAACGCATATAAGCTACATTACTATAAAGACTGATATCAGCTTCACCTTTTTGTGTTTTTACTAAATTATTATCCATAGTTATTGGCGTATTTAATGTAGTAGCTAAAGCTTTTACTGGTACATAAATTAAATTTTTATAATTAACTGCTTTATAATTAAGTTTTTTACCATTAAACATAATATTTACAGGTGCTGCTACATAATTTGGTTGACCATTAGATAATTCTATAGATTTAGCCACAGCTTCATCAGTTATGAAATCAGCTATACCATAACCTTTTAGACCTTGTTTTACAAAATCCACTGTTAAATTTTGCATATCATATCCATCTGGATAAATATAATAAGCTACTCTACCATCAAAAGTTTTATCAATAACTAGACGGTTGTACATAATTTGAACTTCTGTACCAACTTCAACTTTATCAAATACTTTTTCTACATCGGCTTCAACCATACGTACACAGCCATTAGAAACATAATGACCTACAGAGTCTGGTCTATTTGTCCCATGTATACCATAATTGCCACCAATGCCAATCCAACGATAACCAAGTGGATTATCTTCACCGGAAGGAATAACTACGCTTACATCAGCAGGGTCTGTCCATGTAGGATTTACAATTTTTTCTACAACTTTATAAAAACCAACTGGAGTTTTAGTTTCTATTTTACCTACGCCAACAGGATACATCTCTATACATTTATCATTATCATATAAACGCAATGAACGTGCTGGTATATTTATCAAAATCCAACGTTTTACAGTATTTACATTATTATTTACCTGTATATCCGTTGCCTCATCAGCTCCACCAATCTTATCTTGCGCTGTATTTTCAGCTTGTGCATATGCTACTGTATTAAATACAAACATCACGCCTAAAAGCAAAAATACGATAAATTTTTTCATTATGAATCACTATTCCTTTGCTCCAAAAATTATATTATATCGTTTACATAATATCACATTTTATTCGTAGTATCTATTATCTAGCTAAAAATACTACCATCTTTATTTACTTATACTCATTAGAAATTTTTATATAGACAAGCCTTCTTTATAGTTTTATAATTGATAGTGCTATTCAGCAGAGTAGATATTTGTGCGTTAAGTGTCAAATAGACGGGGAGTTGCTATTTGAACGAAAAGTTTTTCTTGCGGTACAAATATCGCATCCCGCTGCTACATGAAGGAATATTCCTCCTATGTGGCAACGCAATATCAAGGAGGTTTAATCTCATGTACAACAACTCATCATTATCATCTATCGTTTATGGTGGTATTTTCATGGCTTTAACAATTTTATTTACTTATGTTTTTGCCATTCAAACCACTTTCATTCGCGTAGATTTTGCTTTTATTCCGATTTGTTTATATGCCATGCGTTTTGGCACAACAAAAACTATTATTATGTCAGCTCTTGCAGATATTATCGGTAGCAATCTTTTTATGCCAGGTTTATATTTTCCTGGATTTACTATAAGTGCTATTGCCTCTAGTTTTATTTATGGCAAATTTCTTTATAAAAAAACTATTACTTTAAAAAAATTATTGCTTATGAATTTAACTATTTTCTTATTTGTTGATTGTATTCTCAACAATATCTGGCTTACTTTAATGTATAAAGATGCTGCTACTTCTTTTTATATCATGCGTATCGTAAAATCAGTTCTTCTATTACCGATAAAAGCTGCCATTTTATATAATATTTACAAGCCTTTACGCTACTTTATCCTCAAATATAATAATTAAAATTTAATATATTTTATATTGGAGATTTTATCATGGGTGATTTATTTTTATTATTTCTAATCGTTGTAGTTTTTCTTTATACATTCTGGGACGATGTATTCACTGACACTAATCAATTTTAATGTAAAAATACTCTAGAGCTTATATTGCTCTAGAGTATTTTTTTATAAATAAAATTGATTGTCTTTACATTCATTACACAATGGAGTCAAATGAACACGTAAATTTTCCAATACTCTATTATCCACAAAACGACAATTTATCGGACAAACTTTTACACAACGTAAGCAAGAAATACATTTTTCACTATTGCATTTATAAGTCTTACTATCAATAGCACCTGTAGGACATTCACTTGCACATTTACCACAAGCTACACAATTTTCTTTTATAAAATCTGGCGCCATTGGTGCTAATTTTACTTCTTTATAAGGTCTATTTCCCGGTATTTCATCTACTAATAAAACATCTTCTTGAAGTTTATTTTTTAACTTTTGCATAAAACTTATCAATTCAGCTTTATCTTTTCTATCTGGTCTACCCTTGCCAAAGTCATGAATTATTGAATGCTCTGTTACAACTGCTGAACCTGCTAAAATTCTAAAACCTTGCTCTTTAGCCATATCAAATAATTCTATTAAAGTATCTTCTTGTGCTCTATTTCCATAGGTTACAACTACTATCGCTAATGCATTATTACCTTTAATTTTACTAAAACGTTCTTTAAAAGTAATAGGCACTCTACCTGCATATGAAGGAACACCTAAAAATACTAAATCATTTTCAGCTAAAGATACATCATCTAGATTTGTATCTCTTGATGTTAAATTTATATTTTTATAATTAGGGCTTATTTGCTCACTCAAAAACTGTAATACGAATTTTGTTGTATCTGTTGGACTAAAAAACAGATTATAAACTTTATCAATATCCATAATAATCTCTCCATTTATAAATATAAAGATTATATACAAATACAAAAAGAACCCATTAGCTTAACTAATGGGCCCTTTCTTTGTAATTTATCGATTAAAATTAACCGATAACAACCATAGTCTGACCAGGTTTTACGCTATCGCCAGCGTTAACTGCGAAAGATTTAACTGTACCAGCAGCTGGAGCTGTGATTTCGTTCTGCATTTTCATAGCTTCAAGAATTAAAAGAACATCGCCAGCATTAACAGCTTGACCTACGGAAGCTACTAATTTTACAATTTTACCAGGCATTGGAGCAGTAACAGTGTTGTCACCAGCAGCAGGTGCAGCAGCAGCGGCAGCTGGAGCAGCTTTTGGTGCAGGTGCAGCAGCTGGAGCAGCTTTTGGTGCAGCAGCAACTGGAGCAGCAGCTTTTACTTCTTCAATTTCAACTTCATAAGCGTTACCATTTACAGTGATGTTAAATTTTTTCACGACGTATTCCTCCAAGAATTATCTTTTTTATTTGATTGATGATTTATTAAACAGCATCGCGTCTGCCAGCCATAACCCATGCATCGCTACGTTTAATACGAACAGCCATAACTTTATGACCAACCATCATTTCTACAGCAGCAGTAATAGCAGCTACTATTTCTTCACTGATAGGAGCATTATTATTTGCCATCTTAAAACTCTCTCCTCTTATTATAATGGAACATTACCATGTTTTTTTGCAGGACGTGCTTCACGTTTGCTTGCAAGCATGTTCAATGCAGTGATAATACGAGGGCGGGATTCTTTAGGTTCAATTACCATATCAATGTAACCACGTTCAGCAGCTTTGTATGGTGTAGCGAATTCAGCTACATATTCAGCTGTTTTTGCTGCAACATCAGGGTCTTTTCTGAAGATGATGTTTGCTGCACCAGCAGGACCCATAACAGCAATTTCTGCTGTAGGCCAAGCCATAACTTGGTCAGCACCGAGTTCACGAGAGCACATAGCAAGGTAAGAACCACCATATGCTTTACGAGTGATAAGTGTAATTTTTGGTACTGTTGCTTCGCAATAAGCATAAAGCATTTTTGCACCATGACGAATGATACCGCCATATTCCTGATCTGTACCTGGTAAGAAGCCAGGAACGTCAACGAGGTTAACGATAGGAATATTAAATGCGTCACAGAAACGAATGAAACGTGCTGATTTATCAGAAGCATTAATATCAAGGCAACCTGCCATTACAGCTGGTTGGTTTGCAATGATACCAACGGAACGTCCATCAAAATGAGCAAAACATGTAATGATGTTTGTAGCATAATGCTGATGAACTTCATAGAATTCACCATCATCTACTAAGGAACGAATAACATCTTTCATGTCATAAGGCATGTTAGCGTTATCTGGAATTACAGTGTTTAATTCTTCATCCATACGGGATGGATCATCATTTGTAGGTCTTTCTGGAGCATCATCCATGTTGTTGCTTGGTAAGAAGCTTAATAAGTAACGAATTTGTTCGATACAATCATCTTCATTTTCAGCAGCAAAATGAGCAACACCAGAAGTAGTGTTATGAGTCATAGCACCACCGAGCTGTTCAGCTGTTACTTCTTCAGCAGTAACAGATTTGATAACAGCAGGACCAGTGATAAACATCTGGCTAGTATTTTTTACCATGTAGATAAAGTCAGTAAGAGCTGGAGAATATACTGCACCACCTGCGCATGGTCCCATGATTACAGAAATCTGTGGAACAACACCGGAAGCGTCTGTATTTCTCTGGAAAATTCCGCCGTAACCAGAAAGAGCGTCAACAGCTTCTTGAATACGAGCCCCACCAGAGTCATTAATACCAACGCATGGAGCACCCATTTTCAAGGACATTTCTTGTACTTTCCAGATTTTTTTTAGCATGCATTTCACCAAGAGAACCACCTTCAACAGTGAAATCTTGAGCGTAAGCATATACTAAACGTCCATCAACTGTACCATAACCTGTAATTACACCTTCAGCAGGTAAATCTTTCTTTTCCTGACCAAAGTTAGTGCAACGATGTTTTACAAACTGATCTAATTCTACAAATGTACCTTCATCAAAAAGTTTTTCAATACGTTCACGAGCAGTCATTTTGCCTTTAGCATGTTGTTTTGCAACACGGTTAGGACCGCCTGCTTGTAAAATATGTTCCTTTTTGGCATTCATGAGGTCAATTCGTTCTTGAACTGTAGCCAAAGTTATACCTCCTTAATAAAATCTATATCTATTAAAAAATTTAATATAGATTATTTTGTTTCATCTAAACGCTGAGCAAGTTCAACTAAGATACCGCTAGCTTTTGGATGAACGAATGCAATGCTGGAATTGCCAGCGCCGTAACGAGGTTGTTCATCAATCATACGAACGCCTTTTTCTTTCATTTCAGCGATAGCTTCTTCAATGTTATCAACGTTTAATGCAATGTGCTGAATACCAGAACGGCCACCATTTTTTGCAAGATATTTTGCAATTGGGCCATCTTCAGTAGTGGATTCTAAAAGTTCAATTTCGCAATCGCCACATGGAACGAAGCTTACTTTTACTTTTTGTTCTTCTACAATTTCATCTTCTTTAGTGATTTTAATACCTAAAGTTTCTTCATAGAATTTTTTTGCTTCTTGAAGATTTGGTACAGCAATACCGATATGGTCAACTCTGTTGATTTTCATTGATAAAACCCTCCTGATATAAATATTATATCTAAATTATTTTTTAACATATTATCCATAATAGTATTAACTACTGTATATGGGTCATTCTGACGAGTTTCAATATCTTTTACATAAGCATCTAATTCGCCAGTTTCTACAATATGTTTTGTTATATAAGAACCAATAGATGCACTCAAGCGGTCCAATAACTCATTTTTAGCACGTTTATGACGTCTAATAGCTAATGTTCCACTTTCTACTAAATAATTTTGATGTTCAGTAATTGTATCTACTAATTCATTAATACCTTCGCCTCTACTAGCCATGACTTTTTTAACTGGAGGACGCCAATCTGGTGTTTCTCCATCAAGGTCTAGCATCATATTAAGCTCTGTATATAATTTATCTGCACCATCAAGATCTGCTTTATTGATAGTGAAGATATCACCAATTTCCAATATTCCTGCTTTTATAGCTTGGATATCATCACCAAGGCCTGGTACCATTACAACCATAGTAGTATCAGCCGCTTTAACGATATCAACCTCAGATTGTCCTACCCCTACAGTTTCTACAATAATTACATCTTTGCCAAAAGCATCCATAGCTTTTATTGCATCAGCTGTTTTATGAGATAAGCCGCCTAAGCTACCTCTTGTCCCCATACTACGGATAAAGACACCTTCATCGAGGGTTAAGCTGTTCATTCTTATACGGTCACCTAAGATAGCTCCGCCTGTGAATGGACTAGTTGGGTCAATAGCTATAATACCAACTGTTTTTCCCTGATTACGATAAGCTCTTGCGAGTCTATCGGTAAGAGTGGATTTACCTGCACCTGGTGGGCCAGTAATACCAAGGACAAAGGCATGCCCAGTATGTGGATACAGTTTTTTCATGATTTCTACTGCAACATCTGTTTCATTTTCAATTGCTGTGATTGCACGAGTTAATGCTAAACGATTTCCATTTAACAATTCTTGAGCTATATCCATATAAGCACCACCTTTGATGTCAGCTCCTGTCCCTTATGCACAGAAGCCACAAATACATTTATATTAAAAATCATCTTGTCTCCTTATAGAGACTAAGAAAGACAAGATGATTTTCTTTATATTATTTAATTAATAACGTTAACTGTTAAAAATTAAGCTTCTTTTACATGAGCTTTGATGAATTCAATAACATCAGTTGTTGGTGTACCAGGAGTAAATACTTCTGCAACACCTGCTTCTTTAAGAGCTGGGATATCGCCTTCTGGAATAACACCACCGCCGATGATTAATACATCGTTCATGCCTTTTTCTCTAACAAGTTTTACAACTTTAGGGAAAAGATGTGGATGAGCACCAGAAAGGATACTCATAGCAACTACATTAACGTCTTCCTGTAAAGCTGCTTCTGCAATCTGTTCAGGAGTCTGACGAAGACCTGTATAAATTACTTCAAAGCCTGCATCGCGAAGAGCACGTGCTACAACTTTTGCTCCGCGGTCATGACCATCTAACCTGGTTTTGCTACTAATACTCTAATCATTATATTTACCTCCAAATATCTTCACTTATTAAAGATTTACATGTGCTTCATATTCGCCGAATACTTTACGCATTACGCCACAGATTTCTCCGAGAGTTGCATAAGTTTTAACGGCAGCGAGGATATGAGGCATAAGATTTTCGTTTTCATCTTTACAAGCAGCTTCTAAGTCAGCAAGAGCAGCTTCTACAGCAGCGTTGTCACGTTTAGCTTTCATAGCTTCAACTTTAGCTTTCTGTTTTTCACCAACGGAAGCGTCAACTTTGAGAAGACCTTCAACTGGTTTTTCTTCGATCTGGAATTTGTTTACGCCGACAATTGTTCTAGCACCGGATTCAACATCCATTTGCCATTTGTAAGCACTATCCTGAATTTCTTTCTGGATATAGCCTTTTTCAATTGCAGATACTGCGCCGCCAATTTCGTCGATTTTTTTGATGTAATCCCAAGCTTCTTTTTCGATTCTGTTAGTCATAGCTTCAACATAGTAAGAACCAGCAAGTGGATCTACAACATCAGCTAAACCACTTTCATATGCAACAATCTGTTGAGTACGTAAAGCGATCATTACGGATTCTTCTGTAGGAAGAGCAAGTGCTTCATCACGGGAGTTTGTATGAAGGGACTGAGTACCACCCATAACAGCAGCTGCAGTCTGTAAAGCAACACGGATAATGTTGTTGTTAGGCTGTTGAGCTGTAAGCATGGAACCAGCTGTTTGTGTATGAACACGAAGCATCATGGATTTAGCTTTTTTAGCGCCAAATCTTTCTTTCATAACTTTAGCCCAGATACGACGGGAAGCACGGAATTTTGCAACTTCTTCAAGTACGTTGTTATGAGCATTCCAGAAGAAGGAGAGACGACCTGCGAAAGCATCAACGTCAAGACCAGCTTTAATAGCTGCTTCAACGTAAGCGATACCATCAGCAATAGTAAATGCGATTTCCTGAGAAGCAGTAGAACCAGCTTCACGAATATGGTAACCGGAAATGGAGATTGTGTTCCATTTTGGTACATATTTAGAGCAATATTCAAAGATGTTAGTGATAAGACGCATAGATGGACGTGGTGGGAAGATATATGTTCCACGAGCAGCATATTCTTTAAGAATATCGTTCTGGATTGTACCTTTTAATTGATCAGCAGGTACACCCTGTTTTTCAGCAACTGCAATGTACATAGCTAAAAGTACGGATGCTGGAGCATTGATAGTCATAGAAGTGGAAACTTTACCAAGATCGATCTGATCGAAGAGGATTTCCATATCTGCTAAGGAGTCGATAGCAACACCAACTTTACCAACTTCACCTTCGGAGATGTCATCAGTAGAGTCATAACCAATCTGAGTTGGAAGGTCAAATGCACAAGAAAGACCTGTAGCACCGGATTCAATTAAATAACGATAACGTTTGTTGGATTCTTCAGCAGTGGAGAAACCTGCATACATACGCATTGTCCAGAAACGACCACGATACATAGTAGGCTGAACACCACGAGTATAAGGATACATACCAGGGAAACCAATTTCTTCTGTGTAGTCAGTACCTTCAATGTCAAGTGGAGTATATAAACGTTGTTCTGGAAGATGTCCACGTTCTGGGAATCTTGCAACTGTTTTTTCTACACTAGCGTTATATTCAGCTAAGCCAGCTTGGATTTTTTCTTTTTCATTGCTCATAATTTTAAATTCCTCCCTAAAAAGGTTATTATTTCATTGAACCTGTTTCCATGAATTTTTCATGCCAGGACAAAGCTTCTTTAATAATATGTGGAGTTTGTGCATGTTTTGTTGCAGCTTCTGCTCTTTCCAAATAATCCATTAACATAGGTTTATAATCTGGATGAGCACATTTGTTAATAACTTCACGAGCTCTTTCGCGTGGAGCAAGACCTCTTAAGTCAGCTAAACCTTGTTCTGTAACGATGATATCTACATCATGTTCTGTATGGTCAACATGAGAGCACATAGGAACGATAGAAGAGATAAGACCGTTTTTAGCAGTAGATGCTGTAAAGAAGCAAGTGAGGTAAGCATTTCTAGCGAAGTCACCAGAACCACCAATACCATTCATCATTTTTGTACCCATGATATGAGTGGAGTTTATATTACCATAAATATCGCATTCAATAGCAGTATTCATAGCAATAACACCAATTCTTCTTACAACTTCTGGGCTATTGGAAATTTCCTGTGGACGAAGTAAAAGATGTTTTCTATATTCTTTGATATTTTCATAGAAACGTTTTAATCCGTCTGGAGATGGAGATAATGCTGTACCAGATGCAAAGTTTAATTTACCAGCATCAATTAAGTCAAACATACCATCTTGGATAACTTCTGTATATACAGATAAGTCTTTTAAATCAGAATCAACGAAACCGCTGATTACTGCATTTGCTACATTACCTACACCAGATTGTAATGGTAAGAGATTTTTAGGCATATGACCTTTTTTAACTTCATCTTGAAGAAGTTCAATGATATATTCAGACATTTTGTGATCAGCTTCACTAATTTCACCAAATGGACGAGTTTTATCTGTAATATCACAAGGAACAATGCATTTAATTTTATCTGGAGTGCAAGGTATGTAAGGTGTACCAATACGGTCGTTAGCCTTAACAATAGGAATTGGAAGACGATGTGGTGGATCAAGAGGCACATAAACGTCATGCATACCTTCGAGTTCTAATGGTTGGCTAGTATTAACTTCTACTATAACCATATCTGCTTGTTGAACGAAAGAAGCTGTATTACCCATAGATGTTGTTGGGATAATGTTACCTTCTTCTGTAATAGCACAAGCTTCTACGATAGCAACATCTAGTTTACCATAGAAACCATAACGTAATAACTGAGCGGATTCACTAAGATGTAAATCGCTATAAGAGATTTCACCAGAGTTTATTAAATTTCTTAATAATTTGTTAGTTTGATATGGCATACGTTTATCGATACCATTAACTTCACAAAGTGCACCATCAAGTTCTGGTCCTACAGAAGCACCTGTATATAAATTAATTTTAAATGGGTGTTCTTTCATGCGTTCAGCAAGAGCCAAAGGCACAGCTTTAGGATAACCAGATGGTGTAAATCCACTAGTTCCCACATTCATGCCTGGTTTAATTAACTCAGCAGCTTCTTGTGCACTGACAATTTTCGCATGCAAAGCTTTATTACGCACACGATCTAAAATGTCAATCATTAAAAATTCTCCTCCTTACCAAAATATATTGTTGCATTATTATGTCGTGTTCCATTATATCATTGTCTAATACGATAATCAAAGATTATTGTATCATTTATGAAATAAATTTTTTTATTTATAATTTTTCAATAAAAAATAAA
>ENA-OQAY01000278-OQAY01000278.1-human-gut-metagenome-genome-assembly--contig:-NODE-278-length-14873-cov-0.639563_pt1 | contig 14873 bp, 17 predicted proteins | sample MGYA00242740_ERZ504537 | MGnify/ENA primary metagenome ERZ504537 (study PRJEB26092, sample SAMD00036272) | human gut metagenome | host: Homo sapiens | study: EMG produced TPA metagenomics assembly of... | reverse complement strand
ACGTTACTGTGAACGGAGTGAACAGTAACGTCTTTTTTTGGAATGTTTCAATTGTATGGTTTACAGACTTGACAAATTATAAAAATACTATATAATACAGAAATGCAAATAAGTTGCAAATGTAAATAAGTTGCAAATACAAATAAAGTGCAAATATAAGGAGAACTATATGTCAGAGATTATATTAGATTCAGTAATAGACAGCATCAAGCTGCTACCCTTTCTTTTTCTTACTTATCTGTTTATGGAATGGCTGGAGCATAAGACAGGTGCGGCAGCACGAAAGAGAATCCGTACAGCCGGAAAATTCGGACCGGTATGGGGTGGACTTCTGGGAGTGATTCCACAGTGTGGATTTTCGGCAGCGGCATCCAGCCTTTTTGCCGGACGTGTGATCACAGTGGGAACTTTGATCGCGGTGTATCTGTCTACTTCAGATGAAATGTTTCCGATCATGATCTCCAATGCAGTTCCTGTAGTTACAATTGTGAAAATCCTGACCTGCAAAGCGGTGATCGGAATACTTTCCGGCCTGGTGCTGGAGTATGTTTACACACATATTCTGAAGAAACAGGAACCTGATGTGGATATTCATGAAATCTGTGAAGAAGAACGCTGCCATTGTGAACATGGAGTTATTTCTTCAGCAGCATTTCACACATTAAAAGTTTTTGTGTACATTTTCTTGATTTCTCTTGTTTTAAATATTATCATTGGATTAGTCGGAGAAGAGACACTGGCAGGACTTTTTACAGGAACACCGATTGCAGGTGAACTGATCGCAGCTTTAGTGGGACTGATTCCCAACTGCGCTTCTTCTGTAGTGATCACCCAGTTATATCTGGATCATATTATCGGAGCCGGGGCGATGATGGCGGGACTTCTTGTAAATGCAGGAGTTGGGCTTCTGATTCTGTTTCGTTTGAACAGAGACAGGGTTCAGAATCTGAAAATTGTGGGAGTACTTTATGGACTTGGTGTATTCTGGGGAATTATTATTGAATTTGCAGGAATTGTTTTCTGATCAACCGAGTCTGCTCTGTCAGAAGAAGCTGATTTTAGGAGGAATGATAAAATTATGGCAGGAAGCAGTTATGCGACAGCAAGCCGCAGAAAAATACTTGAATATTTGAAAAACAGTAATGACCATACGGTTACAGCTGCTGATGTGGATGAGTATCTGAAGAAACATGACAGTGAGGTAAATATCACAACCATTTACCGCTATCTGGACAAGCTTGCAAAGGATGGAACTGTGATCAAATATGTTGCAGAGAAAGGCTGCCAGGCTGCTTATCAGTATGTAGAACCGGGACGGGGATGTGAACAGCATCTGCACCTGAAGTGTGTAAAATGTGGAAAGATCATTCATCTGGAATGTCATTTTATGGAAGAAATTTCTCATCATATTGAAGAAAGTCATGGATTTACCCTGCAGTGTAAGAATTCTATTTTGTATGGGGTCTGTAAAGAATGTAAAGGCAGTGGCGAAGACTGTTGACTGTTTTTGTCAGATGATGTAAACTGAAATACAACTGTTTGGTCAAATTGACTGCGAAGCAGTATGGTGAAGAGAAAAGACAGCGAAATTGCTGTAAGTACCGGTAAAAATAACAGATAATATATGAAATCATAAAAGAAGGCAATAATGAGAAAACAGAAGAGACAGATGTGTGTAAGAAGAATGTTATTATTTTTTCTGGCGTGTGTATTAATATGTGCAGCACCCCCGTCTGCAGCACAGGCGGCAATAATGCAGACTGCTAAGAATTCAACAGTGCAAAAGAAAAAAACATCCACGAAAACAGTTACAATAGAGACTTCAGGAGGAATCACAAAAAAGAAAGTGAAAAGCGGTGGTTCTGTGATTCTTCCTGTGGAAGTGAATAAGAGGGGATATACATTTCTGGGATGGTCAACAGTTCCCGGACAGACCTGTAATCCAATGTATCAGGCATATCAGAAAATTCAGGTTACGAAAAATATTCATCTTTATCCGGTGAAGTATAAATGGAATCAGGAACCGGATATTTATGCAGGGGGTCTTGCGGACAGTGTGGAGAAATATGATAAGATTATTTTTGTGGGAGATTCCCGCACAGCAATGCTTCGCAGTACTCTGAAGCAGCAATGCAGTTCTGACAGTTTAAAGAAAGTTGGATTTGTATGCAAGACAGGAGAAGGGCTTGACTGGATGAAAAAATACGGAGAAAAGGAACTGCTGAATGAAATAAGCGGGATGGATGACAATGCGAAGCCGGTGGCAGTTATTTTCAATCTGGGAGTAAATGACCTGATCCACAAAAACAGGAAGTCCATCAGTTATGATTCTGTTGCGTCAGACTATGCTTCTTATATGAATGGATTATCCAGAAAGCTGACTGCCAGGAACTGTGAATTATTTTATATGTCTGTGAATCCATGTAATACGGCAATGAAATCCACGCGGAAGGAGTCTGAGATCCGCGGATTTAATAACAGACTCAGACAGAGACTGAACGGGAATTTTACATGGATCAACAGTTATTCTTATCTGATGAGATGTGGTTATACGACTCGCTGTGAATTTCGCGGTTATACAGATGATGGTGTTCATTATTCTATGAGGACTTATAAGAGAATTTATGCATATGCAATAAAACAGATCAGATAATCCTGACTGAAACCCGGAGACAGAATACTGTTCTCCGGGTTATCTGTGTGTATCAGTAAATACGAAAGTTGTAGCTGTGAAATAGTTAAACAGTTATCAAAGGCTCACAAAAGGTGACAGGAGGGGAGAAACATGAGAAGTGAAAGCTTCAGAAAAGGAGTTAAGGATGGTATTCCCATAGGACTGGGATATTTTGCTGTATCGTTTACATTTGGCATGATGGCAGTTGCTGATGGACTGAGTATCTGGCAGGCTGTGCTGATCTCATTGACAAACGTGACTTCAGCAGGGCAGTTTGCAGGACTTGAGATCATGGTAATGAGCGGATCTTACTGGGAGATGGCACTGACACAGCTGATCATTAATCTGAGATATTGTCTGATGTCATTTTCCCTTGCTCAGAAATTCAGAAGAGATGAATCTTTGGTTCACCGCTATATTGCAGCATTTGGTGTGACGGATGAGATTTTCGGGATCAGTGCCAGTCAGCCCGGAAAGGTAAGCGCATTTTATAATTATGGTGCCATGTGTGTGGCAATCCCGGGATGGGTACTTGGAACCCTGGCAGGAGCAATTTCCGGAAATCTTCTTCCGGATTTTATGATGAGTGCACTCAGCGTGGCTATTTACGGTATGTTCCTTGCAATTATTATTCCTCCGGCAAAGCAGAATAAGGCAGTACTGGCAGTTGTCGTGGCAGCAATGCTGATCAGCACTTTGTTTAAAGTGATTCCGTTTCTGTCGGAGGTTTCGTCAGGTTTTGTGATCATTATTACTACACTGATCGTGGCAGGGGCTGCCGCATACTTCTGTCCGATAGAGGATGAGAAAGAGGAGGAGGGTGTTCATGAGTCATAATATTTATATTTACATTCTGGTAATGGCAGCAGTTACATATCTGATCCTATGCTCCCGCTTGCTCTTTCCAGAAAAGAGATCACAAGTCCGTTTATCAGATCATTTCTGTACTATGTTCCCTACGCATGTCTGGCAGCCATGACATTTCCGGCGATCCTTTTTGCCACAGACAGTGTGATCTCGGCTGCTGTGGGATTTATTGTGGCACTGATCGCGGCATATAAGGAGAAAAGTCTTCTTACAGTTGCGTTATTCGCATGTGCTGCGGTATTTATTGTGGAAAGAATACTGGAATTTGCAGTGTAAAAGTTGATAAAAAACGGATACATAACCACAGTTGAATGGTGTGTATCCGTTTTTTGTTGCGTAATATTGTGACCGGCAGCTGAAGCAGATAAGCTGTCTGTTATTTGCTGCAGTTTCAGACAGTTTTTTATTTCAGAAAGCTTACATCAATTTCACCGTCAAATACTGTGGCAGCCGGGCCTGTCATGTAAACAAGATTCTCCTGTCTGTTCCAGAAAATCTGCAGGTCACCGCCGAGAAGTTTTACAGTGACAGGACTGTCACCGTCTACATGTCCGTTCAGAACAGAAGCGACTGCTACCGCACATGCACCTGTGCCGCAGGCAAGAGTTTCGCCTGAACCGCGTTCCCATACACGCATTTTTACAGTATGTTCATCGATCACTTTTACAAATTCAGTGTTTACACGATCCGGAAATGCAACATGATTCTCGAAAGCCGGGCCGATCTTTTCAATATCCAGATGGTCAATATCATCCATATAAACAATAGCGTGTGGATTTCCCATGGAAACAGCGGTTATGTAATAGATTTTTCCGTTTACATCCAGAGGTTCATTGATAACTTCCTCCTTCTCTGACACTACCGGAATCTGTCTGGCGGTCAGGATCGGAGAACCCATATTTACCTTAACCTGGGATACCTTTCCGTTTTCTACAGTAAGATCCAGATATTTGATGCCGCTTTTTGTAGCAACAGAAATATGTTCTTTGTTTACGATGCCGTAGTCATAGGCATATTTGGCAACACAGCGGATACCGTTTCCGCACATGGCACCCTGGGAACCGTCAAGATTATACATATCCATCTCGCAGTCTGCGATTTTGGATGGCTTGATCAGAATCAGTCCGTCGGAACCGATACCAAAGTGACGGTCACTGACATATCTGGCTACTGCGGAAGGATTTTCCACAGTTTCCTCAAAACAGTTTACATAGACGTAATCATTTCCAATACCATGCATTTTTGTAAATTTCATCAGAAAAGCCTCCTTATTTGGTTAAATATTTATACACCTCTTGTATCATATAGAAAAAATGTTATGAAAAAGTGAAAATTACGAATCTTTTACCGGGAAAGTTTTTCTGTGACCTTCATGTAAAAAAACATTTTGCCCTTCCCGGAACAGTTATGTATTATACATTATATGGAAAATATATCTGTTATTCAAGTTTTACCTTGCATTTTATAGAAAGTATGTTAAAATTAAAAACAAAAATATACAACCGAAACGCATAATTATACGCTGTTGTCTGAAGAAGGTAAAAAGATGGCAGCCGTAGATATACTTTCGGATGCGAGGAGGAAAAAAGATGAAAGATCAAAAGAGATTTGCAGCTCTTGCACTCAGTGCAGTAATGGTATTTTCCATGGCAGGAAGCGTATCCGCAGCTCAGAAAGTTGAATCCAAAGATGATCTTGCAGGAGCAACAATCGGTGTTCAGCTTGGTACAACAGGTGACCTTGATGCATCTGATTATGAGAAAGATGGTTCTACAGTAGAACGTTACAGCAAGGGAAGTGAAGCTGTTCAGGCATTAAAGGCAGGACAAATTGACTGTGTAATCATCGATTCACAGCCGGCTCAGAAATTTGCTGAGAATAATGATGATCTCAAGATTCTGGATGAGCCATTCGAGGAAGAAGAATATGCAATCTGTTTAAAGAAAGGCAATGATGAACTTCTTGACAAGATTAACGGAGCTCTTAAGGAACTGAAAGAGGATGGAACTATCGACAGCATCATGGACAATTACATTGGTGAGGATGCCGGTAAGACTCCATATGAATCACCGGAAGATGTTGACCGTTCCAATGGAACTCTGGTAATGGCTACTAACGCTGAGTTCGAACCATATGAATATCATGAAGGTGATGATATCGTTGGTATCGATGCTGATATCGCTCAGGCAATCTGTGATAAGCTTGGATATGAACTGAAAATTGAAGATATGGAATTCGATTCCATCCTTCCGGCAGTACAGTCCGGCAAAGCAGACTTCGGTGCAGCTGGTATGACTGTAACAGAAGACCGTAAATCAAGCGTTGACTTTACAGATACCTATGCAGATGCAAGCCAGGTAATTATTGTAAAGAAATAAGTATTAAAAATAACAAATAACAGAGCTGTTGACGATTTGCCAACAGCTCTCTTTTCGGAACAGAGGTTTTTATGAATAATCCTATGATATTAGCGAATGTAAAAGAAGATTTTTATCTGAACTTTATTAAAGATGACCGCTATCTCTGGCTTCTGGATGGTCTGAAAACAACTCTTATTATCACAGTATTTGCGGTAATTGTAGGTCTGATCATCGGTTTCCTTGTAGCAATCATCCGTTCTGCGCACGATAAGTCAGGCTCCTTTAAGATCCTCAATGCGATCTGCAGAGTTTATCTGACTGTAATTCGTGGAACACCAACCATGATCCAGCTGTTGATCATGAATTTTGTAATTTTTGGTGCTGTAAGCATTAACAAGATCATTGTAGGCGGACTTGCCTTTGGTATCAACTCAGGTGCCTATGTAGCTGAGATTGTCCGTTCCGGTATCATGTCCATTGACCAGGGACAGACAGAGGCAGGACGAAGCCTTGGTCTGAATTTCAGCCAGACCATGCGACTGATCATTATCCCGCAGGCATTTAAGAATGTACTTCCTGCGCTGGTAAATGAATTTATCGTGCTGATCAAAGAGACATCCATCATCGGTTATATCGGTATGATGGACCTGACAAAAGGAGCTATGCTGATCCAGAGCCGTACATACAATGCGTTCTGGCCTCTGATGGCAGCAGCAGCGATTTACCTTGTGATCGTTGGAATCCTTACATGGGGGATGAATAAACTGGAAAGGAGATTAAGAACCAGTGAGCGATAAGAATGTACTGATCCAGGTAAAGGATCTGAAGAAAGCTTTTGGTACAAATCAGGTTCTCGATGGAATAACAACAGATATCTGTCAGGGAGAAGTAGTAGCCGTCATTGGTCCTTCCGGTTCCGGTAAATCTACTTTCCTGAGATCACTGAATCTTCTGGAGGTTCCGACAGGCGGACAGATCCTCTTTGAAGGAACTGATATTACAGATCCGAAGGTTGACATTAACAGACACCGTCAGAAGATTGGAATGGTATTCCAGCAGTTTAATCTTTTTCCGCATAAAACGGTAAAACAGAATATTATGCTGGCACCTGTAGAACTGAAGCTGATGACAAAGGAGGAAGCTTCAAAGAAAGCGGATGAGCTTCTGGCACGTGTAGGTCTTCCGGACAAAGCCAATGCATATCCGGATATGCTTTCGGGCGGGCAGAAACAGCGTATTGCCATTGCACGTTCTCTTGCCATGAATCCGGATGTGATGCTTTTTGATGAGCCAACTTCCGCACTTGACCCTGAGATGGTAGGTGAGGTTCTGGAATTGATGAAAGAACTTGCGCAGTCAGGTATGACCATGGTTGTAGTTACTCATGAGATGGGATTTGCAAGAGAAGTGGCAACAAGAGTTCTTTTTATTGATGACGGTAAGATACAGGAAGAGAATACTCCGAAAGAATTTTTCGCGAATCCGAAGAATCCTAGACTGAAAGACTTCCTTTCAAAGGTTTTATAAGATGCTGAGAAAATTTAACAGTTTTATAGAAAAATGGATGGCCCTGGTGACACCGACCTGTCTGTTACTGGGGGTGTGCTTTCCTGATATTGCCAAATGCGGTCTGCCTTATGTGCCGGCCGTATTTGCATTTATGACATTTGCCGGGGCGTTGAAGTCAAGATTTAAAGATGTGGCAAATGTATTCCGACATCCGGGCTCACTGCTTATTATCATGCTTCTGGTCCATGTGGTAATCCCGACAGCAGCCTGCGGGGCAGGTCATCTTTTCTTTGGAAATAACATGGAGCTGATCACCGGAATGGTACTGGAGTTTGCAGTTCCCACTGCAGTGGTAAGTCTGATGTGGGTGACGATTTATGATGGAAACAGTCCTCTGTCGTTGTCTCTGGTAGTTCTGGATACGGTACTGGCACCTTTTCTGATCCCGGCTACGCTGAAGATCCTGCTGGGCTCTGCGGTGACCATAGATTCTGCCAGGATGATGCGGGAACTGATATTTATGGTTGCGCTTCCTGCTGTTGTTGCGATGGTATTAAATCAGGTCACAGATGGAAAAGTAATGGAAACATGGCCGGGAAAGCTTGCGCCTTTTTTCAAAGCTGGCACTGATATTTGTGGTAACGTCCAATTCTTCCAAAGTAGCACCATATATCCGGGATATGAATATGCAGAGGGTGAAGGTTGCACTGGCAATCCTTGTCCTGGCTGCTTCCGGATATGCACTCGGCTGGTTTGTGGCGTATATCTTCCGAAAGGATCGCAGTACGGCGGTTTCCATGATGTATGGAACCGGGATGCGCAATATCAGCGCAGGAGCGGTGATCGCAGCTGCATATTTTCCGGGTGAAGTTATGTTTCCGGTAATGATCGGAACTCTGTTTCAGCAGGTGTTGGCAGCATTGTTCGGAAAGCTTCTGGCACAGAAAAAGGAAAAACAGGAATTTTGTTGAGGTCTGCTGAGGCGTTATAAAGAATATAAAAAGAACTGCCGCATTAGCAATTGAAAAATTGCAATGCGGCAGCTCTTTTTATGAATCTGAAGCTTTTATATATTTCTTCAGTTCTTTGTAGCAGTATTTGATGATCTCTTTACGGGTGATGATGCCGATAAAGTATCCCTGATCATCTACAACCGGAACATAATTCTGGTTGATTGCCTTGTCCAGCAGATCCTCCATGTCAGAATCTGCGTGAACTGCCTTATATGTTGCTCTTCGCGGGATTGCCATAATGGAAATGCTCTCTGCTTCTTTCAGTCCGGGAACATTTAAGGTTTTCATTCCCCAGAGAAGATCACCCTCGGAAATACTTCCTTTATATTTCCCGTCCAGACTCAGAAGCGGAATACAGGAAAACTTCCTGTGCTCCATTTTCTCAAGAGTCTGACGAAGAGTTTCATTCTCAAATATATATGCTACATCACTTTTAGGTGTTAGAAAAAATAAAATATTCACTTTTGTATTCGCCCCGTTACATTTGTTCTGATAAGGCACTCAGATATACATTGTGTATTTACACATCTGTGTGTCTGTGATTTCTGAGTATTCCAGGTTTACGGCTTTTTTACAGAAGCTGTACTCCTTTTGCTGCTGCTTCTTTCATTACTTCTTCCGGCCACAGGGAAGCATGTACTTCACCGATATGTGCCTTTCTGAGGAAGAACATACAGATACGGGACTGGCCGATGCCGCCGCCGATAGTATATGGAAGTTCTTTGTTAAAGATTGCTTTCTGGAAAGGAAGTTCGCGTCTGTCATCACATCCTGCGATGGTAAGCTGTCTGTCAAGCGCATCCTCGTCAACGCGAATACCCATGGAAGAAAGCTCCAGAGCAATGTCGAGAACAGGATAATAAACAAGGATATCGCCGTTTAATTCCCAGTCATCGTAGTCCGGTGCACGTCCGTCATGACGTTCTCCGTTGGTTAAGGTTTTGCCGACCTGCATGAGGAATACGGCACCTTTTTCCTTGACAATCTTGTATTCACGTTCCTTTGGAGTGAGATCAGGATACATGTCGACCAGTTCCTGAGTGCTGACAAATGCGATCTCTCTCGGAAGGATTTCTTCGATGTAATCGTACTGAACAGCCATGTATTTTTCGGTCTTGCGGAGAACGCTGTAGATAGCACGTACTGTGGAAACAAGTGTGTCCATGTTGCGTTCTTCCTTGCTGATGATCTTTTCCCAGTCCCACTGATCTACGTATACGGAATGGATATTGTCCAGATCCTCGTCTCTTCTGATCGCGATCATGTCTGTGTAAAGTCCTTCACCATGAGCAAAGCCATATTTCTGTAATGCATATCTCTTCCATTTGGCGAGAGAGTGTACGATCTCAGCATTCTCCGGCTGGCCTTTGATATCAAAGCTTACCGGACGTTCCACGCCGTTTAAGTTATCGTTCAGACCGGATGACGGATTAACGAATACCGGAGCGGAAACACGCAGCAGATTCAGTTTTTGAGCCAGTGTCTGCTGAAAGAAATCTTTCACAGTTTTAATGGCAATCTGGGTATCGTGAAGATTTAAAGATGACTGATACCCGTCAGGAATTTTAATCTGTTCCATGAGTGGATTCCTCCTGTAATTTCTGTATTTGCATATTTTATGGCAAACTGATAAAAAATATTGTTGTTTATTGAATATCCATTATCTTTTCCCACGCTATTATAACAGGAAAATGGTAGTTTGACAATTATTACTGTTCATTTGGAAGTATCTCGTGGGATATTATGGTTACGGAGAACAGAACGAACAGTAACACAATTTCGGCTTTGCAAGATTGGGGCGAAATGTTAAAATAAATGTGTAAATGAATGAAGCGTTAAATTTATATAAAACTCAGGGGGAAGATATATGGGAAAAAGGTGTCAGGTCTGTGATGGACCAATTGTAAACGGCAGGTGTAAATATTGTGGAATGCCATATAGAAATGATATGGAACTGTATCATCTGAACGAAGACCGTTCAGAGCACTATCGTCATGCTTCGGCAAAGGTGAAAAAAGCAATGGCAGAGAACGAGATCCCTTTGTCTGACAGAAATAAAACAGTTCCCAAAGCTGCAAAAACTTCGTCTGCCAGAACACAGACTATTAGAACGCAAAATACAAAAGTACAAACTTCAAGAATACAAACATCAGGGACAAAGAAAACATCAGGTCAGTCGTACAGCGCACAGACTGCCCGTACATACAGCACCGGAAAAAAGACAGCAAAAAGTGAGAAGAAAAAGAGCGGCAAGGCAGGCAAAATTTTCTGGATCATTGTGCTGATTCTGATGGTAATAATAGGTCAGATGGCAGAGAATTGGGATACGATTGGATACAGGATAGAAGAATTTATCTATGATGAGTTTGACATAGATCTCAACAGTATTTTTGATGACAGCAGTTCTGATGAAGTAAATGAGAGTAATAAGAATAATGAAAGTAATGAAAATAATGAAAGTAATGAGAATAACTGGACAGATGACTGGTCTGAGACTATCAGTGCAGTAAAGAACGGACAGGATGAACAGAGGGGCAATCCGGACTGGTATATGTTCACCGGAGAGAATTATATTGTCAGAACGGATGATACTGCATCAGAGATTGGCGATATAGATGCCAGTGACCAGGGGTATGATTTTACAATAGATCCGGGAGAATACAGGATAGTGTCCGGCTGGGAGAAGGTTGCTCTGGAAATCAGAAGTTCTTCAGGAAAAGATGAAACTGTAAAATTTGACGAAGCAGACCACGAGGAGAAAATAGAATTACATGCCGGGGGATGAGGTATCTGTGGTATCTCTGGATGGTCAAGATAATTATCTTGCCATGTATCAAATTCAGCAATATGACGAATAATTTTTTTGCCCCTTTCTTTTTGTCAGAGACTGTGCTATACTTGTTAAACGTACCACATATAGAGAGAATTGTGGTGAATGAAAGAAAAAAATACTATATATTGTATATGGGAGCAAAAGGTATGATATATGTTATAAAGAAAGATGGTACGAGAGAAGAGTTTAATTCACAGAAGATCGTAGCAGCAGTAAATAAGTCGGCAGCCAGAATTTTATACACATTTTCGGATAAAGAGAAGGAATTTATCTGCCAGTTTGCGGAAGAACATGCGGAGGCACTGGGAAAGAATGAGATAGAGATCCAGGAGATGCACAACATCGTAGAGGGAGCACTTGAGAGAGTGAACCCGGCAGTGGCTAAGAGCTACCGCGATTACAGAAATTACAAACTTGACTTTATCCATATGATGGATGATGTATATACCAAGAGTCAGGCAATCCGTTATATTGGTGATAAGAGTAATGCCAATACAGACAGTGCGCTTGTAGCTACAAAGCGAAGCCTGATCTTTAATGAACTGAACAAAGAGCTTTATCGTAAATTTTTTATGAATCGTAATGAACTTCAGGCATGTAAAGATGGTTATATTTATATTCATGACCAGTCTGCACGTCTGGATACCATGAACTGCTGTCTCTTTGATGTGGCATCTGTACTCAGCGGCGGATTTGAGATGGGAAATGTATGGTACAATGAGCCTAAGACACTGGATACTGCGTTTGATGTTATGGGTGATATTATCCTGAGCACTGCTGCACAGCAGTATGGCGGATTCACAGTACCGGAAGTAGACAAGATTCTTGCACCTTATGCACAGAAGAGTTACGATAAATATATCCAGGAATTTATGAAATACTCTGACGAGAGCTGGACAGGACGTGAAGAACGTGCGATCGAGTATGCGCTTGACAAAGTCCGCAGAGATTTTGACCAGGGATGGCAGGGGATTGAGTATAAGCTGAATACAGTCGGATCTTCCAGAGGGGATTATCCATTTGTAACTGTAACTCTTGGACTTGGAATAAAGCAGTTCGAGAAGATGGCAAGTATTTCTCTTCTTGAAGTGCATAAAGGCGGACAGGGTAAGGCAGGACGCAAGAAACCGGTACTCTTCCCGAAAATCGTATTCCTTTATGATGAAAATATCCATGGAAAAGGCAAGATCAGTGAGGATGTATTTGAGGCAGGGGTTGACTGTTCTGCCAAGACTATGTATCCGGACTGGCTGTCCATGTCAGGAAAAGGATATATTTCCAGTATGTACAAGCAGTATGGAAAGGTTATAAGTCCTATGGGATGTCGTGCGTTCTTAAGCCCCTGGTACGAGAGAGGCGGTATGTATCCGGCAGATGATAAGGATGTTCCTGTGTTTGTGGGAAGATTTAACATCGGTGCGGTAAGCCTTCATCTTCCAATGATCCTTGCCAAAGCCAGAGCAGAGAGCAGGGATTTCTACGAAGTGCTGGATTTCTATCTTGAGATGATCCGTAATCTGCATATCCGTACCTATGATTATCTGGGACAGATGCGTGCGTCAACCAACCCGCTGGCATATTGTGAGGGAGGATTTTACGGTGGACATCTGAAACCGAATGAAAAGATTGGCAAGATTCTGAAACCAATGACAGCATCCTTCGGAATCACTGCATTAAATGAACTCCAGGAACTTTACAATGGCAAATCCATTGCTGAAGACGGGCAGTTTGCACTGGATGTGCTGAAATATATCAACAGGAAAGTAAATGAATTTAAAGAGAAAGATGGTTATCTTTATGCAATTTATGGAACACCGGCAGAGAGTTTATGCGGACTGCAGGTGGAACAGTTCCGTAAGATGTATGGCATTGTGAAAGGGGTTTCTGATCGTCCTTATGTAAGCAACAGTTTCCACTGTCATGTGACTGAAGATGTAACTCCGATTGAAAAACAGGATCTGGAGGGACGTTTCTGGGAGTTGTGCAACGGCGGTAAGATTCAGTATGTACGTTATCCGATCGATTATAATCGTGAAGCAATACGCACTCTGATTCGCAGAGCCATGTCTTTGGGATATTATGAGGGAGTAAATCTTTCCCTTGCTTACTGTGATGACTGCGGACATGAGGAACTTGAAATGGACGTGTGTCCGGTCTGCGGTTCCAAGAATCTGACAAAGATTGACCGTATGAACGGATATCTTTCCTACAGCCGTGTGCATGGTGATACTCGTCTGAACGAAGCGAAGATGGCAGAGATTGCGGAACGTAAATCTATGTAATATCAGGTCAGGGGTAAACTTTTGAATCTGACATCATAATATGATAATTAAAAGACATATACCGGCAAGATGATATGTATTGCTCTGGTATATGTCTTTTTGTATTGTCAGATAAAATATAGCAATCCTCTTAAATGTTATTATTTACGAGACTTGCTATAGAATCATTTAATGATAGTTCCGGTTTTTTCGAAATATCCATCCTTTGCATGCGCAATATCTGTGATGATCGTTCTTCTGTTATCTCCCTTTTCGATAAAAGAGATTCCGGCTTCGAATTTAGGAAGCATGGAGCCTGGGGCAAACTGATTGTCAGCCATATATTTCTTAGCATCATCTACAGAAATTGTATTAAGATATTCTTCATTGTCCTGACCGAGGTTCAGACTTACTTTCTCAACACTGGTAAGGATCAGAAGAGTATCTGCATTTAATTCCTGTGCAAGAAGTCCGCTGGAAAGGTCTTTCTCAATGATCGCACTTGCACCATGAAGATCGATTCCCTGTTCCATAACCGGGATTCCGCCGCCGCCTGCTGCGATTACTACCTGGCCCGCATCTACAAGTGTGCGGATTGTTTCAAGCTCTACGATTTTCTGCGGTTTCGGAGCTGCCAGGATTCTTTTATAAGTGCCGTCAGCCAGTTTAGTGACAAAGTTTCCCTTGCTTTCTTCAGTTTCAGCCTCTTCTTCTGTAAGGACACGTCCGATGATCTTCTCAGGTTCAGCGAAAGCATCATCATATGGATCAATGACAACCTGTGTAAGGATAGTAGCTACCGGTTTATAAATACCGCGGGAAATAAGTTCTGCGCGGATTGCGGTCTGGAGGTCATATCCGATATAGCCCTGACTCATTGCCGAACATACGGACATAGGTGCAAATGTATAGTCAGGATGTGTTTTGCCAAATTCATTCATGGCTGTGTGGATCATTCCAACCTGTGGACCGTTACTGTGGGAAATGACTACACGATTTCCGGCTTCTACAAGATCTGCGACAGCTTTGGCTGCTTTTTTTGTAGCGATTTTCTGCTCCGGTAAGGTGGTTCCTAATGCTCTGTGGCCCAGTGCAACTACTGTAATTTTTTCGCTCATGGGAATTACCTCGATTCTTTCATGTTCTGTAAATATGATATCTGCGGGGTGATCTTATATATAAAGATTTTTGAAATTTTTTATCACTGATATCATAAATATTCAATCATATTGATATCCTACATTATAAAAGACTGCCAGTAGAATTGCAATAGAAAATAACTCAAAAAACACCTCGCGGGATATTACCAGTGAACAGTAACAAAACAAACAGCTCTCACATTTGTGTGAGAGCTGT
>ENA-OQAY01000276-OQAY01000276.1-human-gut-metagenome-genome-assembly--contig:-NODE-276-length-14938-cov-0.668692_pt1 | contig 14938 bp, 18 predicted proteins | sample MGYA00242740_ERZ504537 | MGnify/ENA primary metagenome ERZ504537 (study PRJEB26092, sample SAMD00036272) | human gut metagenome | host: Homo sapiens | study: EMG produced TPA metagenomics assembly of... | reverse complement strand
CTTCTTCCATCGCCCCAAGAAGCTTTCCGGCAATTCCGTGTCTCCGGATCGTAGACAGCACGGCAATCCGGTGGATCGTCGCATAGGAAACGTTGCCGAGCTTCCACTCGCCGTCATAGATCCGGTCATAGTTAGGTTCTCCCCGGAAAGAAAGCATAGCGGTGCCGAGGATCGTTCCATCCTCCTCCCAGACTCTGCTCTCTCCATTTCTGCATGTCATCACGGATAATTTCTTCAGACGGATAACCGTCCTGCCACTGATCCAGTCCGGCCTCTCCCATAGTCCGCTGGGCATCATGGATAACTGCCATGATACCCTCAAGATCCTTTTCCTCTCCTGCTCTGTATCCCATGGTCTTATTTGGTTCCGAAGATACGGTCTCCGGCATCTCCAAGGCCTGGGCAGATGTAGGCGTGATCGTTTAATTCACGGTCAAGATGTCCACAGTAAATCTGAACATCCGGATGTGCTTCGTGGAGACGTCTGAGTCCTTCCGGAGCTGCTATGATACACATAAATTTGATATTTTTTCCGCCCTGTTTTTTGACAAAGTCAACGGCTGCTTCTGCGGAGCCACCGGTTGCGAGCATTGGTCTACGATCACTGAAATTCGTTCATCAATTGCTTCCGGGAGTTTGCAGTAGTATTCGTGTGGTTCATGGGTTACAGGGTCACGATAGAGCCTACATGGCCTACTTTTGCAGATGGCACAAGTGTGAGAATACTGTTTACCATTCCAAGGCCTGCGCGGAGCACAGGGATAACCGCCAGTTTTTCCCTGAAATCATTGGTGTCATGCAGGTTTCAATAGGGGTTTCTACTTCTACATTTTCTACAGGAAGATCCCGGAGAGCTTCGTATCCCATGAGGATTCCAATCTCTTCTACTAATTTACGGAATTCATTTGTTCCTGTGTTTTTGTTTCTCAGCATGGATATTTTATGCTGGATCAGCGGATGGTTCATAATATAAACGTTTTCCATTATCTTAATTCCTCGCTTAGTTGAATATTTGTTACTTTTTATAAATTCTACATCTGCTTACGTACAATGCGGTATTCGTCACCCATCTTGAAGTATGGACACTGATTGAAGTTTCCGGTAATGAACTTCACCATTTCATCTTCGTCAAGATTTATTTCACAGGTGTAGCATTCATAGTCGTCATCATAACTGTAGTTTACACAATATTCGCAGTTTACTGCATCGGACATTATTTACTCCTCTCTTTGTTTCCGGCATATTTCATTTCTATCCGGTATCTCCTTTTGGATTTTTTATGTTGCCTTTGTACCTGTGCAAAGTTTGCTGTTTCTGATATACTATGGTGTTAGGATCAAAAGATATTTCTTCCCTGAACTATTGCTTATAGCAATTCCATAAAATAACTATGAGGTTACATTTATGATATTATATCATATATCTGCAAAAAAATTAATAACACGCTGTACTTTTTCAATGCTCGCAGCATCTCTTATATTATGTCCGGCTGTTTTTTCCGGATGTTCGGCAAAAACGGAAAATGTCAAAAATACGGATGCCGGTTCTCAGGATCCCATCTCTGCCACTGCGATCAAACTGAATACTGCAGTTACGGTCACTATCTATGATTCTCAGGACAGAGAGCTGCTTACAGAATGCATGAATCTTTGTGACAAGTATGAGAAAATATTCAGCCGCACCGCAGATGACAGTGAATTATATCAGTTAAACCATCGGGAACTTACACCTGTGAAGGGGACAGAGGATACTTATCAGGTGTCGGCTTCTCTGGCGGAGCTGGTTTCTAAGGGACTTGATTATTCTGTATTATCTGAGGGTGCATTTGATATTGCTATTGAACCGCTGACTTCTCTGTGGGATTTTACTGCTGAAAATCCAACAGTGCCCAAGGACAGTCTAATCCAGGCAGCACTGCCCAAATGTAATTATCACAATATCTCTGTTGATACAGATAAAAATGAGATTACATTAAAGACAGACGATACTGCAATCGAACTCGGTGCCATTGCCAAGGGTTATATCGCAGACCGCCTGAAGGATTATCTGGTTTCTCAGGATGTAAAAAGTGCGATCATCAATCTTGGCGGAAATGTTCTCTGTATTGGCGAAAAAACAGACAATTCTGCTTTTAAGATCGGGATCCAGAAACCATTTGCAGACCGAAGCGAAACTATTGCTGTTATGGACATCAGGGATAAGTCAGTGGTTTCCTCAGGAATTTATGAGAGATGCTTTGAACAGGATGGCACTTTGTATCATCACCTGCTCAATCCTAAAACCGGCTATCCTTATGATAACGGGCTGATTGCAGTTACCATTATTTCCGATCAGTCTGTGGATGGGGATGCGCTGAGCACGACCTGCTTTGCTCTTGGTCTGGAGGATGGCATGAAACTGGCCGAGTCTCTGGACGATGTACAAGCATTTTTCGTAACTTCTGATTATGAGATTCACTATACCAGAGATTTCCAGAAAAAATCAAAGTTACGGAAACAGAATAAATCTGTCTCTGATGACTTAAATTGAAAAACAGAAATATAAATCAACAATTATTAACTGGTGTTTTGACTTAATCAATAGATTTTAATTTTCAAGTCATACAATCCTCACTAATTTCTTGACCTAATTTGCTATTTATAAATTTCCAGTCAAATATTTTTGCCTGTTCGCTTGACTTAATTTGTTATTCTATAAAATCTCAGTCAACATACTGTTAATTATTTCATGACCTATATGAAACTTTTTTTGATTTAAGTCAATATTGTACATAGCTGACAAAAGTCCCCTGCTTATTGCTTTTCGCAACCTCCGCAGGGGACTTACCCTATTCAGTTAAACTTATCACTCAGCCTGACAGTTCTTCTGACGATTATTCATTTTTAGTCTGCTATATACTGATTGCATTCAAACACTTGCAATCCATATAGGATTTCACTGATTCAGTCAGAATCTCACTCCACATCAAATTTCTCCAGACTTTCCAGTCTTGCTCTGTATTTGGAGTCATAGGCATCTGTAAACGAAGCCTCTTTCTTCATTTTTTCGAGAGCCGCTGCTGCTTTTTTAACTGTCTGGATAGTACCGGCACCTGCTACACAGCCGCCCGGACATGCCATTCCTTCCAGCAGATATCCATTATATTTACCAATCTTGGCCATCTGGAGCATCTTCTTACAGTTCTGCAGACCTTCTGCATTCATTACCTTTACTTCCCGATCAGGATCAATACGCTTCACTGCATGGACAACCGCTTCTGCCACACCGCCGCTGACTGCGAAACCTCTTCCGTCAGCACTGGCACGAAACAGTGGCTCTCCTTCCGGAATATCTTTCCAGTCCACGCCTTTGGCATCAAACATTCCTGCCACTTCCTCAAAGGTCAGCACAAAATCCACATAGCTGCGGATACTCTTACGGCTGGCTTCCAGCTTCTTGGCTGCGCAGGGACCTACGAAAACGATCTTACAATCCGGTTCCTTCTGCTTGATCAGCCTGGCAGTAAGAACCATAGGTGTCAGTGCCATGGAGATACATTTCGCCTGTTCCGGGAATAATTTCTTAGCCATCATAGACCAGGACGGACAGCAGGATGTAGCCATAAACGGAAGTTTCTCAGGAACTTCCTCCAAAAAGTCCTTTGCCTCCTCCACTGTGCACAGATCTGCACCGACTGCAACCTCTCTTACATCTGTAAAGCCAAGTGCCTGAAATGCACCCCGTATCTTATTATTCTCCATATCCGGGAACTGGCCTGCAATGGCAGGCGCCACGATTGCATACACCGGTGTTTCACTTTTTAATGCCATAACAGTCTGGAAAATCTGTCCTTTGTCTACAATAGCACTGAACGGACAGCTCACCAGACACTGTCCGCAGGATACACATTTGTCCTGGTCAATCTCTGCTCTTCCGTATTCGTCAGAACCAATGGCATTCATGCCACAGGCCTTTGAACAGGGACGTTCCTGTTTGATGATTGCATTATACGGACAGGCTTCCAGACATTTTCCGCATTTGATGCAGGCATCTTCATCAATATGTGATCTGCCACCTTCCATATGTACTGCTTTCTTTGGACAGACCTCCACACAGGGATGCTCCAGACAGCCCTGACAGCCCTCTGTGATCATTACCCTTTTCTCAGGGCAGGAATTACAGGCAAACTTGATTACATTGATAAGCGGCGGTTCATAATACTTTTCCTCAATAACGCTGGCCTCCACACCTTTGGAGATTGGCGCATGCTCTGTAACCTTTCTCAGTGACATCCCCATTGCAACGCGAAGTCTCTCACCAACTACCGCTCTTTCCAGAAAAATACTGTCACGATAAGTCGCAATTTCACCGGGTACAATCTTGTAGGGAAGCTCTTCCAGCATCTCCGGAGACTGGCCTTCATATGCCATCCTCGCAATTTCCGTAAAAATTTTGTGTCTGATTTCTGTTTTGGATGAATACAGTCCTCTCATTCTTTCCTCCTGATTTTCGATTCGGATAACTGTACGGCAATCCAATGCAGGGACACCGAACAATTTCCATTTATAATTTCATCACTGCTGCAATCAGCACACTCATTTTTCCTCCTGCTGAACTTTCAGCCACTTCACAGAGAAACGAAATTCCGACTCATTTCCGTTTCCTTATCTGCATATCATATCACCAAATGCTTCCAGGCTCAACACAACATCAGAATTTTCGCTGAATTGTCACCCCCGAAGTTGCTGTTCATATGTTGTTATCCCCAGATTCCACTCATCTGTTCCTCCAGATGGTCCAAGATATAATTATAAATATCTACGGACACACTGTCCGGATAGTGGGTTCCGTCTACGGTGGAAAATCCCTCAGATACCAGATGGGAATATACGTCTATGTAGGTAACTCCACTCAGGCTTGCCTGCATTGCCGCGTTAAAACTTTCAATCTCCGCATTACTGCAATAGGGATCATTCTGCACCGGACCTACAGACACGAAATAAGTCTGCGCTCCTCTGTTCCCCCATTCAGCAGCTTTGGAATTAATATAAGCTGATGTAGTCATTAACATGATACAGGTCATTAACACCCATCAGAATAATAACCGCTGTATTGTCCTCAATCTGATCTTCTACCTGAGGCACTCCTGTAGATACCATCCAGTCATATCCCATAGAAGAAAGACAGGACCAAATGCTGTCATCGTTTACCGCATCCCTCAATCCCTCTGTTCTGGAATCTCCGATAAATACCAGTTTATCTGCGGAGATAGTGTCCGGATGGTCTGGCTTGCTTAAAGTTCCCTGGTCTGCCGGATTCTGTTTATCTGTCTCAGCTTCCTGCTCTGGTGTTGGAGCAGATGCAGGTATTGGTGTTGCTTCAGGTTTTTGTGTTAGTGCCGATTTGGATTTCGGTGTTGATTTGGACTTTAATGTTGACGTGGACTTTGACTTTGCTGTTGATTTCGATTTTTCTGTCGGTGTAACTGTCAGAGTTTTCGGTGCCGGCGGACCTGCCGCTTCTGTCCCATGGACATTTGAAAACATACAGACAGCTACAATACATGCAGTTAATACAATTTGTCCGGTTCTATATTTTTTCGTAAATATCATTCCCTTCTGCAGTAATACTTACATCCCAGGCAGCATATCCGGCCATGAGAGGATTTCTCCGGAAATAATTTCCTCGTAATCTCCCTCAATATCCTGGCTTCTGCCTGCTTCAAACACGTTTGTCTCCGCTCCCCAGACACGATCTTCATATTCCCATATATGGAATCTCAGACCGCGAAACATAAAGTCGATGCTTCCGCATCCGTTTTCCTCTGTATATTCATAATGAATTTTCTTTGTTTTTAACGCTTCCTGTACTTTTTCCAAACGCATAAAATACCTCCTGATTATCTGTACAGTACCCTCTGTAATATAATACAGATAACTTTCACTGTCAAAAATTGTTCTCGTGTACACCCCATTACATAATCAAAAGTCAAACAGATATTCGCAATCCGCTTCGCTACACAGCTCTACATAAGCTCTTAATCCTGACGCCATTATACAAAACGAATTATATCATACTCTGCTGCATAATATGTAATCTGAATGCCACTTCATAATTGCCGTTACTGTTCACTCCGTTCACAGTAACTTAGCCAAAATTCCAGATTGCCTGCGGCAATGGAATTTTGGCTTGTATGTCTCGGGATTTTTGGCATATTCATGCCAAAACACCTCGCGGGATAGTGATGTGTGAACAGTAACCACCGTTACACAGTTACAATTATTTTTTAGAATTGCTATAATCCCGGAGTACATTTCCATAACAAAAAATGCTATAATATCAGGGACAGCAAATTATAAAGATATCTATCAGGAGATTTAAACAGACAATGAATCAGAAAGCATATAAAGCACTTGAATATTATAAAATCGTCAATATGCTGACAGACAAGGCTTCCTCTTCCATGGGAAAAGAAATCTGCCGGAAGCTGGAGCCATCCACAGATATTGATGAAATCCGACATATGCAGACTCAGACCAGAGATGCACTTACCCGTCTTTTCCAGAAAGGAATATTTCCTTTGGCAGCGTCAAAGATGTGCGTGGTTCTCTGAAACGTCTGGAAATCGGAAGTTCTCTGGGGATTGGTGAACTTCTTGCCATCTGCAGCCTTCTTGAGAACACCAATCGTGTCAAAGCTTATTCCAGAAGTGAGCGCGGTGATTCTCTCCCGGACTCTCTGGACGGGATGTTCGAGGCACTGGAACCACTGACTCCTCTTACAACAGAGATCCGCAGATGCATCCTCTCAGAAGATGAGATCAGTGATGATGCAAGCAGCAACCTCCGCCAGATTCGAAGAAACATGAAGATTACCGGAGACAGGATCCATACACAGCTCTCCTCTCTTGTAAACGGAAGTGCCCGCAATTATCTGCAGGATTCCGTTATTACCATGAGAAACGGACGCTACTGCATTCCGGTCAAGGCAGAATACAAAGGACAGGTTCCGGGTATGGTACACGATCAGTCCTCCACAGGTTCTACTTTATTTATCGAACCTATGGCAATCGTAAAACTAAATAATGACATCCGCGAGCTGGAACTGGAAGAACAAAAAGAGATTGAAGTGATCCTTTCCACTCTGAGCCAGCAAACTGCAGAACAGACCGACTCTATCCGCGCAGATCTTAATATCATGGTACAGCTTGACGTCATTTTTGCCAGAGCATCCCTTGCCATGGATATGAATGCAACAGAACCAATCTTCAATGATGAAGGACGCATCCGTCTGAAACAGGCACGCCACCCTCTCATTGATAAGAAGAAAGCTGTTCCCATTGATATCCGTCTCGGCGATGATTTCGACTTGCTTGTTATCACCGGTCCGAACACCGGTGGTAAAACTGTATCTTTAAAGACTGTCGGACTTCTCACTCTCATGGGCCAGTCCGGTCTTCATATTCCCACACTGGACCGCTCAGAGCTTGCACTGTTTGAAGAAGTTTATGCTGATATCGGTGATGAACAGAGTATTGAACAGTCATTAAGTACATTCTCCTCACATATGACCAACGTGGTTTCTTTCCTGAAAAAGGCCAACCGTCACTCTCTTGTCCTTTTCGATGAGCTTGGTGCAGGTACAGATCCGACAGAGGGTGCTGCCCTTGCCATTGCGATCCTTTCCCATCTTCATGAACAGGGAATCCGCACTATGGCAACCACCCATTACAGTGAGCTGAAGGTATATGCACTCTCCACCTCAGGTGTAGAAAATGCCTGCTGCGAATTTGACGTGGAAACGCTCCGCCCGACCTACCGCCTGCTGATCGGTGTTCCCGGGAAAAGTAATTGCATTCGCCATTTCTTCCAAGCTTGGACTTCCGGACTATATCATCGATAAGGCCAAAGAACAGATCAGTGAACAGGATGAGTCTTTCGAAGATGTTCTCAGTTCCCTGGAAAGCAGCCGTATAACTATTGAAAATGAACGCCGCGAGATTGAACAGTATAAACAGGAAATTGCCTCTCTGAAATCCGAAATGGAATCCAAGCAGGAGAAGTTGAACGAGCAGCGAGACCGCATCATCCGTCAGGCCAATGAGGAAGCTCATGCAGTTCTCCGCGAAGCCAAGGAATATGCAGACCAGACTATGAAGATGTTCCACAAATTCCAGAAAGACCATGTGGATCTCTCTGCTGTGGAAAAAGAACGCCAGAATCTGCGCAAACATATGAATAAAGCAGAGAAAGGCATGACTCAGAAAACTGCTGCAAAGAAACCGAAGAAGGAACTCACAGCCAAAGATATCTCCCTCGGCGATGCAGTTAAGGTTCTCAGCATGAATCTTAAGGGGACTGTCAGCAGCCGTCCGGACAACAAAGGTTTCCTCTTCGTTCAGATGGGTATCATCCGTTCCAAGGTTCACATCTCTGATCTGGAACTGATCGATGAAGCAGAGATCACCACACCAACCATGCAGCGTACAGGTGCAGGTAATCCGCATGTCAAAAGCAGCCCATGTATCCACAGAGATCAACCTGCTTGGCAAAACGGTAGATGAAGCAGTTGCAGAGCTTGACAAATATCTGGATGATGCTTATATCGCTCATCTGAAATCTGTCCGTATTGTTCATGGTAAAGGAACCGGTGCTCTGAGAAAAGGTGTACACAATTATCTGAAGCGCCAGAAGCATGTGGAATCCTTCCGCCTTGGAGAATTCGGCGAAGGAGATGCAGGTGTTACTATTGTAGAATTTAAGAAATAGGAGGGACCACCATGGTTTCCAAACAGAAAATCCTTATTGTTGATGATGATAACAATATCGCAGAGCTTATTGCCCTGTATCTTACCAAAGAATGCTTCGAGACAAAAATCGTAAATGACGGAGAAGAAGCGTTAAGGGAATTTGCCTCCTTCCGCCCGGATCTGATCATTCTGGATCTGATGCTTCCGGGAATTGACGGTTATCAGGTATGTCGTGAAATCCGACATACCTCTGATGTTCCCATCATTATGCTTTCAGCAAAAGGCGAAACCTTTGACAAGGTTCTCGGACTTGAACTGGGTGCAGATGACTATATGATCAAACCCTTTGATTCCAAGGAACTGGTTGCCCGTGTACGTGCTGTCCTGCGCCGTTTCCAGGTTAAGCAGCCATCGCCTTCTTCCAGTGAAAAATGTGTTACTTACCCGGATCTGACCGTTAATCTGACAAACTATGCAGTCACATACATGGGTCGTCAGGTTGATATGCCGCCAAAGGAACTGGAACTTCTCTATTTCCTTGCAGCATCACCAAACCAGGTATTTACCCGTGAACAGCTTCTGGATCACATCTGGGGTTATGAATACATCGGTGATACTCGTACTGTAGACGTTCATATCAAACGTCTTCGTGAAAAGATCAAAGACAATCCTCACTGGTCCATTGCCACCGTATGGGGAATCGGATACAAATTTGAGGTAAAAAATCCATGAAACAGCATCATCTTTCCACAAAATTCCTGAGATTTTATATCTTCCATCGGGATTTTGGGATTTTTCCTCATAACCCTCGGCGGTTCTTATATGGTAGAAAAGCATCTGGAACACTCTTTAAGTGCCGCACTCTATACAGAAGCGCACAATATTGCATCTAACGAAGCAGTTAAAAGCAATATCTCTTCCAGTACAGTAGATACTCTTCAGGAACACTTATGTGCAATTTCCGATTTTCAGGATGCTGTATTGTGGATCATCAACAGTAACGGTGAAATCATTGTAAGTACACAGAAAAATAATTGATGTCCGGGATCCAATCCCACTGGAAGAATTCGATGCTTCCAAATGGGGAAGCAACTATTATCAGATTGGAAAGTTTTATGGTTTCTTTAAAACAGATCATTTGAGTGTTATTGCCCCGATCACCTCTGATATGGAACCAAAGGTTACGTGGCAATCCATTATTCGATGACAAACCTTTATCAGAGCCGAAGCAGTATTCTTTTTATCATGCAGGTAATCTTTCTCCTGTGCTATGCAGCCACCAGTCTTCTGCTCTGGGCTTACAGCCACTACATACGTAAGCCCTGGCCAGGATCATGAAAGGTGCCAGTGAATATGCAGGAGGTAATCTTGCATATAAATAGACGTTACTTCTGATGATGAAATGGGATATCTTGCCAAAACTCTGAATTATATGTCCGATGAACTGAACAAAAACGGAGAATACCAGCGTAAATTCATTGCAAATGTCTCTCATGATTTCCGTTCTCCTCTTACCTCCATCAAGGGATATGTCAATGCCATACTGGACGGTACCATCCCCTATGAGATGCAGGAACGGTATCTGAAAATCATCGCTTTTGAATCTGAACGTCTTGAAAAACTCACCCGCAGTCTTCTGACTCTGAATGAACTGGATATGAAAAAACGGATGATGCACATCCAGCGTTTTGATATCAATGATACCATCAAAAACACAGCAGCTACATTTGAAGGCATCTGCACCAGCCACCAGATCCGCCTGGAGCTGCTTCTCTCCGGACATGAACTTTATGTCAGAGCTGATATGGAACAGATTCAGCAGGTCCTTTACAACCTTCTTGATAATGCCATTAAATTCAGCAATGATAATTCCTCTGTTCAAATGAAACAACTGTAAAAAGCGGTAAGGTCTTCGTTTCTGTAAAAGATTACGGAACCGGCATTCCCAAAGAAAGTCTGGGCAAAATCTGGGATCGTTTCTACAAGATTGATGCTTCCCGCGGAAAGGACCGTAAAGGCACCGGACTCGGACTCTCTATAGTCAAAGAGATCATCAATGCACATAACCAAAATATTGATGTGATCAGTACAGAAGGTGTGGGAACCGAATTTATCTTTACTCTGGAGAAAACGAAATAAATTTCTTTCACTTGAAAAATATTGTCTTAAATATACCTGTAACAACCCTCTTACCTGGAGCGTGTCTGAGAGGACTGCTATAAAAATACGTAACAAAAGTATATATCATTTACTTTTATTACGGTATTTTTTTTATTCTATGGCAATCCTCGTAAATAATGCATTTAAGACATTTCACCCACCTTAACTAAACGGTGTTCTCAGCATTCTGTCTTCATTTACGAGATAGATTCCTCTCGGTGTGATCCTGATTTCAGGAATCACAGGAAGTGCCATAAATGACAGGGTAATAAACGGATCAAATCCTTCTTTCACTCCCATCTCATGGGCCTTCGGAATCATTTTTGCAAGTGCTTCGTTTACACTCTCGTAGCCGGCATCGCTCATCAGTCCCATGACAGGAAGTGGTAAGGTTCCATAAATCTCTCCATTGCATACCAGAGTATAACCACCTTGCGTCCGCATCATTTCTTTTACAGCAATAGCCATATCACGATCATTATCTCCTACTACAATAATATTGTGGGAATCATGAGAAACACTGGAAGCAATGGCTCCGCCGCGGATTCCATAGCCTTTTATAATGCCCACTCCCATCTTGCCCGTATTCTTATGACGCTCAATCACTGCAATCTTCTGATATTCCCCGTCCGGAGCAAAATATTTCTCACCATCCGATTCTATCCATGGAACCTCTTCCAGAACATCCCTTGTCACAATCTGTTTTTCAAGCATCTGAATCACTCTTGCCTTTGTTCCCGGATGTTTCAGTTTCAGACGTTCCTCACTGAAACCTGATACATGAACTGTATTTTTCAGATATGGAGGACATGGTTTCAATTCTGCTTTCTCATCTTTAATGATCTTCTTACCACAATGATATACATCTACAACATTCAGATCTGCCACATTATCCAGAATAACAAAATCTGCCTGTCTTCCGGGTGCAATCATTCCAAGTCTGTATAAACCATAGCATCTTGCAGGCTGAATCGTCGCCATCTGCAGTGCTTTCTCAACCGGGAGTCCAAGCTGTACAGCCCGCTTCACATTATAATTGATATGCCCCTCTTTACGGATTTCTTCAATATGCTTATCATCAGTACAGAAGCAGAAACCTGACGTATCTGTATGGTGTTCCACAATCCCCTTCACAATAGCATCCAGATTTCTTGCTGCACTTCCCTCACGTATCAATACCTGCATTCCATTTCTTGCCTCAGCCATTGCATACTCATAATCCACACACTCATGATCTGTGTCAATTCCGCCAAGTACATATGCAGCCAGATCCCCAGGTGCCAGAAACGGTGCATGGCCATCCTTCACTCTGTCCTGAAACAGCTGGAGCTTTTCATGCATGGCAACACTTCCGTTAATCACAGAAGGCGCATCCATCACTTCACCAAGTCCCAGAATCCTCGGATGTTCCAGATATCCCTTCATCTTTCCTGCTGTAAGAATACACCCGTTATCATCCACATGAGTCGCCGGAACACAGGAAGGCATCATCACATATACATTCGCCGGTGCATCTTCTGTCTGATCCAGGATATAATCAATTCCATCCGTACCGGATACATTTGCAGACTCATGAGGATCTACAATAAATGTTGTAGTTCCACACTGTGCAGCCTGCCGGACCAGCTCACCCGGCGTCACCAGAGTAGATTCCAGATGCAGATGACTGTCGATAAATCCCGGACAGATTACTTTTCCTTCCAGATCAATCTCTGTCTCTCCTTCATATGTACCGACTCCATCACAATTCCATCTGCAACAGCCACATCACCATCAATAAATTCTCCCGTACCAGAGCTGAACACACGCCCATTTTTAAACACCAACTCAGCCTTCTCAATACCTCTTGCCATCTGCGAATACCTGCGATACATCTCAAGTTCCATAAAAAAACCTCCTTTCGCTCCCTTGAAAGCCCTCCTGCGCCACACATTCATTATTACAGTAAAGCTTCCAATATATTATCATATTTACTTGTTTTTTCAGACTTTTTATTGTCCCAATCATTTTTTTCTATATATTTCATTATATATTATCATCTGTCTTTTTAATTTGCAACCTGTTTTTTCTTTACCAAAGCAACTTTCCATCAACTTTTAACGGCTTTACAAAAAGGCTGCCGGATATCTCCTGCAGCCTTTTCATATCACTTACATCTCTATATTTACATCATATAATCTTTGATCACATCATGATCTCTGAGTACTTTCTCGATCACAGTTCCCTTAACAGCTTTCAGAAGCGGTTTCTTCAGCATATCCAGTGGTCCCGGAAGTTCGATCTCCAGTGGAGATTTTCCATCCATCAGCTTCACACTGCTATCCAGTAATTCTCTGATATCATAAACACTGCCCCATACTTCCGGCACACCTCTGTCAACACCCAGAAGTCCATACACAGCCTCCATAGCAGTTCTTACGGAATATTCAGTAGTAAATACAGTATCTCTTGGTGTATCGGCAAACTGTCCGAGGAATGCGAAGTTTACACAGCCATCCGGAATAACATCAGGTCTGTCACCCTTTGTTCTCGGCATAAAGAATGCTGTAATATAAGGCATCATGGTCGGTACACAAACTGCACTGTTCTCAGCCATGTCTTCAATCTGGTCAACCGGAACGCCAAGATGATAGAGCCACTCTTCTGTGATTTCCTTACCTGTACACTCCTTCATAGGCTTCTTGATATAATCACCAGGTACATCTGTAAACAGACCATATACCCATACACAAACCTTGTCTTTGTCCTGATCCTTGAACTGTCCCTGTCTATTGATCGTCCAGCTTAATAACCAGCTGGAATCCTGACAGCTTACAATACCGCCTGTAACAACCTTGCCTGTTCTCGGATCACGTTTGCAGATATCTGTAATATAAGGAATGATCTTATCATCCAGAGTAGTCACTGTTGCTGACTCCCAATTTGTCTTAGCAATATCAGAACAGAATTTCTCAGGAGTGTCCGAGGCGGATCCTGTTTTGCGATATTTTTCCAGAGACTCCAGCATCCACTTGTACGAACTTCTGCATCTCCGTTCGGTGCATGATTCTGATCGCCATAGATGGTTCCCTCTGTAGCAGCTTCCGTTTGTCACAAATACAAAGTCGTTTTCTGTAAGAACAATTCCCTTTTCTACGCCATTCACCTTACACTCGATTGCTTTTGCAATCTTCTTATTGCCTTCAAACTCAAAAAGTACGTTTGTAACCTCTGTATTGAACTGGAATTCAACACCTGCTTCTTCCAGATATTTCTGCATTGGCAGGATCAGGGATTCGTACTGATTATATTTTGTGAATTTCAGGGCACTGAAATCCGGAAGTCCGGAAATGTGATGGATAAATCTCTGGAAGTACAGTTTCATTTCCAGTGCACTGTGCCAGTTCTCAAATGCGAACATGGTTCTCCAGTATAACCAGAATGTGGAATCAAATACTTCATCGTCAAATACATCTTCAATTGTCTTGTCATAAAGATCTTCATCCTTTGTCATGAACAGCTTCATGATCTCCATGCAGCCCTTCTGGCTCAGATTGAATTTACCGTCTGTATGAGCATCCTTGCCTCTCTCTTTTGTTGCACGACAGAGAGAATAGTTGGGGTCTTCCTTATTCAGCCAGTAATATTCATCAAGTACAGATACACCAGGTGTTTCAATGGATGGAATACTTCTGAAAAGATCCCATAAGCACTCGAAATGGTTTTCCATCTCACGTCCCCCACGCATCACATATCCGCGGCTCGGATCAAAGATACCGTCACATGCTCCGCCTGCAATATCCATTGCTTCCAGAATGTGGATATTCTTTCCGGGCATCTGTCCGTCACGTACAAGGAAACAGGCTGCTGCAAGAGAAGCCAGTCCGCTTCCTACGATATAAGCATGTTTATCATCTACGCCTTCCGGCTTTCTTGGACGTGCAAATGCTTCATAGTTACCGTTTGTATAATAAATTCCCTTACTGTTTTTCTCATATTTTCCACGTTCTGTATTGCGATATTCACTTGTATTATGAAGTGCGTCATAATCTTCTTTTTTCTTTGTCTCAG
>ENA-OQAY01000275-OQAY01000275.1-human-gut-metagenome-genome-assembly--contig:-NODE-275-length-14941-cov-1.047523_pt1 | contig 14941 bp, 13 predicted proteins | sample MGYA00242740_ERZ504537 | MGnify/ENA primary metagenome ERZ504537 (study PRJEB26092, sample SAMD00036272) | human gut metagenome | host: Homo sapiens | study: EMG produced TPA metagenomics assembly of... | reverse complement strand
CGGATCGGTAAGAACTGCTCCCCGCAGCAAGCGCAGGTGTAGGTTCCATGGTCGGCACGCTTTTTAAGGCTTTTCCGCAGATTCAGCATCTTGTGACCGCAGGTCTGGAAGCTGCAATATTTGCGGTTTCGGGTCTGGGTGTAGAGGACCTTGCGGCAGTATTCACACTGGATTCTGCGCACGCTGGGGTCACCATCAATGAAATATTCCATCAGAATATCCTGATTTTCACGTTCCCATTGTTCTGTTGTCATAGGCATCCTCCTTTGACTGTTACGGATATGTGCTGGTTACCAAAATGGGAACCACCACTTTTACACAATAAAGCGTTACGATTGTCTGGTTGGTGATCAAAATGATCACCAACTAAACCTTCTCTGTTATGGCTGAGTGGTAAGTTACGGTTTTCGTAACCCACCACTTTTCACCGTGGCTTGACAAAATGTCAAGTCGAGGTTAAGTGTAATACGAACAGAATCAATGTAGACATTTTGTCCACATTGATTTCTCCTGCCCCAACGAGTAGATAAACGTCCGTTTCGCCTCATGTGCTCATTTTGAACACATGAGGTGAGTGGATGGCAGTTGCCGTTCTCCCTGCATGGCTTTCCAGCCCTCTCTCGGCGGCGTTTTCCGGCTCTCCCTTGCGGGGTCATCGCCGGGTATCCCATGCAGACGGTCATGCGGTTTTCAAGGTGCGGTGCTGGATTTGGCAATAAAAAATCGCCACACAACAACCTGAACCTGACCACCCCTTCCGGGATGGCCTTGGTTCGGGTTTGCTATGTAGCGATAAGAAAGTCAAAAACTTGCTCCGGCTCCTCCGGGAGCCGAGCTGGAACTCTAAATAAATATGTTATATTAAATTGTTGGGATAGATTAGCACAGAAATCGAGTCGTGTCAACAAAAAGTTTTGAAAATACGATGCTTTCGGCAGTTTGCAAGAAAAATCGAGGGAAACCTTGGTAAAAAGAGAGAGAATGAGACAGCTCGTCCTGTTCGATATGATGTATCCAACAGCTTTCATTTTTGTGACAGGCATAGCACAAAAAGGCGGTCATCTGCACCCATGCAGACAGCCGCCTTTGGTTTTACGCTATATTCTGTTTTCTCAATCTCTGAAAATCTTATCCAGTTCCCTTTCCATGGTGCCCGCCTTGGCAAATTCCAGCGTATCCGCCTGACGGATATGGTGGGCGGTGATGCCGTGATCCTTTGCAAAGCCCAGAATGTAGCTGATGGCAATGCGATAGATGATCTCGGTGGGCGCAAGCCCATAGACCTGTTTAGCAAAGATATGTTCCAGCCGGGCGTTATCGTCCGGGAAGGCTTGCCGCATCTTCTCGCTGCGGTAGAGCCGCTTGACGATCTCCGTAATGTACAGGCCGGACTTCATGTAGGGGTCCAGGAAAGTCTTGCCGGGGTCATCGAAGCAGCCGCGGTTTTCCTGCTCCAGCAAGTCCACCATCTTTTTCACCACCCACTTTGGGGTGAAGATCTGGTTGGTTTTCTGGGGCGGGATGTAGTCGAAGATATCCTCGGTGCGGCTCTCGTCAAAGTAGTCTGCCAGCTTGATCTTCAGGTTCAGAAACTCCTTCACTGAATCGTCAAACACCACCGAGTCGAACAGGTGGCCTGCAAAGTGCTCCTCCTGTCCGGTGGCTTGGTTGATGTACAGTCCGCCGTCCCGCAAAAAGCGGAACTGTTCCAACGTGATGCTGGTGACCTCCTGAAAGACCTTGTCCGGGATGATCTGGTCAAAGTTCGCCAGCGTCACGGTCTCGTCGCCGTAGGCCATGAGGAAGGACGGGATGGTGCGGGAAAAGCCCCGGAGATGGTCACGGACGGTGTCCTCGTAGCCCTTTTTCTCCTGCTCCTTCTGGTTGGTCTCCACGGTGCGCACGATGGTCTGCTGCATTTCCTGCGCCGTCTGCTGGATGGTGGATTGCAGGTTTTCCATCAGAGCAGCGGTGCTCTGATGCTGCTTTGCATCAAACTCCCGGTTCACCTTCTGGCGCTGCTGGGCGGTGGTGCAGCTTTGCAGCTGCTGGGTACGCTTCTCTTCCAACTGGCTCTGGTCGATGCGGTAGTTGTCCACCACCTTGTTCACCGCCACGTCCATTTTGGCTTTGGCGGTGCTCTCAAACCGCTTTTGGTCGGACAGCTTCAGGTCCCGCCCATACTCCTGCTTTGCCTGCTCCACCATAGGGGTGATGATCTCCTTGGTGATGCTCTTTTTCAGGGGTTCCAGATGCTCTTCTTTGGCAGGAGCCGGGGCATCGGTCAGGTCTTGCAGGGCGGTGTCCAGCGCCGGGGTGCTCTCGTAAATTTTTTCCCCGAACACATCCGCTGCCTTGCCGATGACGTAGCCCTCGTCCAGATCCACCTCGCCCTTGTCGTTCAGGGAGAGGTCTGCGCCGGTGTCCGGGGTGATCTGGATGGGTTTTGCCTTGGCTTCGCTGATAGGCTGGAAGTTTTGCAGAATATCCAGCACCTCCTGCGGTGCGCTGAACACGTTGGAAATGTTCTGGAACAGGAAATTGCTCTGGAAGCCCATCCGCACCACTTCTTTCGACTTGATCTTCCGGGGGATACTGAGGACTTTTTCTGCATCCAGCGGGATCATCTCCCCTTCCTCGTCCTCGCCGATGACCGGGAAAAAGTTGAGCAGGGTCTGGATGTGCGCCTTGCGCTCCTCGGTGTCGCCCTTGCCGCTGGCGGTGTCCTGTGAAAGGTCGTTGGCGAACCGCTCGTAGATCAGCAGAGTGCGGGCAGGGTCAAAATCGAACACATAGGCGTTCTCTTTGCGGCGGAAGGTGCCGTTTTCGTGGAAGAGGCAGGGGTTCTGGGCACGGAACGCCGCCTGCATATACAGCGCCGGGCTTTTCAGGTTGGAGAGCATCAGCACCGCCGACCATTCCGGGATGGTGACACCGGTGGTGAGCTGCCCCACCGACAGGGTGATGGTCTTTTTCGTGGTGGGCGATGGCGGCTTTTACCCGGTCAAAGCTCTTCTGGTTCTCGTCTGTGTCGTCCAGCTTGCCGTCACCGGCGGCAAGGATCACCTCATAGTCCCGGAACACCGGGTGCGCCTGCAGCTTTTTTGCCAGCGCTCTGGCACTATCCACCCGGTTCAGCAGCCAGAAGGTATGCTTCAGCTCTGCCCGCAGCTCCGGGGTGGAAAACGGAAACTTGTTCTGGGTGGTCATAGCATCCAGAAAGCGGTCCACCTCAGCCTCATGCTCAAAGCTGCCGCTGGGCTTCACCTTAAAGAACTCGTTCAGGTCAAAGGCAAATTCCTGCGTTTCGCCGTCGATCTCCACGCCCTGCCGGATCTCGTCCCGGATGATCTCGGACATCTGGTAGGTGTAGAGGTTGAGCATGGGGAGGTTTGCGTAGGGGTTCTGCTGCCCCGGTTCGCCCTGCCAGTTCCGCTTGGCGGCCTGCTCGTCGGCGTAGGTCCAGTTGAAGATGGCATCCCCGGCAAACTTGTCATTCGCCAGCGCCTTGAAGGGCGTACCGGACAGGTGCAGCGTGAACTTGCGGCGGATACGGTCAAAGGCAAGGTCGGTCTTGTAGGTATCCACGCCCTCGTGGGCTTCGTCGATGACCAGCACATCCCAGTTCAGCTCGGTCAGGTGGCGCAGCTTGTCGTACTCGCCACCGAAGTACTTGGAGCCTTTCATGTCCTGCAGGCTGACGAACTCAATGCGCTTATACAGTTCCTCGCCCTGTGCGGCAGCATCCAGATAGCCCTGCTCGTCCAGCACATGGGGCTGCCCGGCAAGGGCATCCACATGGCTGACGAACAGATAGCCGGACTCCCTGCCGAGAAAGCGCACATAGTCGCTGTACCAGCTATTGGCGATGGCAGGGCGGTTGGTGACGATGAGCACCGTCTGTGCATCGACCTGCTTGCAGAAATCGTAGACGGAAAGCGTTTTGCCAAAGCGGGGCTTGGCGTTCCAGAGGTATTCCCCGCCGGGGTGGCTCTGGTAATAGATTTTGGTGTCGTGGACAGCCCTTGCCTGCTCCTCCCGCAGGGTGTAGGCGATGGCGGCATCCAGCTGCACCCTGCCCCGGTTCATGCGGAAATCCTGAAAATACCGCCGGGACTGCTGACCATCCAGATGGAACCACTCGTTTTTGCGGTCGTTCTCCACCCGGAGCTTGCGGAGGTAGGCGTGGAAATCGTGGTCGGTGAACACCTCGCCGCTACCGTCATCGTAGACGGCATTGCCCCGCCACTCCTCGTGGAACAGCACATCGGCGGTGTGCGTCTGCTGTTTCAGGCGTTTGTCCACCGACTGCTCGGTGTAGCCGATCTTCGTCCAGCCGTTGTGCCGGGCAATTTCCGGGGTGGTATAGGCGTAGATCATGGGCACCACCTGCCGGGCAGTGCGCAGGGTTATGCCAGCCATTATGCCATCTCCTTTATCATTCCTTGAATGTAGTTTACTTCTTCACTAGATAAATCATATTTTTCAAACAGTTGTTTGTCTGTCCATTTTCTTGTAAAATCCTGACAAGGAACAAATGCGAATGACGCTTTGCTTAACTGCTGCGTCATTGCAATTTGTAGGATAAGAAATCGAACAAATTGCGTCTTTAAGTAATCCATATAGTTGGTTGCTTCTTCTTTTGAATCAAATGCTCCCGCCACAAGATACGTTTCGGAACATATTTCACCCGGCTTCAAAAGCTCCATCGTCGAAAGGACACGGTACTTTCCATCCTTGGCTGGTTGTCCTGCGTGTTCTGCCGTAAGACGAGAAATGATAATTTTCCATTGGTCAATCATTTCTGTTCCTACCCTTATCTCGGTACTTTTATATGGGCCACGTCCTCCATTGTATCGTATTGTAATGTCACCGGTTTTCATTGGCTTTGCTGTTGTTGCAAGTCCAAATGGTTTTCTGCTGGAAACCACTTTATCCAGTGTTAATTCTCCATCTTCTTTTACTTTTTTGACTATTCCGGATGCAACTGGATAGCGAATAAATGTTTGAAACTCATTCAAATCTCTGTATGCTGTTGTAGCTTTTCCATTACGATAGTTTGTATACTTACACTTACCGTTATATGCTTCTTTCCAGACAAAATAGCAAACGCCACCTGCAACATCTACATTCGGAAAAACATCTAGCGAATTAGAATAATCAACCAATGTTGAAATATGTCTATCTCCTAGCATTTCCTCTCTGAACTTATCTAGTCCTTTACCGCCGGAGTACCATTTTGCAGGAATAATCAAGCAAATTGCGCCGGGATGTATAGTTTTGATTGCTTCGATAAAACGATTATAGATAGGCGTTGCACTTACGCCGGCACCGCCATCACTTATCTGATATGGCGGGTTTCCGATGACATAATCAAACTTCATACTGGTACTCCCTTCCTGAATGGTTTCAAAGTTCCGGGTCGTTCCATGGCTGCCTTTGCGCCAGTTTTTCACTTTACAGGATACCGTGGGCGGCTGCGGCTCTGCCGCCCCGAACATGGAGAACAGGTCAAGCTGTTCCGCCTCCGGCTGGGGCTTGCCGCCGGGCACAGAGAGGTGCAAGCCGTCCATCTGCCACAGGTTCCAACTGATGATGTTGGCGATAGGCTGCAGTTCCTCTTCTGTTGGCTTGCGCTGCCAGCGAGCTTGCAAGTGCTCTGCATAGGTCAGCAGCAGGTTGACCCGCGCCAACAAAAGATTATCGCCCTGATACTCGTAGCCGTAGGTGGACTGCACCGCATGGGTGGCATATTTGCGCCACTCGTCCTCGGTGGCGGCGTTCTCGCTTACCACCCGCAGCTTGCGGTCCAGAATGCCAATGCGCCGGGCTACCGGGATCATCTCGCCGGTGGCGGCATCGTACCGGGACGCCAGAAAGGGGGCTTCGCCGCAGGTCACCTCCAAGCGGCGGCTCTGCACATACTGCACCCATGCCGGGGGCTTGCCGCCGCAAGCCGGAAACTGCACCGGCGTTTCCACCATTTGCCAGCCTTGGGGCAGTTCCACGGTGAACTGCCCGGTGCTCTCCTCTGCCCCCAGCGTACCGAACCAGTCGGCGTCCAGTGCGTTGTTCATCTTGTTGCAGACCCATGCCGGGCTGAACACCTCGCCTTTTTTGCGGGTGCGCTGCTGCTGGGTGTCGGTCTGCTTCATCATCCGGGGCAGCACCACCTCGTAGTGGGTCAGCCCGAGCTGCTGCGCGGTGATCTGGGATCTATCCGTGACAGGCTCGTACATTACCGTTTGCAGCTCCTCCGGCGGGTCGGTTGCCCAGATGATGTTTTTACCGGTGGAGCGATCTTTTAGAAGTGTATCCAGCACCGCCTGCACTTCCGGTGCGTGAAAGTCGATCAGTTGTTCCAACGGGGATTCCCTCGCTTTGCCTTAGCGTTGCGGCGGAAGTAGTATTTTTGTACTAGTTCCGCCCTATACTAGCATTATAACTACTTATTTGCACTATATCAAGCACTTTAAATGCGACTTTCGTCAAAAACTAGTAGAATTCTCTATACTAGTAGCATGAAAGGTGGTATTGATAATGCTTGGAGAGCGACTGGCAGAGATCCGAAAGAACTACCATGACACCCAAAAAAGCCTTGCGGACAAGCTGGGGCTTACCGTTTGGGCTGTCAGCGCTTGGGAGCAGGGACGCAATTCGCCGCCCAGCGATGTGCTGCTTGCCATCTGCAAGCTCTACGGCACCTCCGCCGACTACCTTCTGGGCCTGACCGACATCGACCCCTCGGACGAAGCCCGCAAGCAGCGCCAACGCCTGACCGAAGAAGAGCAGAACGAGATGCACCGCTACGAAGAATATTTGCTCTGGAAACGCAAAAAATAAGCCGCCCAGCGAGACCGTAAGGTCGCTGGGCGGCTTGTCTTATATACAAGTTTCAGGAATTACTTAAAATCTCTTGGATTGTCCGTGCATCTTTCAAATCTTTTGCGTGATTATTTTCTCCGGCATGACCGTAGGCATCCAAATCTGCTTCGTTTGTAAAGCACAATACAGAAGTATATCCCTTTCTTTCTTCCGATTCATCACCGAAAATCAATGTGGTTTCTTCATTCGATGTTTGTACATCTACCAGCGTACAATTAAACATACCAAAAATAGATGGACATTTAAATTCTTGCCCCATAACGTTAAATTTCAAGTCTCCGGTATATTGAAAGTACATCGGTTTTCCAACGGATTTCTTTATTTGTGTAGTACTTTCTGCATTCCATTCTGAAGTTATAGATGTTAATTTATGGTCTTCTCGTATAGGTTTTTTCAAAATAATTGTTTGGTATAACTTTTCAATATTATATATGGTTTCCAATTCGGGGGCATTCTTTATTGGACTAAATGCCAATCCTAATGCAGTTTCCACTTGCAATACCTTTTTCCAAAAATCCAAAGTATGTTTATCAAATTTGTCTTTTGGCTCATCCGGTATTACGTTAGAGGGTATCCTTTCGCCCATTAAATATCCATTGCCATCTATAAATGCATTGAAAATTTCCACAACTTCCACAATCTCACGAACAGATTTAGCGTAGCTTAAATTATATGTTAATTGTACATGGCTACTCTCCTTCTCCTCATCCAACGAGATTTTCAGTTTTAATGGTTTTTCATTTTCACTTTCAAAGTGTATTTCCGTCAAACTAGCATACGGTTGCTGCTTCAGTTTCAACGTGTAAGCGTATTTATCAGATGCAATCTTAATATCATGTGGTTCCGGAAAAGGTTCTGGAACTAGAAAAAATTTCATATTTTTTTTCTTGATTGGATTATATATGTTCTTATAGAAGTTTTCTACTGGCATTTCCTGACCATTGACTATAACATACCCCTCTTTATCCAATTTAACATTTAGTTTCATCTGAGCATTATAAATAAACTGATAAAACTCATCCCCGTTAAGATTTTCAACCTGTTTTTTTATTGACTTAGGGATTTCGATGCTGAATCCCCCCATTGTCACTGGCTTTCCATCAGCACTCAATATTACGCTTCCGTCTTTGCCCGGAATATATTTCGTTCCTTTCGGAACGGTCGAATTCAAATATTCTATTACTCCCTTTGGCACCTTCTTCTCAGCTTTAGGTTCTGTTTTGAAAACCTTATTAAAATTTGGAATCATTAAAAGTCCTCCCGTTTTTGAGACCACACAATTACTTTCGACAAAATTTCAGATTTATCTTCAATTCCCCATAAGTCAATTGCTCGACTTAATTCTCGGTACTCGTCTATTGTTTGAATCACAATATGTTTTATATCCGAATATTCAAAGACAAGTGAAACTTCTCTTCTAAAATTCATTGATTCACTGGCCAGTTGCATAAAATTTGCATTGTTTATATCTGGATTCAATATTACCTGAGCAAGTTCAAGTGGCTCAACATCTGGAATATACCGCCATTCGCACTCATCCATAAAGCATTTTTTTGACATTTTTCCACTTTTTCTGTTTCTTATTTTCCCTTGATATGGTTTATAGTACATCAGTTCATGTAAAAGATAGTTTTTTAACATCTCATGAGTTTTCGATTCTGATTTTTCCTCGTTCAACACACTTTCAAAAACTGTGCTGATATCCTTTCGGAGATCAGATGTCTCGTTCAGGTAATGTATTGGTTGGATATTGTGATCCATCCCCCATTTTTTACGAAATGCAATCCCGTAGTCACCATACCAATCCATATGCAGATTAAGTTTCTGTAGGTTAATGTCGCAAAAACATTTCATTGGATAAGCTAAAGATTTCACTCCCTTAATTTTCAAATAACCTATATCTTCTTCGCAATATCTCGGCGATACCATTTTATACTGCAAACAGTTCAAAAGATATTCCAATTTAGGCATAAAAGTAAACAATGTATCTGGATGAACCTTAGATGGAATATGTTTTGGGACTTTGTTTCTTTGCTCATTCGGGTTAATTTTGCCTAAGTTAAGCGTATCCTTCATTATAGTTGTCCTTTGCTGCCACTTTCCTAGTATCTATCACTTTATATCATCGATTCGATATACTCCCACTATCCATCCAGTGCTCGAAAGCTACGATACTGCTCGTCGATTTCCTTCATGTTATAGTCCATCAGACCGGGAATCCCCATTTCGTCGCCACATTCGTTGCAGAAAGCAGCCGTGATCTCAAAAGTATATTCCTTTTCCCGGATGGTCTGGTTGATTTTGATTTTCTTCAGGGTGTAGTTCGTTTCTCTGCGGCATTCTGTGCAGAAATCCCTCTGATTTTCCATGGCGGCACGCTCCCTTCCGGTTTTACGTTCTTTTTTATTATTGTATCCCTACCTTTGTTTTTCGTCAACAATAAAGCCGCTGACAGTCTGTCTCTCGCAGAATCCATCAGTGGGTTTCATGAGTCTTCAAACCCCCTAGACAAAAAAATCGGCACCCGCTTTTCAGCGAGTGCCGATTTCTGTTACCCTATAGTGCGCTTTGATTTTTGGCGTAAGTGGCGTAAGTTTGGCGTAAATCCGCTTTTACGCGCTCCAAAAATCAAGGATTCATGCGTTTTTTTGGCAGCTATTAGTACATGCCGCCCATACCGCCCATGTCACCGCCAGCGGCAGCAGGAGCAGCCGGGGGTTCGGGCAGATCGGCCACGAGGCTCTCGGTGGTCAGAACCATCTCAGCGACGGATGCTGCGTTCTCCAGAGCGGAGCGGGTGACCTTGGTCGGATCAACGATGCCGGCGGCGATCATATCCTCGACGTAGACTTCATTCTGAGCGTCAAAGCCGTAGTTGGGCTTGTTGGCAGAGATGATCTTGTCGATGATGACGCTGCCCTCGAGGCCGGCGTTCTTGGCGATCTGGCGCAGAGGAGCTTCCAGAGCCTTCAGGACGATCTTCGCGCCGGTGCGCTCGTCGCCTTCCAGAGTGTCGCACAGCTCACGGACAGCGGGGATGGCGTTGATGGGAGCAGTGCCGCCGCCAGCGACGACGCCTTCCTGAACAGCAGCCTTGGTTGCGTTCAGAGCATCCTCGATGCGGAGCTTCTTGTCCTTCATCTCGACCTCAGTAGCAGCACCGACCTTGATGACAGCCACGCCGCCAGCCAGCTTTGCCAGACGCTCCTGCAGCTTCTCGCGGTCGAAGTCGCTGGTAGCGGCCTCGATCTGGCTGCGGATCTGACCGATGCGGGATGCGATAGCGTCCTTGTCGCCGGCGCCGCCCACGATGGTGGTGTTCTCCTTGGTGACCTTGACCTGACGGGCATGGCCCAGCATGTCAACGGTAGCGTCCTTCAGCTCGTAGCCGAGGTCTGCAGAGACAACCGTGCCGCCGGTCAGGGTAGCAATATCCTGCAGCATCTCCTTGCGGCGGTCGCCGAAGCCGGGAGCCTTGACAGCCACGACATTCAGGGTGCCGCGCAGGCGGTTGACGATGAGGGTGGACAGAGCCTCGCCCTCAATGTCCTCGGCCACGATGAGCAGCTTCATGCCGTTCTGCATGACCTGCTCCAGCAGAGGAACGAGGTCCTGAATGACGCTGATCTTCTTATCGGTGATGAGGATGGCGGCACTGTCCAGAACAGCCTCCATCTTGTCAGTATCGGTGACCATATAGGGGGTCAGGTAGCCGCGGTCGAACTGCATACCTTCGACGATCTCGTTGTAGGTCTCGGCAGTGGTCTTGTTCTCCTCGATGGTGATGACGCCGTCGGAAGTGACCTTCTCCATCGCCTCGGCGATGAGACGGCCGATCTCGGGGTCGCCTGCGGAGATGGTGCCGACGCGGGCGATGTCGTTGGAATCCTTGACCTTCTGGCTGTGTGCTTGATGGTCTCGACGGCCTTAGCGACAGCCTTGGTCATGCCGCGGCGGATGTCCATCGGGTTTGCGCCGGCGGTGACATTCTTCATGCCCTCGGTGACCATAGCCTGTGCCAGAACGGTCGCGGTGGTGGTGCCGTCGCCTGCGGCGTCGTTGGTCTTGGTAGCGACCTCACGCACCAGCTGTGCGCCCATGTTCTCGAACTCGTCCTTCAGCTCGATCTCCTTTGCGATGGTCACACCGTCGTTGGTGATGACGGGGGCGCCGAACTTCTTGCTCAGCACCACGTTGCGGCCCTTGGGGCCGAGGGTGATCTTAACAGTGTCTGCCAGAGTGTCGATACCGGCACACAGTGCCTTGCGGGCTTCCTCGCCCTGCTTGATCTGCTTAGCCATATTTTATCGCTCCTTCGTAAATGCTTGATGATCCAGTGTGAGGGAAAGACGCTTACTCCACGATGGCCAGAATGTCGGCCTGACGCACGATGGTGCATTCTTCGCCGTCCACCTTGACCTCGGTGCCGGAGTACTTGCTGGTGAGCACCTTGTCGCCCACCTTGACAGTCATCTTGACCTCCTTGCCGTCCACGACACCGCCGGGGCCAACGGCCACGACCTGTGCCACCTGGGGCTTCTCTTTCGCGCTGCCGGTCAGGATGAGGCCGCCCTTGGTGGTCTCCTCGACCTCAACAGTCTTGATAACAACACGGTCTGCAAGAGGAATGATCTTCATCGTTCTTGCCCTCCTATTATAAATATAAAAGATAAACTGTTTTATGTCCCGGGGGGCTGCGCCCTTCCGGTTATTTAGCACTCTTTTCCTTGAGTGCTAAGTGTATTGTACTCATCTTGGAGTCAAAAATCAAGGGGTTTTGCAAATTTCTTTGTTAAGTTTTTATGTCCTTTCCATGAGCCTGTCGAGTGTATGTTCTTTTTGCCCTCGCCATGTACGAGCAATGTACGCTCCATCTGCCTTTCAGATAACAAAAAGCGCACCCGTCATAAGACCAGTGCGGTAAACTATAGGGGGATCATCTCTCTGTTTGGGCAATTCCGGTCCACCTTCATATTTTCGCTCCGAAGCACAGTGCAGTCAAAATACTTGACTTTGTCAAGCAACAGTGCTATAATGCTTTCCATTCAAACGGAGAAGGAGTTGACGAAATGGAGCCATCCACGGTATCTTCCTGCATTCTGACCCTGTACAGAGAGTTTGCCGCTTACACGACCCAGCGGTTACAGGAACTGGGTCTGAGCTTCGGGCTGATATATTTTGTCATTTATGTAGGAAAGCATCCGGATTGTACGCCCTCGGAACTGACCAAAGCTCTTCATCTGGATTGGGGCCACTCCCAGCGCAGCCTGAACAAACTGGCCGAAGACGGCTTTCTGACGAAAGAAAAGAATGGGCGCAGCTACCACCTGAAGCTGACCCAGAGGGGTGAAAACGCCTTTGTGGTCTGTCATCAGGTCTTTATCGGCTGGGATGCGCAGAGTCTGGGCGGACTGACAGCGCAGGAGCGGCAGCAGCTGCTGACATTACTGCAAAAAGCAGTGCAAAAGAAAGTGTGCAAATGATGTACGAAACGATCTTGAGTCCGATCCATTATGGTGGGATGCAGCTGAAAAACCGCATCATCTTTGCGCCGACAACATTCGGGCTGTCGGATGAAGAATACCTTGCAAAGCTCCGTGCCATTGCACAGGGCGGCTGTGCCATGATCATCGTGGGCGATGTCCCGGTGGGTAAAAGCAAATTTGAAAAATCTCTATTTGACACCAAAGGCTTTGCATTCTACCAGCAGGTCGTGAAAATCGCCCATGATGCGGATTGCAAAGTCTGTGCCCAGCTGCACCAGAGCGATTCCAATCTGCTGGCCCTGTTCAAGTACATTCCCGGTCTGCTGCTGAAAAAAATCACCCCGGATCAGCTGCGGGAAAAATTGAATGCAGAAGTGGCCCCTTACATTACCAATATGTCTCAGCGGAAGATCCATGAGATCATCAGCGGATTCGGCAAAGCAGCAGCATTGGCAAAACAGGCTGGCTTTGATATGATGCAGGTGCATGGCGACCGGATGTGCGGCAGCTTCAGTTCGGCCATCTTTAACCATCGTACCGACGAATACGGCGGCAGCGCAGAAAACCGCGCCCGTTTTGCGGTGGAAGCAGTTTCGGCAGTCCATGCGGCAGTTCCGGGGATGCCCATTGATTACAAGCTGGCCGTCCGGCAGGAAAATCCGCACTTTGGCAATGCCGGTGTGGTGGAAGAAGAACTGCCGGTGTTCGTTCCGCTGCTGGAGCAGGCGGGTGTGACCAGCTTCCATGTAACGCTGGCAAACCATTCGGCGTTGGAAAACACGATTCCACCTGCAAACCACCCATACTTTGGTCATCCCGGTTGTTTCCTCAAATTCTGCGATGAGGTGCGGCAGTACACCGACCTGCCCATCTGTGGTGTCGGTGGTCTGAACGACCCGGATCTTGTGGAGCAGCAGCTCGCCAGCGGACGCATCCAGTGCGCCGCCATGAGCCGCCAGCTTCTGGCAGACCCGGATTGGGTGAACAAGCTGAAAAACGGGCAGGCGGAACAGATCCACCGCTGCGTCCGCTGCAACAAGAAGTGTCTGGGCGGGCTGATGGCACATCAGGGAACTCGCTGTGTTTATGATGCTCTGCGAGAAAAAGAAGCAAAAAACGCATAAACCTACCCGGCAAAAAATCACGATATACTCAACAAAAAGACATTCACAAAGGAGAAGCTATGAGTTACGCGATCGTATACAGCAGCAAAACAGGCAACACAAAAATCTTGGCAGAGACGCTGCACAACTGCCTGCCGCAGGAAGGCTGCGATTATTTCGGCATCCCGGATCCTGCCGCCATGGAAGCGGACACCCTTTATGTGGGCTTCTGGACGGACAAGGGACAAGCCGATGAAAGCACTTCGGACTTTTTGAAGCAGCTGCACGGCAAAAACATCTTTCTCTTTGGCACTGCCGGCTTCGGCGGCAGTAAAGAATACTTTGATAAGATCTTGAAAAAGACGGAGCATTCGCTGGACAAAAGCAACACTGTTTTCGGCAGCTTCATGTGTCAGGGAAAGATGCCGATGTCGGTACGCCAGCGGTATGAGAACATGAAAAAACAGCCGATCCATCTGCCAATCTGGATGCCATGATCGAGAATTTTGACAAGGCTCTTTCTCACCCGGATGCGGATGACCTGGAGCAGCTGAAACAGGCTGTAAGATAACGGAAAAGGCGGCGGCTTCCCTTGACAAGGAAAGCCGCCGCCTTTGTTGATCCTCCGATGAGCCCCTAAAGAAACGTGCAGGGCGCTTCTCATCCTTTCATTTTACACGCTGGCCCGCTGGGCCATGAACCGCTCATAGGCCGGTTTTGGCAGCAGGACGCGCCCGGCCAGCGGCTTGAGCTGGGCGGTGATGGCGTCGCAGGGAGCGCACTCGCCGTCGGCGGTCGCCACGATAGGGCCGCGTCCGTCCGCCGGGCGCAGGGAGACGCACTTGGCCCGGCGGTAGATGAAGCAGGGCTTCGCCTGTTCCGTCAGCTCACCGTTCCGGAAGTGCCTGCCGCTCTTGTACATCCCCAGCAGGCGGGCGATCGTCAGGCGGCTCACCCTGCGGATGATGAAGACGTCCAGCCAGCCGTCGTCGGCTGAGCCTCGGGAGCCGCATAAAAAACCGCCTCCATAGGTGCGGCCATTGCAGACGGCACACATCAGGCAGTCCACCGTCAGCTCCTCGCCGTCGATGGTGAAGGTCACGTTCCGGCCGATGTGGCCGCAGAGCTGCTTGACGATGGAGAGCGCATAGGCCATCTCGCCGCCGCAGAACGGGATGCGCCGGAACTGCGGGATGCCGTAAGCCACCTGTGCATCGAGCCCGGCGGCGCAGATGGTCGCCGAAAGGCCGAGGTCGGTCTGCATCAGATCAATGTCCACCTCACTGCCCGCCAGCTGGGCGTCGAGGTCATTGAACTCTTCCCGCGTGCCGTAGGTGCGCAGAAAATCATTGCCGCTGCCAAAGGGCAGACACCCCACCGCCGCGAGGCCGCACCCCTGCGCCCCGGTCAGCGCTTCGTTGAAGGTGCCGTCGCCGCCCGCTGTCCAGATGCGCACCGGCTCCACCG
>ENA-OQAY01000271-OQAY01000271.1-human-gut-metagenome-genome-assembly--contig:-NODE-271-length-15091-cov-0.724739_pt1 | contig 15091 bp, 7 predicted proteins | sample MGYA00242740_ERZ504537 | MGnify/ENA primary metagenome ERZ504537 (study PRJEB26092, sample SAMD00036272) | human gut metagenome | host: Homo sapiens | study: EMG produced TPA metagenomics assembly of... | reverse complement strand
ATTCCAAGGTTGTCCGGTTTCATCCGGCTGGTTAAGCACCACATTCCCTTGAAGCAACTGCAAATAACCCTCCTTCCCTCTTTACCGGTAATGAACCAACCATCCGGGGTCTGTTTTTGGCACTCTTGCAGTTCATCCAGCATATAATTCAATTTATCCAGCAAAGCTTTCTCGCCTGTAGAAGCATACATCATGGCACAAGCAGACATATAATGACCATAGGTACATCCACCATGCTTCTCCCATCCTCCGTAATTATCTCCTTTCCCCTGCAAACCGACACTACGGCGTACGTGTGGAATGAGCCTGTCTACATCCAGCGACAGCAGATATCCTTTATGTAAATCCATCGCTTTCTTAAAATAGCTATCGGTTAATTCGACTTCCGACAGTGCAAATGACTGCCATACCGGAACATGTACACGAGGTGCTTTGCGCACCTGCTCATATTCCGATGCAGTCAACTTGATCACTCCTAAAAACAATATACTTAAAACGAATACTAACCTATATTTTTTCATGGTAACAGATTTTATAAAAAACACAATCAATGAATCAATTCAATCTTACGGAAATCAGCAAAGGTTCCGTCTCCCCCTTTAGCACACAAGCCTATGCGGAAGCCCATTCCCCACGGAACATACGGCGAAGCATCAATTTCCGTTGCCAAAGGTATCCACCTCTGCCCTTTCCGGAACTCAAAGCAAAGCCAATACCCGTCTTTCACAGTCATCCTGACCTGTGCCGTTGCTGACACCGTTATAGCACTTTGAGCCAAGACATCAACTTTACCATCTACATTTTTCCATACTTCCACCTTATCTTTCAAAACTGATATGCCAATACCGGCTAAAGGAGCGCCAAATCCATTATGAGCTCCACCAATAATACCGATACCAGCCGCAGCCATACTTTTCCGGTTATCAACAGTAGCAATCAACGAAAAATTCAAAGCCTTGACAGGTTGTACCAGCAGAGTACCCAATTCCCTGTTTTCCATAGATGCTCCTAGATGTAATCCATTTTTTCCTGTCTGATAATCTATTTTCTGGGTTACCCTCCATTGCCAAATGGGAGCTAGTGTATTACCCTTAAAGGAATCCACATAATCCAAAGACAAATTAGGACGATTATAAACGGCATCGTTCCTAAAATAAGGCCAGCCATCCTCTCCCCAACACAATTCCTCCAACACGCCCTGACGTCCGACATATACCGAACCACTCCTATTATAAGCATGATACAAATAAAACTCCTTTCCATCTTTCCGAACTATAGTACCATGTCCGGGACAACGCCAATCCTGATTGTCTACCAAAATGGGATTCTTTTCATATTTCTCCCATTTGCCCAGCAAAGATTTGGAACGGGCCACTCCTGTTTTATAATTACATTTCTTGTCACAACAGCTAGCTGCCGAATACAAGATATAAAAATAATCCTGCTTTTTAAAAACACATACCCCTTCTACCAGCCCTTCCTCCCAAGGAGTGTCATTACAGAACAAGGAAGTCATTTCTCCTATCAGACGGGTGCGGTCCTCCGTCATCTCCTGTGCCCAAATATTTGTAGGCAAGCCCATACTGTTGCCGTCTTCTTTCCATATAAGATAAAGTTTACCCTTCTCATCTCTTGCAGCAAAAGCATCAATAGAGCCTGGTTCCTGAGCAACCAACGGTCCCAAATCTTTGAACCTCCCCATCGGGGAATCAGCTACCGCCGCCGCACACGATAATCTCTTTGTCCTCTTGTCACGGGCTGTATAATACAGATAAACCTTTCCCTGTTTCTCATCATACGATAATTCCGGGGCCCAAAAATTATTTAATGCCCAATCAGGTGCTCCATCCGGAAAAACATAATTCACCAATTCCCAGTTCACTAAATCTTTTGATTTAAAAATAGGGAACAACGGCGACCATTCATTAGAAGTCGCAGCAGCCCAATACTCTCCATTTATTTCAATGACAGTAGGATCAGGACGATCACCCGGCAATACCGGATTAATAATTTTTTCGTATCCAACGGCTTGCACATGTACACCGCAACATCCCATAATTGTCAATAGAATCACAAATAACAGTCTTTTCATAGTAATATAAAATTATTCATAAGTTACAGGAAATGCCGAGATACGCAAACGGGCAGCTCCCATCGGTATCAAGGTTATATCTTCCAATATTTCACTTTTCGGAGCCCCTTCTTCCGGCAACACACCACATAAGCCATATTGATCTATACCCCAAGAAGGCACTCTTCTCCCTTGTGCTTTTATCACTAGAGGAACGTTATCAGCAGTAAAAGGATAATTGTCTGAAGGCCATTCTCTCTTCTCGACTTTCAAGCATTGCTCCAAAACCCTATCATCCAATTTCAAAGCATAGTTCCAAGCACTTTGAGGATAGATTTCATAAGTAGGCCAAGCATTGACATCAGCACCTTTCTGCCATTTAGAATCCCATATAGCATTTTCTGCACTATTTACTTTTCTATACTCTTCCTCTATCAACAGAGAGAAAGTCAAAGGACCGTAATTCACGCTGGCACTGTTTTGATTGGTCTGCCATCTTTGAACAGATAAAGACATGGGTAATTGCAAGATTACCACATCTCCATTACTCCAAGTTCTATCCAAACGAACATATTTACCAGACTCCATACCAGCAGCTACCGTTTCTCCGTTAACTATTAATGTAGCCCCCTTGCACCAAGCAGGTACACGAAGATATAATGGAAAATCCACTTTACCGGAAACTTGCACTGTAAACCGAATCATTTCTTCAAACGGATAGTTTGTTTCTTCTCTCAGAATAACTTCAGTACCGTTTACCCCTACTTTCGCCTGTGCACAACACGGACCGTAAATAATGGCGGCAAGCCCGTTATCCGGAGTTGCATAAACCAAATTTTCAATATAGTAAGGCCAGCCTTGCGCATGGTTATGCTGACAGCAACGACTGCTGAAAGGATTCATAGCCAAAAAAGGACCTCCATTATCAATTCCGGGTTTATGATCTTTAGAATCACTCACCACCTGATTGGGACAAGTGATATATCTTAAAGCTTTGAAATCAGGCATTACCGCCGCCGGATAAGAATTGAAAGCGACCTCCTCGCAATGCTCAGCCCAAAAAGGATCACCGGTCATACGAAGCATTATCTCATCAGACGCCATCTGTTCTACAAATCCACAAGTTTCTGTACCTTGTCGTGGATCAATATAAGCCAAACGGGCATTCTCGTCCGCTCCGAACATACCTCCCGGCACCTGTCCGAAAATACGTCTCACCAGATGATGCACTCGATAAGATGCCTGCAAATCTGCCGAATCACCACTAAGCATATAGTAAGTAGCCGGTTCACGAAAGCACTGTGCAATATTCACATTATGCCAATTAGGCAAATCCGATTCATTTGTCCAGTCTGCCGTATTACGATGAAGTTTCCGAGCAAGCTCCAGCAGGAATTGTTCTCCTGTGATGTTATAAAGCCAATAAACACTATACAGATTATCCCCCCCACGGCTGTTCTCCCAATAATCTTCCAAAAATTTATCATCGGGGACAGTTAGTTGCCATTTAAAGTAATCAGTCATCAAAGTCAACACTCTCTTATCACCAGAATATTCATAATAAGATTGCAAACACCAAAGCATTACCATATTCGCCCAAAGTTCTCTCTTCCCTCCACGTTCATTCACCGGACCGAAAAAGCCATCCGGTTGCCGGCTCTGAATAGCTGCTTCAATCCAGACTTTTGTTTCTGCAATCATAGCAGAATCTTTTAAGATATAAGCCAAATCACCATATCCTTTCAGCCAATAAGGGACTTCTTCCCAACCATGATCTCCACCAGACAGCAACCACGCATTATCCTTCTTATCCAACCACGCACTAATTTCACCCAGTTTCCCGGTTAATCCCTCTTTTTGCAACAGCAGGTACTTTTTCAGCCAGCCTTCCGGCTCAATGGTTCCTACCGGCAATTTTATAAAATGCAATGGTTTCAAAGGCAAACGATTTCCCTGATAACTGACATTCCTATCTATCGTACCGGGACGTGAAAGCATATCTATCTTCATCTCCCTTTTTTCCTCCATACATGCTGTCAGTACAGCCACAATCAAAAAGGAACCTAATAACAATTTCCCTATATTTCTCTTTTTCTTAAACATACCGTTTTTTATTCAAATTTTACATCAGCAAAAGTACATCTGTCCCTGAGTTTCATGGAAAAGAATCTTGTCAGAAAAAGAAAGAATATAACCATTTTACTCATTCAGAAGTTTTTCAGCCCATATCATCGTATTTTCTTTACTTTTAATCCGCTAATAACACCTTGTCCTTTTTGAGGAGAAAGCAGAATCTCCAGTCCTTCATGATTCCGCACATTGACCACAAGTGTCTTTACAACAGCTGTCTGCTCGCCATAAGAATCAGCCAGATTCAATGACTCTATCAATTTTTCTCCATTGACTGACACATCAAATACACGTTGTCCCTCGGCAGAAACACCTGTATGCACAATATTTTTCCGTTCATCCTTACTGAAAGGTTCCGTGAAATAAAAGCCAATTTCATATACTCCGTCAGGAACATCCAGCCGGTAACAAGTCGTACCAATCAAAAAGGTCTGAAAAAGAGGCTCTAAAAAAAGTATTTTTTATATCAGCCCCTACTCCATACCTAACTCCATCATGTGATGATCCCGGCCAAGAGTTAAAAGGTTTTCCATCCATATATCCCCAACTTCCCTTTGTATAAGGTTTATCGGGTATCCATATTTCCTGAAGCTGCGGGTCTATAAAATAACAATGCTCCTGTCCCAAATTAATACAAAGACCGTCCAAAAGCACATCACTGTCAGTAAGACGGGAAGATAACAATTTCATCTGTATCTTCAGCCTGTCTGAAAGTGCCCCACTTCGAGCATCCAGCAGATTCTCTCCGTTTATAAAAGGAACTGCGAAAACAGCTTCCCCATTTACCACTTCACGCACACCCAAAGACTTTCCATTATGAATTAACTCCACCGTTTTCTGATTAGAAAAAACACTGATCTTACGCACATTTATACTATCATCACAAATTTCCACCCTTTTCGTCCAATCGGCCCCGGCAATATGAATCATCGGAATGTCCGACCAACGAGCCTGACAGTAATAATAAATCTCTTTCTTCCGACGATCCTCTGTCAACATTCCTTTTTGATTCAGATTAGGCTTGCTATCACCACGACCATCCACCTGAAAATCAACCAAATTCCAAATAGAATAACCTATATAATCCGGACGTTTCTCCATTTCATTGATATATCTGCGATTAAAATCCAATTGAAATTCCGGAGTAAAATCAAATGTACGCGGAGTATAAGAATGGATACGTTCATCGCTTCCTGCTCCAAATTCCGACAAAAAACGAGGTTTTGCAGTAGAATAACTACAAAATTTATCAAACATAGGTGCAATCGTAGCAGAATCTCCCTGATACCAAGACTCATATACATTCACCCCGTTAACATCCGAAATACTAAACATCTCCTTACTAGACTGTGTATAGGGTTTCTCCCAAGTAAAAGCATGAAAGGCGACACAAGAAAGACGATAAGGATCCAGCTCTTTTTTCAAAGCCTCCAACTCCCTAGCCAACGCAATAGCTTGCTTATGGTAATCCCATAATTCATTCATAGCCCCCCATAGTACCACCGATGGATGATTGTAGTTCTGAAGAATCATCTCTTTCAACATTTCTTTGCAGTTATGAGCGAATGCCGCATTTTTTCTCACTTCATTCACAACACAAATTTCAGACCATACTATCAACCCCAATTCGTCACAGGCTCGATATATTTCCGGATCTTGAGGATAATGACTGATACGCACAAAAATTAGCTCCCATTTCTTTCAGCAACCGCATATCCCTACGATTCATTTCAACGGGAATAGCCGTTCCCAAACCTGCATAATCCTGATGCCGTGCAGCTCCCCTCAATTTAAGATACTTCCCGTTCAGATAAAAGCCTGTCTTGTCCACCGAAAACCATCTGAATCCAACCGGAGAAATTACTTCTTGATACATTTCTCCATTCTTGGCATCGCATACCTGCACTTTTACCGTATATAAATAAGGCAATTCAGGAGACCACAAATGAGGATTCTCTATCCTTCCTACAGAAGTGGATATAGGATATTTCCTGCCTGGAATCAGTTTCAGTTTCAACTGTTTCTCTTTCACAATCCGATTCATTTCATCGCAAAGAAAAACATTGACGTGCACGTGCTTTGTATCGGTAAAGTCATTTTTAAGAAAAGCCACAATTTGCATTGACGCCTCAGATACCGACACTTCAGGGGTTTGTATCCTTACTGGAACAGCTGCATAAGGTTCTGTCACAAAATGCACTTTTTCCGTCCATTGCAAGAACACCCTGCGATAAATACCCCCAAAAATAGAAAAATCTCCGGAAACCGGTGGAAGGATTTCCCCCAAAGAAGAACTATTATCCACTTTTACCGCCAACAGATTTTCCTTTCCAACTTCACAGATATCAGTTATATCAACTCCGAAAGCGGTATATGCCCCCAAATGAGTTTTCAATAATTTCCCATTTAAATAGACGTCTGCCTTGCTGGCCACTCCATCAAACGAAGAGTTATTTTCTTATCCCGTGCCTCTGAAGGAATGAACAACTTCTTCCTATACCAAGATATGCCACGCCTATATCCCCGTTGCTCGTCAATCACATCTCCGGCATTCCAAGTATGAGGCAAATCTACAGTTACCCAATCAGAATCATTCCAATCCATACTGGAAAAACGTTCATCATTCTCTGCTTTATACTTCCATGAATCTGTTATAGAAATTTCAGAGGCACATATACAACATATACATCCCCAGAAAAACAACAACCAACCGGCAAACCTTTTCATACCATCACTTCAAATAAATATTAAAAGAAAAAGACTGTCCGGAACCGTACATGACAAAAAGTGCCAAACAGGTTTTCGGACAGTCTGTTCATTACCAATCCACTAATATCCCGGATTCTGCTTTAACTTACCATTCTTATCCAATTCAGCTCTTGGAATAGGATACAAGTTCTTATTTATATCATTTGTAGCAGAATGAGAAAGCCATGATTTAGTTGTCCATACTCCAAAACGAATCAAGTCCTGCCTTCTTCTTCCTTCTTGGTTAAACTCCCAACCCAATTCATCCAAAAAGCGACCATATTTTATATCTGCTCCACCTTCATGAGTTGTTCTAGGACTTTTAATCTTGTCCAAATAGGTTGTTTCGCGCAATCCATAATCATAGGTACTCCCTCCCATCAGTTCCGCACCAGTGACTACCGCTTTTTCCGGAGCAGACTTGAATGCGCGTTGTCTGATTTCTGTTACAATTTGTGCCGCTTCGTCCGCTTTTCCAGTCCTTAACAAACATTCAGCTTTCATCATCAATATATCTGTATAGCGGAAGGGGAAAACATCGTTACTCATAGCACCAGGAGACATACCGGCAACATACTCATACTTTGCCAAATGATATCCATGTAATTCCTCAGCCCAATCAACCCCCGGAACCACATTTACAATATTCATAGGAATCCCCTGACTGTTGCCTATCTCGCACAACACATTGGAACCATCGGGATACACTTGCTGTCCCATCAAATAATTCTCGGTCAGACGACTGTCATCCGGATCAAATGTATTTATAAATTGCGGAACAGCAACCGAACCTCCCCAACCACCAAAACTCTTAGTGGAATATACCTGAGAGAACTGACCGTTTAGAGCGTAATTGAATATATCAATCCACCGGCGAACTTTGATCAAAAGGAACAGCAAAAACAGCTTCCGTACAATCCTCATTATCAGCCTTGAATACATCTTTCTGATTTCCCGCCAACGAGAATTTACCAGATTTTATGATCTCCTCACAGGCATCCAGACACTTTTGCCATTGTGGGGTTCCCGTATACATCTCCGCATTGATATACATCTTGGCCAATAAAGCATAAGCAGCCCATTTGGTAAAACGTCCGTAAGTCGATTCATCAACATTCTCCGGTAATAAAGGAAGGGCGGCTGTCACTTCGGCAATGATAGAATCATTCAAGGCTTTACGACTGATTTGTTCGGGAAGAAAACCTTGAGGGACATCAAAACGGGTCAGATAGGGTACATTGCCGTAATAATCACAAAGCATATAATAATAAGAAGCCCTTACCGCTTTTAACTCCGCCAAATAATTATCCTTACCTTCCGTCACAGGCAACAGGCCGGATTCAATCTGGTAAATTACCTGATTGGCATTGTTTATACCAGTATACAGGTCACCCCACCGATTAACAGCCTCACCTGTCTCCGAAGTCCAGATATGTAAATGCATGTTAATGGTAGTCCCATTCCATCCCCAAGGATGTACCGGTATCATGGTCTCATCTGTAGAAATGGTCTGCGTTTCATTTATTGCACCGATAACAACAGAACGCCATGGAGTATAAGCATTACCTAATATGGCAACCATGTCCTTTTCCGTATAATGATATTTATCGGATACGATCGTAGTATACACGCTATCGTCCAGTTCCATACAACTATTCAATGATGCTCCTATCAGACAACAAAGTGCAGGACACATCAATGCTATTCTTATTCTTCTTTTCATGTTCTTCAATCTAATAATTTAAAAATTCAAGTTAACGCCAAAGGTATATGAACGGGTAGTGGGATACTTGTTTCTGTCATCTGTTCCCGGAGTTAAAAGCGAACCGCCTACCTCCGGATCAAGTCCTTTGTATCCGGTAATGGTCAAAGCGTTTTGAACAGAGAAATACAGACGCATTCCCTTAATCCCTTTAATAAAGTCTTTCTTGAAATTATACCCCAATACAATATTATCAATTTTCCAATAATCGCCATCCTCCACATAGTAACTATTAAATTGCTTGGAGTCCGTCAGCACCGCTTTACCAAATACTTTTTCATACCCGGCTTTCAAATTATTCATTGCCTGGTCTCTATAATTCTCATAATGCAGACGAGTAAAGTTGATATTCTGGAATCCAAAGGCTCCTCTCATGGTAACGCTCAAATCAAAATTTTTATAACGGAAATCATTGTTCCATCCCAAATAATGCTTTGGCAAACCATTACCAATCACTTTTCTATCCTCTATCTTCACATCTTTAGACTCTACAGCATTACCATTCTGATCTTCATAAATCCATTTACCGTCTTCTGTAATATCCAATACTTTCCAACCCCAAATCTGCCCTATAGGCTCCCCTACTTTTACACGATGGGTAGGGACTCCCGACATAGGCGCTTGTGCGTCACCCACATAAAAATAATCGTTTGCCAACTGGTATTTACTATTATTCAATTTGTCAAGCTTATTCTTATTAGTAGAATAAGTCAGTGTGGTATTCCAACCAAAATCTTTTTTATTAAAGACAACCCCGTTCAGCAATATCTCCAGTCCCTTATTACTGATAGTACCCACATTTGCCAGTGTAGTGCCATATACATTGGGCGGAACAGGAACAGGATAATTATATAACAAGTCTACAGTTTTTCTGTAATAAGCATCAACACTACCACTGATACGATCTTTCAGAATAGAGAAATCAAGCCCCACATTAAATTCCTTCTTCTTTTCCCATGTGAATTCCGGATTCGGATTACTCTGCGGAGTCAATTTATTCACCCATTGACCATTATAATAAAAAGTATCATTATTTGAAGTATATCCCAAACGATAGGTTGCCAAATAAGGATTGGAAGGAGCAATACCTGTCACACCATAACCGGCACGAAGTTTCAAGCTATTAATCCACTTGATATTTTTCATAAAATTCTCTTCATTAATCCGCCATGCCAGACTTACAGCCGGAAATGTACCCCAAACCTGATCGGAACCCACAAATTTGGAGTCTGCCTCATGCCTTACACTAATGGTAGCCAAATACTTGCCCGCCAATATGTAATTGATACGTCCGAAAAAACTGATAAGATTACCTGACGTTTTATTACTGTTAATAGGAATAGCAGCACCGGCAATATCGCTGTCGCCACGTCCTAAAGCGATATTATCCCAGCCAAACTGGTCTGTAGGAAAATTCCAGTTCCGCATCCAATAATCCTCCCATATATTCTTCTGATAGCCATAACCTCCCAATACAGAAATATTATGAATGCCAAAAACTTCACTATACTGAGCGGTAAATTCAAACAACTGGTCTGTAGTCTCACAAGTACCTCTGGAGGCAAAACCGTCACGGGAATGAGCCACTGTGGTATTGAAATTATCAAAAGTCTCACGATAACCCCTTGTTTCGTAATATCTATCCCAAGATAACAAAGCATTGAATTTCAATGATTCGATGGGTTGGAAAGTAACATTACCATTCAATCTGGTACGCTGTCTGTGATGTCTGCCATTAGCTGTCTCGATAGTACTCAGCGGATTGGCGATAGCCACCAGAGCCGAAGGCTGTGCCCAAGGACCATCATACTCCGGCATTGATGACAGGACATCCTTATTTACATCCTGCTTATAAATAGGCAAGGTAGGATTAGTAACCAATGCCGCACTATATACCCCTCTATTGAAAGAGGAACCATCTCCGGTCGTTGTATAGTTCTGCGTATTAGAATTAACGCTGACGTTCAAACGCAATTTATCATTCAACATTGAATGATTCACCGCCAGTCGTACAATCAACGCCTCATTATCTGACTTTTTGAAAATTCCCTGGTTCTTTTTATAATTGACATTCAACAAATAATTAGTCTTCTCGGAACCACCCTTTACACTCAGATTATGCCCATGATTGACCGGAGTACGAGTTATGGCTTCCAGCCAATCTGTATTACCTCCAAAATCAGTAGCAGAAATTGTTCCATCCTGAATTAAAGAACGAAATTCATCTCCAGTCAACACTCTTTCCGTTTTCACAAACTCTTCTGTACCGACATACCCATTATAGTCTATGGAAAAATCAGAATTAGCCTTACGGGTAGTAACCAAAATCACCCCATTGGTAGCTCGTGTACCATAAATAGCCGCAGACGAACCATCCTTCAACACATCGATTTGAGCAATATCCTCAGGAGCCACCGTTCTTAAATCTCCCGGAATACCGTCAATCAACACTAATGGCGAATTGTTACCCTGCAAGGAGTTAGTACCACGAAGTAAGATAGACGAATTCTCGGTAGGGTCACCTGTAGAATTCACAATGCTAAGACCAGCAATTTTCCCTTTCAATAATTGCCCCGCATCCCTCACATTTCCACGGACAAAATCCGAAGACTTGACACTTGAGATGGCAGCCGTCAGCTCACTTTTCTTTTGCGAACCGTAACCCACCACTACAACTTCCTCCAGCGCCAGAGAAGAAGGTTTCAACTGTACCTTGACAAAGGTCTGGCTACCCACATTTATCTCTTGGGCATCATAACCTATATAAGAAACAATCAAAACAGTATTCTTATCACTTGCCTCCACACTAAAATTACCATCTATATCGGTAATGGTTCCCTGAGAAGTACCTTTAAGAATAACCGACGCACCGATCAGTGCATCCTTATGTTCATCATATACCGTTCCCTTTATTATTCTGCTCTGAGCAAACAAGCATTGGGAAACGAGTAAAAACAAGCCCAACATCAACATCGTTGTTTGTCGATGTCCAAATTCAGACGGATGTGCACCTTTACTAAACATGTTTTCATATTCGATATTTAATTTAATTACAGCCCAAAAGTAGACCTATTAGAGAAAAGCCACAAGAATATCCATCCAAATAATATGAATTTTCTGCCAAAACAATATTTTCACCCACCTTTTACACCACCTTACCTCCTCCACCTTACGAAAAGAGAGCAATATTCTGCCAAAACAGGACAATATTTTGCCTTCCCCTTGTGTTTTTCAGCCAAATATCTACTTTTGCATCATAGTAAACCACTTGATAAAACAAACTATGTACAAGCACTTATTCCTTCTCATATCAATCCTTTTCAGCCTCTCATCCCCCAGTGTTCATGCTGAAAGATATTATTTCCAACATTTGGGTCTGAAAAACAAACTGTCTCAAAGTTCCGTTCTTTGTATCACCCAAGACAGAAACGGATTCATGTGGTTCGGCACCAAAGACGGACTAAACCGTTATGACGGATCCAATTTCCGTATTTTCAAACACAATCATTCCAATCCTCATTCTTTGGGTAATAACAACGTCAACTCATTGCACGAAAATAAGGATGGGAAATTATGGATAGGAACAGACGACGGAATTTATATCTATGATCCATTGACGGAAACTTTCTCAAAACTCACCTGCAAAAGTCAGGACAGCTTGTGCATCACCCAGCCCATTGTACAAATCACCACCGATACACAAAAAACATCTGGATAGCAGTAGAATCCCAAGGCGTTTTCCTGTTCGATAACGACCGACAAACATTAACACACTATGCTATCCCCGATGCCCATCTACTCAGTTCTATCTGTATAGACCAGCAAAACGCAGTATGGATAGGCTATAACGGAAAAGGGCTTTATTATACTGATGATCATTTCCAGAACTTCCGGTTATTCCAAACACAAGAGGGGAAAAACCTCTTCACCGATGACCAGATTTTCAAAATTTTCCCCGAACAGCATAACACCTTGTACACTGGTTCCGCAAAAGGTGGTCTGAAAAGTATCAATATCCTTACCCGGACAGTCACCGACTTGCTACCGGACTCTTCCCAAACCGAAAGTATCTTTGTAAGAAACATCTATCCCATCGACAAAAAAACATTGTGGGTTGCCACAGAACGAGGAATATACACTTACAACAAGGAAACCCGGGAAATCCAACACCTCACCTACAATCCCAACGATGACTATTCCTTGTCGGACAATGCCATTTATTCCCTCTACAAGGATGCTGAAGGTGGCATATGGATCGGCAGCTATTTCGGAGGCATAGACTATTATCCCACCCAATATGCCACCTCGAAAAATACTATCCCATCATAGGACAAAACAGCCTCAGCGGAAAAGTAGTCCGTGAATTTTGCGAAGATGAAGACGGAAATCTATGGATAGGAACAGAAGACGGCGGCTTGAACAAATTCAATCCAAAGACCAAAGAATTCAGCCCTTGTCCACTGGCAGGACTGCACTATAATGTCCACGCTCTAAGTATGGACAATCACACTCTGTGGATAGGTACATATTCCAAAGGATTATATTCATTGGATCTGAAGACCCACCGTTCCCGTCACTACCTGATGGGACATGCCGAAAATACATTGAACGACAACAACATCTATTCCATGTGCCGCACCTCTGCAGGTCAACTCTACATAGGTACCACAACCGGACTCAATCTCTATAACCATGAAACAAATGATTTCACCCGTATCCACAAAATGGATGGTATCTTTGTTTTCAACATATTGGAAGACAGTAAAGGAAATATCTGGTTTGCCACCTATAACTCCGGTATATTCAAATACAATCCTAGAAATAACAGCTGGAAAAATTATGTTTCTACTCCCGGAGTTCCCCACGGACTCCCTTACAACAAGGTGATAAGTATTTATGAAGACAGCAAGCAACGTTTGTGGTTCACCATGCTGGGAAGAGGATTCTGCTCATTCAACCAGGACACAGAGGAATTCACTACTTATGATTCTTCACAAGGGCTTGCCAATGATGTGATTTATAAGATTGTAGAAGCCAACAATGACATCCTTTGGCTCACCTCCAACAAAGGATTGATACGGTTCGATCTGAAGACCAAAACCTCGAACATTTATGCAGACAACAATGGACTGCTCACCAATCAGTTCAATTATAGTTCAGGAATTAAGAGCAAAGACGGTACCATCTATTTCGGATGTATCAATGGCTTCATTGCCTTCAAACCCGAGTCCTTCACCGAAAACACTTATTTTCCACCTGTAGCCATCACCGATTTCCTGCTTTTCAACAAAAGCGCCGATATAGGCACCAAAGATTCCCCCCTCAGTCAAAGCGTGACTTATACCCGGGAAATAAACCTGAAGTATAATCGAAACTCTTTTGCCTTCCGCTTTGCAGCTCTTTGTTACGCCGCCCCTGAAGAAAATTATCTGAGTTATACATTGAAAGGATTTGATAAAGAGTGGTACAGTACCACAAAAAGTTCCACCGCTTCCTATACCAATCTAAAGCCAGGCGACTATACTTTCTGCGTGAAAACAGCTTACGCCAAGGGAGAATGGAGTAATGACATCAAAAGTATCCACATACATATCGCACCTCCTTTCTGGAAATCCCCGTGGGCCTATCTTCTTTATTTTATACTTTCGGCAGCCGGTATCGGATATATCTTCTATCGCTTCCGAAAACAAATCACGGACAAACAACGACGACAACTGGAAATCTTAGAAGCCGAAAAGGAAAAAGAAATTTATCATGCCAAAATAGACTTCTTCACTAATATAGCACATGAAATCCGCACACCGCTAACCCTGATAAAAGGCCCGTTAGAGAACATCCTGCACAAGGAAAACATAGATCGCAACACCATCCGTGAGAACCTGGACGTCATGGAACGGAATACCCTGCGATTACTTGACCTGACCAATCAGTTACTCGACTTCCGAAAAACAGAAACCAAGGGGTTCCGTCTTAACTTTATGGATTGTAATATCTCCCAACTAATAAGAGACACTTATATCCGTTTCAATCCCGCCGCCCAACAGAATGGGTTGAAATTTCAAACAGACCTGCCCGAACAGGATTTCAATGCACCCGTAGATAAAGAAGCCCTGACCAAAATTCTAAGCAATCTGTTCAATAATGCAGTAAAATATGCCACATCATCTATCCATGTATCTTTAATACCACCATGCGGAATGAAAGAACCGGGATACTTCTCCATTATGGTCAGCAATGACGGGCATCCCATCCCACACGATATGCAAGAAAAAAATTTTCCAGCCTTTTGTGCAAATCAAACAAACCTCCGGTGGGCAACGCACAGCCGGTACCGGCATCGGCCTGCCTTTGGCACGTTCCCTGGCAGAATTACATAAAGG
>ENA-OQAY01000269-OQAY01000269.1-human-gut-metagenome-genome-assembly--contig:-NODE-269-length-15099-cov-1.068728_pt1 | contig 15099 bp, 11 predicted proteins | sample MGYA00242740_ERZ504537 | MGnify/ENA primary metagenome ERZ504537 (study PRJEB26092, sample SAMD00036272) | human gut metagenome | host: Homo sapiens | study: EMG produced TPA metagenomics assembly of... | reverse complement strand
GGTCCGCGAACGTATGACCACCCAGGATCCGGAGGCCATCACCCCGCAGTCCTGATCAACATTCGTCCGGTGAACGCCACCATCAAGGAGTTCTTCGGAACTTCCCAGCTGTCGCAGTTCATGGATCAGAACAACCCGTTGGCAGGCGTCACCAACAAGCGTCGTCTGTCCGCTCTGGGCCCTGGCGGTCTGTCTCGTGACCGCGCATCCATGGAAGTGCGAGACGTGCACCCGTCCCACTTCGGCCGTATGTGCCCGATCGAATCTCCTGAAGGTCCGAACATCGGTCTTATCGGTTCTCTGGCAACCTTCGGCCGCATCAATCCGTTCGGCTTCATCGAGACCCCGTACCGTAAGGTCATCAACGGCCATGTGACCGACGAGGTCGAATACATGACCGCAGACCGCGATGCCGAGCACGTGATCGCACAGGCCAACCAGGAACTCGACGAGAACGGCAACTTCGTCAAGAAGCAGGCTCTTGCCCGAGTCGGCGAAGAAGAAGCAGTCGATGTGCCCGTCAGCTCCGTTGACTACATGGACGTTTCCCCCGCGTCAGATGGTTTCCGTCGGCGCCTCCCTGATTCCGTTCCTGGAGCACGATGAGGGCCACCGAGCGCTGATGGGCACCAACATGCAGCGTCAGGCCGTGCCGCTGATCGAATCCGAGCGTCCGCTCGTGGGCACCGGCGCCGAATGGCGCGCCGCCGTCGATTCCGGCGACGTCATCCTGGCCGAGAAGCCGGGCGTGGTGACCTACGTGTCCGCCGACATCATCCGTACCATGAACGACGATGGCACCACCAGCTCCTACAAGCTGGCCAAGTTCCAGCGCTCCAACCAGACCACCTGCTACAACCAGGTCCCGCTCATCCACGACGGCGAACGCGTGGAAGCCGGCACCGTGCTGGCCGATGGTCCGGCAACCCAGAAGGGCGAGATGGCACTGGGCAAGAACCTGCTCATCGCCTTCATGCCGTGGAACGGCTACAACTACGAGGATGCTGTGATCATCTCCCAGCGCCTCGTGCAGGACGACACCCTGAGCTCCATCCACATCGAGGAGTACGAGATCGACGCCCGCGAAACCAAGCTGGGTGCCGAAGAGATCACCCGCGACCTGCCGAACGTCGGCGAGGACGCGGTGGCCAACCTCGACGAGCGTGGCATCATCCGCATCGGCGCCGAAGTCGAAGCCGGCGACATTCTGGTCGGCAAGGTCACCCCGAAGGGCGAGACCGAGCTGACTCCGGAAGAGCGTCTGCTGCGCGCCATCTTCGGTGAGAAGAGCCGCGAGGTGCGTGACACCTCGCTGCGCGTGCCTCACGGCGAGACCGGCACCGTCATCGCGGTCAAGGAAATCACCCGCGAAGACGCCGAGGAAGACGGCGACGAACTGCCGAACGGCGTGAACCAGATGATTCGCGTCTACATCGCACAGCACCGTAAGATCACCCAGGGCGACAAGCTCTCCGGCCGTCACGGCAACAAGGGCGTCATCTCCCGCATCCTGCCGGAAGAGGACATGCCGTTCCTCGCCGACGGTACTCCGGTCGACATCATGCTGAACCCGCTGGGCGTGCCTTCTCGAATGAACCTTGGCCAGGTGCTGGAACTGCACTTGGGCTGGATCGCGCACGCCGGCTGGGACATCTCCCTTGATCCGGATGCCGAAGCCGCTTGGAAGAAGTACATTCCGCAGGGCGCCGAAAAGGGCGAGCCGGGCACTCCGGTGGCAACTCCGGTGTTCGACGGCGTTCGTCCGGAAACCATCAAGGGCCTGCTGTCCTGCACCCTTCCGGATCGCGACGGCAACAAGCTGGTCGGCGACGACGGCAAGGCTGTGCTGTTCGACGGCCGTACCGGCGAACCGTATCCGAAGCCGATCTCCGTTGGCTACATGTACATGCTGAAGCTGCACCACCTGGTCGACGACAAGATCCACGCGCGTTCCACTGGCCCGTACTCCATGATCACCCAGCAGCCGTTGGGCGGTAAGGCTCAGTTCGGTGGCCAGCGCTTCGGCGAGATGGAAGTGTGGGCCCTCGAGGCCTACGGTGCCGCCTACACGCTGCACGAAATGATGACCACCAAGTCCGATGACGTCGACGGCCGCGTGCGCGTCTACGGCGCCATCGTGAAGGGCGAGAACCTGCCGCCGGCAGGCATCCCGGAGTCCTTCAAGGTGCTGCTTAAGGAAATGCAGTCCCTGTCCCTGAATGTCGAAGTGCTCAACGCCGAAGGCGTGGCCATCGACATGAAGGACGAGGATGACGATCCGTCCACTTCCTCCGATGACCTCGGCTTCAACATCGGTGCGCGTCCTGACGCCGCCGCCAAGGAAGACCAGGTTGCCGAGGAGCCCGAATTCCAGTGATTGAAAGGATTGGCCGCGCTGCAGCACAGCGTGCAGCGCGGCCAATCCCCGAACAACGTGATAAGCATTAAGAATCGATAGACAGGACAATAGAGTGCTGGACGTCAACGAATTTGACAAACTGAGGATCGGACTGGCCACCGCCGACGACATCCGTAACTGGAGCTACGGCGAGGTCAAGAAGCCGGAGACCATCAACTACCGTACCCTGAAGCCGGAGAAAGACGGCCTGTTCGGCGAGCAGATCTTCGGACCTACCCGCGACTGGGAATGCGCCTGCGGCAAGTACAAGCGCGTGCGCTTCAAGGGCATCGTCTGCGAACGCTGCGGCGTGGAAGTCACCAAGAGCCGTGTGCGTCGTGAGCGCATGGGCCACATCGAGCTCGCCGCTCCGGTGACCCACATCTGGTTCTTCAAGGGTGTGCCGTCCCGACTGGCTACCTGCTGGACATCGCGCCGAAGGACCTCGAGAAGGTCATCTACTTCGCGGCCTACATGGTCACCAAGGTGGACGAAGAGCAGCGTCATCAGGACCTGCCGGACCTGCAGCAGGAGTTCGACAACGAGATCGCCAACCTCGAGAAGCGCCGCAACGCCGAAATCGAGGAGCGCGCCAAGAAGGTCGAAGCCGATTTGGCCGAGCTCGAAGCCGAAGGCGAAGCCAAGGGCTCCGCACGCGCCAAGCTGCGCAACAGCGCCGAGCGTGAAATGGCCGCCATCCGTACCCGCTACGACGAGCAGATCCAGCGTCTGAGCGCCGTGTTCGACCGCTTCAAGACCCTGAAGCCGGGAGACATGGAAGGCGACGTCGACCTGTGGCGTGAGATGGAAGACCGCTACGGCGATTACTTCGAAGGCTGCATGGGCGCCGAAGCCATCAAGAAGCGTCTGCAGGACTTCGACCTCGAGGCAGCCTCCAAGCAGCTGCGCGAAGAGATCGACACGGGCACCGGCCAGCGCAAGGCCCGCGCCCTGAAGCGTCTGAAGGTCGTCAACGCGTTCCTGACCACCGGCAACAAGCCGGAGGCCATGGTGCTCGACGTGATCCCGGTCATCCCGCCGGACCTGCGCCCGATGGTGCAGCTCGACGGTGGCCGTTTCGCCACCTCCGACCTCAACGACCTCTACCGTCGTGTGATCAACCGTAACAACCGTCTGAAGCGCCTCATCGAGCTCGGCGCCCCGGAGATCATGCTCAACAACGAGAAGCGCATGCTCCAGGAAGCCGTCGACTCCCTGTTCGACAACGGCCGTCGTGGCCGTCCGGTCACCGGCGCTTCGAACCGTCCGCTCAAGTCCCTGAGCGACATGCTCAAGGGCAAGCAGGGCCGTTTCCGTCAAAACCTGCTCGGTAAGCGTGTGGATTACTCTGGCCGTTCCGTGATCGTGGTCGGCCCGTCCCTGCGCATGCACCAGTGCGGTCTGCCGAAGCCGATGGCCCTCGAGCTGTTCAAGCCGTTCGTCATCAAGCGCCTCGTGGACCAGGGCTTCGCGCAGAACATGAAGAGCGCCAAGCGCCTCGTGGACCGTGCGGACTCCGAAGTGTGGGGCGTGCTCGAAGAGGTCATCTCCGAGCATCCGGTGCTCCTGAACCGTGCACCTACGCTGCACCGTCTGGGCATCCAGGCATTCGAGCCGATTCTGGTGGAAGGCAAGGCCATCCACCTGCCGCCGCTTGCCTGCGCCGCATTCAACGCCGACTTCGATGGCGATCAGATGGCAGTCCACCTGCCGCTGTCCGCCGAGCCCAGGCTGAGGCCCGTTCCCTGATGATGGCTTCCGACAACATCCTGAAGCCGGCAGACGGCCACACCGTGACCATGCCGAGCCAGGACATGATCCTCGGTCTGTACTACCTGACCACCGTCATCGACGGCGCCAAGGGCCAGGGCCGCGTGTTCTCCTCGCTGGAAGAGGCCGAAATGGCGCTCGACAAGCACGAGATCGACATGCAGGCCAAGGTGCTCATCCGCCTTCCGCAGGACTTCGTGCTGCCGAAGGACTGGGAGCCGGGCGAGGTCAAGGTCGTCGATCCGGAACCGGGCAGCCCGGACGTGGTCAAGGAGGAGCGTTTCCATGACGGCTCCGTCCTGTTCGCCACCTCCTACGGCCGTATCCTGTTCAACGGCACCTTGCCGGTCGACTACCCGTTCGTCAACGAGCAGGCGCCGAAGAAGCGTCTGAGCAAGATCGTCGACGACATCGCGACCCGTTACTCCACCGCTCAGGTGGCCGTGACGCTGGACGCCCTGAAGGATCTGGCTTCACCCGCGCACCGTGGTCCGGCGTGTCCTTCGCGTTCTCCGACGTTATCCAGCCGCCGGAACTGGACGAGTACATCGAAAAGTACGAAGGCGAAGCCGACAAGGTTAACGAGAACTACGAAATCGGTATGCTCACCGAAGAGGAGCGTCGTCAGGAACTGGTCGACCTGTGGACCAAGTGCACCAGCGAGGTCTCCGAGGCGGTTGAGGAACACTTCGATTCCAAGAACAACCTGGCCATCATCGTACAGTCCGGTGCACGAGGAAACATGATGCAGATCAACCAGATCGCAGGTATGCGAGGCTTGGTGGCAAACCCGAAGGGCGAGATCATTCCTCGACCGGTCAAGTCCAACTACCGTAAGGGCCTGTCCGTGCTGGAATACTTCATCTCCCAGCACGGCGCGCGTAAGGGTCTGGCCGATACCGCACTGCGTACCGCAGAGTCTGGCTACCTGACCCGTCGTCTGGTGGACGTCTCCCAGGACGTGATTGTGCGCGAGGAGGACTGCGGCACCAAGCGCGGCCTGACCATGAAGGTCGGCGAACGCGATGCCGAAGGCAACCTGCACCTGGTCAAGGCCGCCGACGGTGGCCCGTACTCCCGTCTGCTCGCGGCCGACGTCATCGACCCGGCCGACGGCGAGACCGTGCTGTACAAGGCCGGCGACGCCCTGTCCATGGACGTGCTCAACGATCTCGTTGCCCACGGCGTGGAAGAGGTCAAGGCCCGTTCCGTGCTGACCTGCGAATCCAAGCGTGGCGTGTGCGCCAAGTGCTACGGCTGGTCCCTGGCCACCAACAAGCTGGTGGACGTCGGCGAGGCCGTCGGCATCGTGGCAGCACAGTCCATCGGTGAGCCTGGTACCCAGCTGACGCTGCGTTCCTTCCACTCCGGCGGCGTCGCTTCCGCTTCCGATATCACCCAGGGTCTTCCGCGTGTCACCGAGCTTTTCGAAGCCCGTACCCCGAAGGGCGAGGCTCCGATCGCGGAGTTCGCCGGCGTGGTCAAGGTGGAAGACACCGAGCGCGGCCGTCAGGTCACCCTGAAGCCGGACGACGACTCCGTCGAGCCGATCGTCTACCCGGTGACCCGTCGTGCGCCGATGCTGGTCAAGGACGGCGACCATGTCGAAGCCGGCACCCAGCTCATCGAAGGCTCCGTCGACCCGAAGAAGATCCTGCGCATCCTCGGCCCGCGCGCCGCACAGGTGAACATCGTGGAGGAAGTGCACACCGTGTACCGCTCCCAGGGCGTGGATATCCACGACAAGCACATCGAGGTCATCGTGCACCAGATGCTGCGTCGCATCACCGTGATCGACTCCGGCGACACCGACCTGCTGCCGGGCGAACTCGTGGACAAGGCACGCTTCAAGGCCGCCAACATGGAAGCCGTGAAGAACGGTGGCAAGCCGGCCGCCGGCCGTCCGGAGCTGATGGGCATCACCAAGGCTTCGCTGGCCACCGATTCCTGGCTGTCCGCGGCCTCCTTCCAGGAGACCACCCGCGTGCTCACCGAAGCCGCCCTGAACCAGAAGGTCGATGACCTCAAGGGCCTCAAGGAGAACGTCATCATCGGTAAGCTCATCCCGGCAGGTACCGGCCTCGCCCGTTACCGCAATGCCACGGTGGAGCCCGACAAGGCCATCCGCGACACCATCTACCCGAACTTCGGTTTGGGCGGCGAAGGCACCGACAGCTCCTTCGGCGACACCGACCTGTCCGATGTGGACTTCTCCAACATCGACTTCGGCGACCTGAAGCTGGGCGATGACTTCAACCCGGATGACTTCCTGGACGACAACGGCGGCCAGACCGATCTGGGCGACACCCTGTGAGATTCCTCTCACGATAGTCGACAGACGAATCATCTGACATAGCGAAAGGCGGAACCGACCAATACCGGTCGGTTCCGCCTTTCGCTATATCTATATGTCGTGGGATTGCGAGGTTGTGGATTAATCGCGGGGGAGGGTTTCGCAGTCGTCTTTTGACGTTACTTGATCTTCTCCGAAAGCGTGGTTTCCAGATCCTTCAACGAACCGCTGAGATCGGCCTCCTTCGCGGCCTTTTGCAAATCGGACTGATCCAGGGTCGGCGAATCGATGTCGGACATCTTCGAATGAAGATCCTGAAGCTTTTCGTAATCGGCGGACCCATACTCGATATCGTTGAGATTCAGATCGGCCATCTGATCCACAATGTCCTTCTTCTTGCTGACGCTTTCCTGCATATCCGCGCCATACTCGGCATAGGACTTGATGGGAACCTTGGCCAGATCGCCGGCGTCGGCGGCACAGCTTTCGAGCGCCTTGGAAAGATCGCGATAGTACGAAGACATGTCGGCGGAGTCGAATTTCGGCAGCTTCGTGCAGGTGTGCGTCATCTTCATGAGCGCGGGCATGGTCTGGGCCAGATCGTTCATGTACCTCTCGTATTTCGCACGGTCCTGCTCGAACGTCTCGTACTTCTCCTTGACGTCCTTGTCTTTCTTCACGGCCTTCATGGCAGCCAGCTTGTCGCTGTCCTGCTTGAAGGTCTTCAACTTCTTCTTGCCCTCGTCATAAGCGGAGGATGAATCGTTGTCCGTTGCGCTCGCCGCCGAGCTGAATTCCTCATTGATGGCTGTATAGCTGCTTTCCAACGCCTGCGTTTGGACCAGCGCTTCCTCGTAATCGGAACGGCTGACGCGATTCGTAAGGAAGAACACCGCTGCCAGCGCGATGACGACGACTGCGGCCACCGCGCCGATGATAATGGCGACCGGCGGCTTATTTTTGGCCGCGGCGCCGGCTTGCTGGGAAGGAAAGTTGCCGGGCATTGGCGGTTGCGGCTGACCGTATTGAGGCCCGCCCGGCTGTGGCTGACTGTAGTTTGGCGCCTGCGGCTGCGGAGGCTGGTTATACTGCGGTTGCCCATTCTGCGGTTGACCATACGGAGGAGTGTTCGCCATGAGAAAAGTCCTTCTTATCCTTTTTCCTTTTTGAATGTCGAATCCGTGAACACGGAGGGAAACATCGACGTGTCCGTCTCTTTTGACGAGTTACAGCATAATATTTTGAGACGGAATATGCGAGCATCGTATTGCAGAATGAGTATCGTCAGACGGCATGGACGTCACCTTCCTACAATGGGAATATGAGTTTTCTACCTTACCCGCCGCCGCCCGAACCAGGGTGGTATGACGATGACGTCACGGTGATGGCGCAACCCACAGCCGAACCCGTCGACAATGCCGCCGATTCCTTGGAAACACGCGAACGGCTCGCCGCACAGAACGAATCGGACGACCACGATATGCAGGATGTTTCCGTTGCGAAGGGCGACGCTGCCGTTTCGGACGAGGACGATATCGACTGGGACGGCACCGTGCTTTCCGAAGCCTTCACCATGAAGCAGCCGAAGCACACGTACGTGCTGGACAACGAGCAGACCGGACAGCAGGTGATCGTGGATATGGGCGTGCTCCTTGGCCGCAAGCCTTCGGCCGAAGTGCCCGCCGGCGCCAAATCGGTCAAGCTGGAGGATCCGACGCGCACAATCTCACGCAACCATGCGGCGATCAGCTTCGACCAGGATGGCACGCTGTGGATAGAGGATTACGGTTCGCTCAACGGCACGTACATCATCCAAGACGATGTCGAAACCAAAGTGGAACACAAGCCGATGCAGCTGGAGGCGCCATGCACGGTGCGTATCGGCGACCAGTTCTTCCAATTCCGCAAACAGTGAGGGCGTTTGTCAGTGAAGACACGATTACGCTGACGGACTGCGTTGACGATTTGTGTTGACAGCGTCGGCGCGGACGGTTAGCGGTAAGACGATAAGGGGTTGTCACGGAGATTCCCGCGACAACCCCTTATGTTTCAAATGGTCTGATAATCGGCGTTAGCTCACTGCTGGCGCAGACGAATGGCCGCGTTGATGGCCGAATCGTTCAACTGGCCAAGCCAGGCAAGCAATTCCGGATAGATGTACGGATTGCGCGCAAGACACGGACGAAGCTCCGGCGCTTCGCTGGCGATACGGGCCATCAACATCTGATCGGTGGTGGTCATGGCCAGTTCCGCGGTGAACCCCGCGTCTGCCGGCGATTCCTGGGCCGCGGCATACTGCTGTTCGGCATACTGCTGTTCCGGTTCGTTCTGCGGCTGGCTCGATGAATAATCGGCCACTTCGGACAAATCGGCGGGATTCATGTATGGGTCGACATACTCGGTCGAAGCCTCGTTAGACGCCGCATAGGCAGCGTCCTGACCGTATTGCTGGTTCACCGGCTGTTCCGGCTGATACTGCTGCTTCTGCTGGAACTGTTCCGCCACTGCCGGCTGATACTGCTGTTCCGGCTGGACCTGTTCGGCAACCGGTTCGGCCATTGGCTGGGCCGTCGGTTCGGCAATCGGCTGCGGCTGCACGCCATTTTGCGGAACCGGCCAGCCCATCGCCACCAGCTGCTGGCGGGCGCGCTCATCGCATCGCGAACCCAACGCTTCAGACCCGGGTACGCTCGCGGATTGGCAACGACATTCGCACCGAATTCCGGATTCTCGTACGCGATTTTCGCCAGGAACACGGGATCGGCGTTCGGATCCTGCACGGCCGCCACCGCGGCATCGAAATCGACCATCATGATCTCCTTGTCTCGTGGTCTGTAACCATCTTATTGAATGACTCGTAACGTTTGCAACGTACCGTCCAGCGCATCGTCGATATCCTCGTCATCGCCGATCTTGCTGACGTTCCAATCCTCGTCGCACGGCATATCGGAACGCATATCCACCACGATGACGGTGATGTTGTCGCGGCCGCCGGCGTTCAGCGCGGCATGTACCAGCATGTCCGCGGCCATCTGCGGGTCGGCGTACGTCGCCGCGATCTCGGCAAGCTGCTCACGGCCGATCTGCGCATGCAGCCCATCGGAACAGATGATGAACCGTCCGTCCGCACGCGCGGCGTACCAGTCAGGCTGGATGCCGGCAGGCGCGCCGACACATTGCGTGATGATGTTGCGCGGAATGCAACGGCTCGCCTCATCGGGCAGCATCTGCCCCGAATCGATGGCGTTCTGCCGTTCCGAATGGTCGCGGGTGATGCACGTCAGCGAATCCGCCAGCCACGCGCCATTGCCGTCGGCGCGCATATGGTACGTGCGGGAATCGCCCACATTGACGATGTAACACCGTTCGTCGGAACATATCGCGTCATCGCCGACACGCGTCGGCAGCAGCACGCCGCTGATGGTAGTGCCCGCAACGCCGCCGAGCTGCTCACCCAGACGGAGCACCTCCTGCTGGGCAAGGATCAGCGTTTCGTCAATCGCGTCAAGATCGCGCGTCGCAGTTCGGCCAAACGCGCGAACCGTTCCGCAACATCGGAACTGGCCTGCTTGCCGCCCTTGCCGCCACCCATGCCGTCGCACACCACATACACGCCGTGGCTTGCGCAGGCGCTGTCCTGGTTGTCTTTCCTACGCAAGCCGATATTGCTGTTCAGACCGACCTCAATATGTTTGACGTTCATGAGTCCCGCCCTTTCACACCGATTTTCCGCAAGCGGATTTTCCGGAAGTGGAACATGTCCGCAAGCGATAGTTTCGCCCGCCACCTGCGGAACGTCGGCAGCGAGCCGAGCATGAACTTTCGTTCTTCGGCGATGTCATGCCAGTAGCGTTCCGCATGCTCCTGCGTGACATCGCCTCCGGAGAAGGCCGCGTAATCAGCCTCCCTGCCCAGCGCGAGCAGTGTATCGGCTTCGAGCCCATCTGTTCGGCGATGGCCTGCGCCTGCTCGTTTCTGGTGCCTTGGACGTCAAGGCCGCTTTGCCGGGCAAGCGCCGCGACCGCCTGCCATCCGGCAGCGACGCGTTGCGATGCGCTGCCATGCCTGCGCGCCCGAGCCAGGGCGATCGACTTGATGGCGAGCAGCAGGCCGCAGACGATGAGCACCGTCCACAGAGGGCTGCCGTAGATGGCGACTTTTCTGACGATTCTGCCGAAACGCTGCCAGAACAGGCTCGTCGGCGTCTCGTCGGCCATGCTGCCGCCAAGCGACGTTTTGCCCTTGGCTTGGTTGTCGTCACGCAGCGGATCGGTAAGCGGCACCGGAGGCTGACGCACCAAGGTCTGCGGATTGGGCGGAGTGAGATTCTGGTTCTCGTCGGGAACCTTCGTTTCCTTCGGTGTCGGGTAGAACGCCACCCATCCGTAACCGTCCAGCTTGATCTCCACCCAAGCGGTCACATCGTTGCCGGTGAATTTCGTGGTGGTGGTTTTGCCATGCTTCTCGGTGCGGCTGTCACTGATCTCGCCCTCGTCGTTCTTCGGCAGGAAGCCCAGCACCACGCGGCTCGGCAAGCCGAGACTGCGGGCCATAAGCGCCATCGCGGAAGCGTATTGCTCGCTGTCTCCAACCATCGCACTGCCGGCGAGCAGCTGGTCGATACGATAGTTGCCGTGACCGGCTCTGGATGGGTAATCGCCATTCAAACCATGGGAGAACCAGCCGGATTCCCTGAGCTTGTCGGCAAGAGCCTGCGCGGCCTCGCCGCCCTTGGACTGGCCGCCCGCAATCGCGGTGGCCAGTTTATCCACGCAATCGGGCACATCCTCCGCCTTGGGCTGGCTGATGGAGGAAGCATTCGCCTTGGCGATCTCCTTATCCGTCGGCGTCCGCGGAATGACGCCGGTTTCCGTATAGGACAATCCCGGAGAGGTGCGCGAAGGGTAGATCGCCGACATGGTGTCGGTGTTGTAGTAGAACGAATCGGCGTCCGACGATGTGGCGAACTTCACGCTGGAAGCCGCGCCGGCCATCGGCAGCCAATAGTCGCTCAAACCGTCATCGACCGTGAATTTCGCGGTGAACCGCTTGCCGGTGGCGTTGTTTGTGATGGAATCGCCCACACGATGGTAGTTGGAGGAATCCGAAGCCATGGTGGAATCGGACAGGTTCCACACATTGCCGTCGAAACGGTCCATAACCGCCAAACGCACCGTGGAACCGGCCGGCAGATCGTCGACGGTCAGCAGCACATCGTCCTTATGGTTCTTGATATACGAACGCATGCCGCTCAACGGGCTGGTGTAATCGTACGGGCTCAGCGGCGGATCATAATGGTCGCGCAGAATGGTGCGGTTTTGCCCGACCACCAAGCATCCGCCGATCGCCACAGCCGAAGCCAGCAGCACGATGACTACGGAACTGAGCCAACGGCCCAATTCCAACAGTTTCCAACGCGCGCTGACCCAAACCACCAGCACGACCGCCATAATCGTGCCGATCGCCATACGGTAGAAGCCGCTCGACGTGCCAAGCAGCGCGCAGATCGCGAGATTCGCCACGACGGGAACGACCGCGACCATCGTAAGCCGGCCATCCTCCGCAACCGCGAAGATACCGGCCAGCAGCGCGGCCCACAGGCAGATCGTCCACACGGCGAGCAGCGAGCCGTCGCCGGTGCCGGTCGGCGGGTCGATGGCCAGCAGGTATTTGAACGAGCCGAGCATCCGCATCCACCCTTGCGTCAACGTGCGCAATGTGGGAATGACATGGGCGATGGTGGTGCCATTCAGGAAGATGACCGGGCCGACCACCAGCTGCGCACACGCCATGAACAGCATCTGCCACCACAGGCGCAACGCGGGAACGAGACCGGCAAGCGCCACGAGCGAGCCGATGATGGTGGCGGGGATTGCGGCGCTCGTCCAAGACAGGGCGGAGCGTATACGTCGATGAGGTTGCTGGCTGCGGCGATGGTCAGCAGGGCGGCGACCGTGAGACTTGCGTATTGCGCGGCGTGCGGCTGGTTGGTGTTGGGCATGGCTGGGGACTTGCCGCTGCGGGACATCCAGATGACGGAGTGGGTGGAGTCCGCCCATGAGCCGGTGCCTGTGCCGGTCGCCATGCCAGTGTTGGTGTTGGCGGAGTTGGTGCCTGTGCCGGTGAGGTTGCCGGTGAAATTGCCGGTGTTGGTGAATGTGGTGCTCATGCCAGCACCCCCATGATCATGGGGAGGTCGTTGAGGTCTCCCACGGTTGCCAAGGTGAAGTCGGAGTAGCGTTTGATGGCGCGCGGTTGGCCGGTTGCGGCTTGAAGCACCACGCAGGTTGCGGAGCGGGGGAGTGCGAGGACCATGTGTTTGATGTCGTCGATGGTTTTGAGCCTGCCGACGGTGAAGAAGTAGAAGGATGCGTCGGGGGCATGTTCGAGAGTGGTTTGCGCGAGGTTGGGATTGTCGTCGATGTCAGGGTCGATGCCGCTGCAGCCATCGAGAAATTCCGTGGCGTTGCGCGGAATGGCGTGCGTGGAACCGGCATGCGCGGTGACTGGCCGGTTCTGCTGCAGGCATTGCACGCCGATGGAGGCGTGGACGGATACGGCCAGTTCGAATTCCTGGGAATCGATGTAATCATCCGGGTTCACGCTGATGGTCAGAGCGGTGTCGGTACGGCGGGTGGCTTCGTATTGGCGGATCATAAGCGATCCGGTTTTCGCGGAGCTGAGCCAATGCACGTTGCGCACGTCATCGCCGGGCTCGTATTCGCGCAGGCCGTAGAAGTCGAGGTCGTCGTCGACGATTTCGCCGCTTGGCTGACCTTCCAAATCGCGTGGAATGCCGGCGTTCAGGGTGCTGAGCAGCACGGTCTGCGGATGAATGAACACGTTGATCTGGTCCACGAGTTTCTTTTCGTGGCGGATCAGACCGAACGGGTCGCCTTTGCGGATGGATAGCGGGCCGATGGGCAGCACCGCGCGGCTGACGGCGGTGAATTCCACAGTCGTCTGGCGTGACTGTCCTGCGGCGAGCATGGGAATGGCGAACCGTTCGTGGTTGTCTCCGATGGGCAGGTCGCCGCGCGCCGACGTGGTGGGGGTGCGGCCCGGATTGTCCACGCAGACGTCGACTTTCACCGTGTCTGACACCGTGACGCGTCTGCTGGACACGTCGATGGTGGCTTGGAACGAGGTGTTGCCAAGGGAAAGCATGACCGCCGCGGCCAGCATGACCGCGAACACCACCGCCATGGCCAGCAGCTCATGCCACCCCAGCAGGACGAACGCCACCAGCGAGGCGACGGCGAGCGCCGCCACCGCCCAGCCAAGCGGCGACACGTATGAGGTGGCCAGTCGCTTGATGCGATGTTTGAGGCGGCGTAGGGATCGTTGGATGGTCCGTCTGCGCTGCACTGTGTGCGAATGCCGCATTCCTTGACCTTTCGGATTGTGTGGTGCGTATGCCGGGGGCGGATTGTGTTTCAGGCGTTGGCGCCCAGGGTTGGGGCCGGCACGTCTTCGAGGATCTGGCCGATCATCTGTTCGGGGGTATTTCCGGCGAAGGTGGCTTCGGCGGTGAGGGTGATGCGGTGCGCGAGCACGGGTACGGCGAGGTTTTTGACGTCGTCGGGCACTACGTAGCCGCGGTTGTCGGAGGCGGCCCATACGCGCGCGCAGCGGGTCAAGGCGAGCGCGCCTCGCATGGAGGAGCCGACTTGGATGCGTTCGTTGTGGCGGGTGGCTTCCACCAGTCGCACGATGTATTCGAGGATCGCGTCGTCGAGATGCACGGTTTCGCTGATGTTGCGCATGCGCAGCACGTCTTCGCCGGTGAGCACCGGATGCACGGTGGCGGCGCGGTCGGTGACGTTGACCTGTTTCAGGATGTTGACGCTCACGTCGTGGCTTGGATAGCCGATGGTGGTTTTGATGAGGAAACGGTCCATCTGCGCTTCCGGCAGCTTGTAGGTGCCGAGCTGTTCGATCGGGTTCTGGGTGGCGATGACCATGAACGGCTGCGGCACCGGGTGGGTGACGCCGTCGACGGTGACCTTCTGCTCTTCCATGACTTCGAGCAGTGCGGACTGTGTTTTCGGTGAGGCGCGGTTGATTTCGTCGGCGAGCACGATGGACGCGAAGATCGGGCCTTCGCGGTATTCGAATTCGCCGCGCTTCTGGTCGTAGTAGGTGACGCCGACCACGTCGGACGGCAGCAGGTCCGGGGTGAACTGGATACGTTTGAACGACATGTCGATGGAGTTGGCAAGGCCTCGCGCCAGCTGGGTTTTGCCGGTGCCCGGGTTGTCTTCGAGCAGGATGTGCCCGCCGACCACCATGGCTGTGGCGCATTGGCGGATGGGTGCTTCCTTGCCGACCACGACCTGGGAGACGTTGTCTACGAGCTTGGCGAACTTCTCATGGAATTCGGTGATGTCTTTGCTGGGTGCGGTCATCATGGACGTGTCGACGACCGGCTGGGATTGTTTGACGGGCTGTACAGGCTGGCTGGGCTGGACGGGTTGGGTTGGCTGGACGGGCTGCTGCGCGGGCATTGCGACTGCCGGATTGGCGGCCGGTTGGCGAAGGTTCTGCGGCATCGGCTGACGGAACCGCGGCTGGTTCGGCGTTGCCGGGGCGGACTGTTGCGGCAACGCCGGTTGGGTGGTGCCGTGCGCGCTCAGCA
>ENA-OQAY01000268-OQAY01000268.1-human-gut-metagenome-genome-assembly--contig:-NODE-268-length-15109-cov-0.995394_pt1 | contig 15109 bp, 15 predicted proteins | sample MGYA00242740_ERZ504537 | MGnify/ENA primary metagenome ERZ504537 (study PRJEB26092, sample SAMD00036272) | human gut metagenome | host: Homo sapiens | study: EMG produced TPA metagenomics assembly of... | reverse complement strand
GCTACTAAATAACAATACCAATGGTAATTATACTATGCGTCAGCTGAAATTACCATTAGAAATCGAAAAATTGATCGGTTACATTTGGAAATTTTTTGGGGAAACCCACATACATGATATTGAATTCAGTAGTATAAATTAAATTTAAAGAGTAATCATTGTAGAATAAAAGTATTTAAATTTTTATTTACAAGCATATGGAGTTGTGCTATTGTTTTTCTTAGGCAACAAGGGCGTTGATAGAGGATATCAATGCCCTTGTTTTAGTTGTGTAAAGTGTTCAAGATGAGGAAAAGAGGGAATAGTATGATACAAATTAGTGAAATATTGAAATTGGCATTATTTAAGGATTTTAAAATAATTTGTGGCGAAAAATATCTGGATAATTTGGTGAATGCTACCGTTATATTGGAATATGAAAGCAGTAGAATCGAATATGACGGATATGGATATGGCTATTTTGTTTTACTTTCTTATTTTTTTGCAGATAAAGATCCTGAATTAGTAAATGGGACATTAAAGACATTGATTCAAAAACAGGTATCCGCAATTGCAATAAAAATAGCACCGGAAAAGGAACTGCCACAGGATATTATTGAACTGGCAAAAATTTATCATATTCCATTACTTACATTTTATGATCAGTTTATGGAAGACTTGATTATTTGCATAAATGAATCTATGAAGACGCGTGCGCAGTATGTTGTTGCAGAAGAAAAATTGAATTCGATATTAAATGAAAAGCATCAACCAAATACGATTAAAAAAATAGCATTAGAGATTAATCCCAATTTTTATTCAAATATTATTACGGTAAGTATATCGTCCGGGGATACTTTGAATAATTTAAAGATACATACATATTTTGACAGATTAATGTATCGGCAGTATCGCGATACAAAGATTCACGATTATTCTTTTGTAAAAATGGGGCATGGGGTTGTATTAATTTGTTCTTATATGGAGGAAAAGCTACCGGAAACCTATCAGGAGATTGTGAACCATGTGTATGATATTTTGATAAATGCAGGATTTCAGCCGGAATCTTTTTATATTGGAATATGTGATGAACTGATGACATTGGAGAGATTAAATGAATCTGTTATGAAGGCAAAGAATGCGAACGTTGTGAGTCAGTTTATGGAATATAATAATATAGCCTACTCCAAGATTGGAGTCTACAAATATATCATGTCAATTGTAAATAATCCAATACTATATCATGAAGTGGAAGACAGTATTTTCGTATTACAGAAATATGATGCCTCTCATGATGTAAACTTATTAGAAACAGTAATTTCATATGTAAAAAATAATGGGGATTATGCCAAGACATCGGAAGAATTATTTCAGCATAGCAATACGGTGCGGTATCGCATTCGAAAAGCAGAGCAGCTTCTTAATTTACCGGAGAATACAGCAAATGAAGAAATGGCAATTGTAATTCGAAGTTATCTGCTGCATAATCTGATCATGCAGTAGATCCAAGGTGTAAACTTTTTTAAAAATTGTGTGCGCTTACGCGCAAAAGTGTGCGTTAATCGCACACTTTTTATTATGCATTTAGGAAAGGATTTCTTTCATGATTTTGATAAATTTTTCGTTCATTTCGGGTTTTCCAAGACTAACACGGTTCATACCGATAGGTGCTCCAATCAAGACATCTTGTTCTTCCAGCTTTGCATAGACTTCCATGTTATCGATAGGTGCTTTGAATAAAATAAAGTTTGTCTGGGAGTCGTATACTTTACAGTTTAATGAACGGAGGACTTTGGTGACTTTATCACGTTCCTGGGCATTTATATTTTTGACCATCGAAACATGTTCCTGATCTAATGTGGCAGCGGCAGCAGTTTTCTGACCAATAAAACTTACATTCCATGCATTGCTTGATTTACCAAAATGATCCGCCATAACAGGATCTGTAATCGCATAACCGACACGTAAACCAGCCATTCCGTATATCTTTGAAAAGGTTTTCATAATAACTAATGGTTTGTCGATGCCTTCTTTGATAAGTTTCAACATGCTGTAACAATTTTCGTCTGTGACAAATTCCAGATAAGCCTCATCAATTACCGTAATAACATGCTTAGGCACTTTTCGAATAAAATCTTCTAATTTCTTTGAGTCAATGAAGGTGCCGGTCGGATTATTTGGATTGACAACAACAAGAATTTTTGTCTTATCGGTAACTGCGGCAAGCATTGCATCCAGATCGTAATTCATATCATCATCAAGCGGAACCGGAACCGTTACAGCACCATAATCATTGGCAACATCACGGAAAGCTTCATAACTTGGATCTCCGAAGATGAATTCATCACCGGGGTTGATAAACAATTCTCCTAACATATTAATCATTGCACTGGAACCAGGTCCTACAACAACGTTCTCAAAATCCAGATCATACAATTTTGCAATATTGGTTTTTAATTCTACGGAGAACCAGTCCGGATAAACATATGGAGTTTTTATTGCTTTTTCTAAAGCTTCCTCTGATAGAGGACCAAGACCATAAGGGCTTTCATTATAATTTAAGCGATATACATGAGGTGGTGTGGAACTACTTTTCTGACGAGCGGCCCGCAAACTTTCTGGTTTTACCTGCATAGGTTTTCTTAATAACTCAATATATTTCTGCATAAAATCAACACTCCTTTTTAGTAAAAAATTTGGGTTAACGGGTTCGTGTGAGGTAATGTATTTTATTTGGTTACCACTGCTATGAAGTGCATTTTAATACTTTAAAAGTTGGAAAACAATGTAAATTTTACAAAATAAAATAGATATAATTTGAAAAATTACATTTTTTTATAAATTTACCAAATTTGTTTGACTTTTCTAAGGGACATAATTACATTTAAAAATGTTTCATATCACATTATTTAAACGAGATAGATAGGAGGTTCATATGCAAGAGATGAAAGTTATTTTTAATAGAAAATACTTAATAAAGTTAGTTTTGCCACTGGTAGTAGAACAGATTCTGGCAGTTACGGTTGGTATGGCGGATATGATTATGGTATCCGGTGCAGGTGATACGGCAGTTTCGGGTGTGTCGTTAGTAAATACTATTAGCAATTTACTGATTTATGTATTCAATGCACTGGCAACTGGAGGTGCAGTGGTGGCATCTCAGGCATTAGGAGCAAAAAAGAAAGAGACAGGAAAGCTTGTTGCAAATCAGTTGATCTTAATTTGTATTATTTTTTCAGTAATCATAGCCGGAATATGTATTCTGTTTGACAGGCAGATTTTAACGCTGATCTATGGAAAGGTAGAACAAGAGGTTATGGAGCAGGCAGTTACATATCTGTTTATTACAGGATTTTCATTCCCTTTTATTTCGGTATATGATGGAGCATCTTCGCTGCTGCGTTCTATGGGAAAGTCATCGACATCTCTGATTGTGTCAGCAATTATGAATGGGATTAATATTCTCTGTAATGCAATTTTTGTATTTGGGTACGGAATGGGAATTGCAGGTGTCGGATATGGAACTTTGATTTCGCGGGTTATTGCCGGTCTGATTGTAATTGTTTTATTGCGGAATGAAAAGTACGATTTACATATAGACAAGTATTTTCGCTTCGGATGGGATAGTAAGATTATTGGAAAAATTCTTCGAATAGGTATTCCAAGTGGTATTGATAATGGTATGTTCCAGATTGGTAAATTGTTTACACAGAGTTTGATTACAAGTTATGGAACAGCTGCAATAGCAGCAAATGCAACAGGAAGTACAATTGAGTTATTAGCCACAATTCCGGCTTCAGCAATGGGACTTGCTCTTACTACTGTGGTAGGTCAATGTGTGGGTGCCGGGGATTATGAAGCAGTAAAATCTTATTCAAAGAAATTGATGAAGTGGGCGTATGTTATGCTGTGGGGATTAAATATTGTTATTATCTTTATGACTCCGATGATTGCAAGCTGGTACAATTTATCACCGGAAGCAGATCATCTGGCACGTATTTTGATCTGGTATCATAGTGCCTGCTGTATGGTAATGTGGCCAGCGGCATGGACGCTTCCTGCAATACTTCGGGCAGCGGGCGATGTTAAGTTTATGATGGTATCATCAATTGTTATCATGTGGGTATTCCGTATAGGGCTGGCTTATGTAATTGGTGGCATGATGGAACCAATGGGCTTAGGCGTATGGGGGGTATGGATTGCAATGACAATTGACTGGCTTGCACGGTGTGTGGCAAATGTATGGCGTCTAAAGAGTGGAAAATGGAAGAGGGGTGCCGTAATTTAAATGGATTATAGAGTGTCAAAATAAGCATAATAAAATACCGTGCTTCAATGATTAAATTACAAATCATAGAAGCACGGTATTTTTATGAGTTTATAGACTTACTGTTAATTGATTACAGAGGTTGGAGTTCCATTCAAATATGCTTTGAAGTTTTCGATTGCGATATCAATTGCTCTCAAACGGGAGGCTCTTGTTAACCATGCAATATGTGCTGTAATAGAAGTATTATTTAAATGGAATAGTGGATTGTCTTTCTTTGGTGGTTCATCACGCATCACATCAAGACCAGCACCATATACCTTGCCAGAACGTAATGCATCGGCTAAAGCTTCCTCTACGATTAATCCGCCCCGGGCAGTGTTGATTAAGATGACTCCGTCTTTCATTTTGGCAAATGCTTCCGCATCAAAGGTATTTTCCGTTGAAGGGGTTAATGGTGCGTGAATGGATATAACATCACTTTCTTTTAAAAATGTATGGAAGTCGACCTGTTCAATAAAATCGTATTTAGGATCTGTTTTTTTGTGACGGGAATAACTTATGACACGCATTCCAAAACCCTGGGCCATTTTGGCAAATGCAAATCCAATGGCACCAAGTCCGAAGATTCCACAGGTTTTACCATAAAGCTCAATTTGAGGAGTAAGTACTTCACCAAAGGTTTCATAATCTTTGAGAGTAGCATGATCCCAATTCGATTTTCTTTACATTTTCCGAATGGCGTTCTACATGATGGCAGATTTCCATGAGGAGTGCCCAGGCATATTCAGCAATTGTTTGAGCTCCATATATGGTGTTTGTGATTACCATATTCTTTTTTCTTGTCATATCAACATCAAATTCACCGAAACCATGTCCGAGCGTGGCAACATATTTTAAATTTGGATGCTGGCTTAAAAAGTCCATATTTATATTATTGCCATTTACCCACATTCCTATGACTGCATCTGCATCACCAATTACAGGATGTAACATTTCATTGGAAGGGTAGCCATCGAAGTGATGAATCACAAGCTCATCTACCTCTGGAAGATCCTGCAGGACTTTCCAACGTATATCCATATCTTCTTTTGTAATGTCCGGTTGTAGTATCGGTTCTGGAATTATAACAACTTTCATAGGTAGTACCTCCTTTATTGATTTGATCTAATAAGTGAAAGAATATGTGATGTTGGGAAAAAAGTCAACGATTCACAAGACATTAACTGAAAATTTGGAAAATGGACAAGAAGTTTTGAAATTTTTACAAAAAGAAAGTGATTTGGTTGACTTAATGTTGGATAAATGATAAAAATATGCTTGTGTGAGAGAGGTGTAGAAAACACTTACTGCAAGCTAACAATTTTACATGAGAGATAAATGCAGCAAAGGTGCTATAAAAAGCATCTTTGCTGTTTTTTTATTTTTCGTACCGAAGAAAGGAGATGGATCTATATGGTAAAGTACATCATTAAACGTGTACTGATTGGATTACTTACTCTGATCGTATTAGTAGCCATCACATTTGCAATGACAAAAGTAATGCCAGGAAGCCCATTGCAGTCAAAAAATGTATCCGGAGAAGTTCTTCAGAAAATGGAGGCAACATATGGATTGGATAAACCACCGGTAGAACAGTTTTTTATTTATTGCAAGAATCTTTTACATGGAGACATGGGAACATCTTATAAGAAAATTGGTAAATCCGTAAATGCGATTATTGCCCAGACAATGATTCCAACATTGAAACTTGGAGCAGTTACATTTGTATTGGTGTTGGTAGTTGGTATTGGATCAGGAATACTGATGGCAAGATCAAAAAGCAATGTTACAAAAGGAATCTGGCTATCAGCATTAACACTTGGTGTAAGTGTTCCAACTTCATTGTAGCGTTATTACTTCTTATTATATTTGGTGTAGAACTTAGAATATTCCCGGTATTAGGACTTACTTCTCCTATGCATTATGTTTTACCGGCAATCGCACAGGGGCTATATCCAATATCAGCAGTGGCAAGACAGACGCAGAACAGTTATGAAGAAGTAATGAGACAGGATTATATCACAATGGCAAAAGCAAAAGGTATTAGCAAAACCACACTGCTGTTTCGACATATTTTAAAAAATGCGATGCTTCCGGTAATTACATATATGGGACCAATGGTAGCGTTTCTTTTAACAGGAAGTGTAGTAATCGAACAGATTTATACAATTCCCGGAATTGGTAAAGAATTTGTATCAGCTATTACAAATCATGATTATACCGTGGTTATGGGAATCACAATTTTCATAGGTGCAATCATTATTGTTTGTAATTTATTATCGGATCTTATTTGTGCAATTGTAGATCCACGTGTTAGAAAATCATTATAAAAGGAGGAAATACTCATGGAAGCAATGGAAGAAAAATTATTTCGGAAGTTAAAAGACGAAGAAAAAAATGATGAGTTTATTGCAGTTGAGAGTAGAACATTTCTCCAATCTGTCTGGCATGACTTTATCGGAAACAAAAGAGCTGTTGTAGGTGCAATTGTTTTAATTATTGTTGTTTTACTGGCTATTTTCGGACCACCATTTTGTAAGTATTCCTATGATGAACAGAACATGGCTCTTCGAAATGCATCTCCTAGCTTTGATCACTGGCTTGGAACCGATAAAATGGGGCGTGATATTTTTGTGAGAATCCTGTTTGGAGCTAGAATTTCATTGGCAGTTGGATGTCTGGCCGCTGTTATTAATCTGATCGTTGGAACGATTTATGGAGGAATTGCCGGTTATGTTGGTGGCAAAGTAGATATGATCATGATGAGAGTTGTTGATATTATCTATTCGGTTCCTTCTATGTTATATATCGTTTTAATCATGTTAATCTTTGGTGCCAGCGTTGTGAGTATCATGTTAGGTATCTCCATTACCTGTTGGATTGATATGGCACGAATTGTAAGGCAGCAGGTAAAGAGTTTAAAAGAGCAGGAGTTTACAATGGCAGCATTTGTTTTAGGAGCCAGTTCAAGCAGAATATTACTCAAGCATTTGCTGATTAATACAATGGGACAGATTATCGTAACCGTTACACTGATGGTCCCACAGGCAATCTTTACAGAGGCCTGGCTTAGTTTCTTAGGCGTAGGTATTTCCGCACCGATGGCCAGCTGGGGAACATTAGCACAGGATGCAAGAGAGTTGATTATGACATATCCAATGCAGACCGTTTATCCGATGATAGCAATCTGTATTACAATTTTCTCTTTCAACTTTGTAGGTGAAGGATTAGAAAAAGCACTTGATCCAAAGAGAAAAAGATAAGGGGTGATTTGTATGAGTTTGTTGGAAATTAAGGGATTAGAAACAGAATTTCAAACAGAACAGGGTGTTGTGAAAGCGTTGCGCGGAATAAATTATACGGTAGACCGGGGAGAGGTTCTTGGTATTGTAGGTGAATCTGGATCTGGAAAAAGCGTTGGTATGCTTTCACTTATGGGATTGCTTGCTCCGAATGGTACCGTTACTGCTGGTGAAATGATATTTGATGGAGAAGATATTTCACCAATTAAATATAAAACCAAGAAGGAGAAGAAGGAATACGAAAAGAAAATGAATCAGATTCGTGGAAATGATATCAGTATGATTTTCCAGGATCCAATGTCCTATTTAAATCCGATCGTTACGATTGAAAAACAGATGACGGAAGGTATTCGTTTTCATACAAAGTGTTCGAAAAAAGAGGCGGTACAACGTGCTGTCGAATTAATGAAAATGGTTGGAATTCCGGCACCGGAATCCCGGTTAAAGCAGTATCCATTTGAGTTTTCCGGTGGAATGAGACAAAGAATCATTATTGCAATTGCTTTAGCTTGTAATCCCAAATTGATTGTTGCCGATGAGCCAACAACCGCTTTGGATGTTACTGTTCAGGCACAGATTCTCGACTTATTAAAAGATATTACAAGGGAAAGTAATGCCGGAGTCATTATTATTACCCATGATCTTGGAGTTGTCGCTTCCTTATGTGACAGGATTAGCATTATGTATGGTGGAAATATTATGGAAGAAGGCACTACCGATGAAATATTCTATGATCCAAAGCATCCGTATACAAAAGGATTGTTAAACAGTATTGCTAATTCAAATATAGATCATAGAGAACCATTAAAACCAATTCCGGGTACACCACCAGATTTGTTAAAACTTGGCGATCAGTGCCCATTTGCATCCCGGTGCAGTGAGGCAATGGAAATTTGTACAAAGGCTTCTCCCCTTGTGACAGAATTTGGAGAGAAACATAAATGTAAATGCTGGCTGCATTGCAAGGATCGCTGGCACGAAGTATTGAAGGGAGAGGATGCATATGAGTAACGAAGCACCTTTATTAGAGGTAAGAAATCTGACTAAGCATTTTCCCGTAGGACATGGAAAAGAAGTACATGCGGTAAATGGAGTTTCTTTTACTTTGGAAAAAGGAGAAACTTTAGGAATTGTAGGAGAATCTGGTTGTGGGAAGAGTTCCATGGGAAGAACTATTTTAAAAGTTCATGAGCCGACAAGTGGACAGATTATTTTTGAAGGAAATGATATTACAAAGCTTAGTAATAAAAAATGTTTTCCTATAGAAAAAAAATGCAGATGATTTTTCAGGATCCGTATGCATCTTTAAATCCAAGATTTACAGTGGGTGAGATTATCGAGGAACCAATGATTATTCATAAAATGGGTACGGCGCATGAAAGAAAAGCGATTGTGCAGGAATTGATTGAAACCGTAGGTCTTAAACCTGACCATATCCGACGTTATCCTCATGAATTTTCAGGTGGTCAGAGACAGAGAATTGGAATTGCCAGAACGTTGGCATTACGTCCGGAATTTATTGTGTGTGACGAGCCAATATCAGCATTGGATGTATCCATTCAGGCACAGGTCATCAATCTGTTGGAAAAATTACAAAGAGAGAGAGGATTCAGCTATCTGTTTATCGCTCATGACTTAGAGATGGTATATCATATCAGCCATAAAATCGGTGTTATGTATTTAGGAAATATGGTAGAACTTGGATCATCAGATGATGTATACAAAAAGCCATTACATCCATATACAAGAGCATTAATTTCAGCAGCACCGATTGCAGATCCGCATCTGGCAAAAGAGAAAAAACGCATTATTTTGAAAGGTGAGGTGCCAAGTCCACTGAATTCGCCAGTGGGATGTCCGTTTGCTGGACGATGCAGATATGCATCGGAATCATGCAGACAAAAGAAGCCGGAAATTTACGAGTATGACAATCGTAAGGTGGCATGTAATTTGTATTCTCCAGAAAATCTTGCAAAGTATAAGGCAGTGGGTAAAACGCCAGAGCAGATTTTAGCAGAATAAAAGTAGCACGAATAAGGCACAGGAGACAAGGAGGAAATGCTTATGAAAAAGACAAGAAAAATGGTGGCAGCATTATTATCAACAGTAGTTGCAATCGGTGGCCTTACAGGATGTGGTGGTGGCGGAAGCAGTAGCACCATACAGACAAATGATAAAGGAGAAATTACAGAATTGGTTGAAGCTGTGCAGCCGGAAAGCGGAGAGTACGATCCGGCAGGAGCCGCAGCATATGAGTATTTCAGCGTGCAGACAGAATGTTATGAAGGTTTTGTATCATACGATGAAGATGGTCAGATTCAGCCGGCAGCTGCAGATCATTGGGATGTTAACGATGAAGCAACGGAGTATACTTTTTATATCCGTGATGATGAAAAGTGGTCAGATGGATCCGATGTAACAAGTGCAGATTTCGAAAATACGATGAAAAGAGCTTTAAATCCGGATAATGGTTCATGGTATGTTGATTTCTTATTTGTCATTAAAAATGCACAGAAATGTTTTAATGGAGAATGTGATTTCTCAGATGTAGGCATTGAGTGTATTGATGACAAAACTATTAAATTTACATTGGAGAAGCCGTGCTCATATTTCCTTGATTTATGTAAGCTTCCAACCTACATGCCATCAAACTGCAAATATGCAACAGATGATAATAAGGACTGGGATATGAATCCGGAACAGAACTTAGGTAATGGACCATATCACTTATCTGAGCATGTGGATGGTGACCATGTATCATTCGAAAAAAATGAGTATTATAGAGATGCCGATAAAGTAACTGTATTAAAAATTACAGATAAATTTATGGATGATGATCAGGCAAAAGCATCTGCTTATCAGACAGGAGAAATTAATATTTTGCAGGGGGCACCAAGTGACATTGCGGAGTCCTATGAAGGTAAGGATGATTTGAGAATTCGTGAGGTACCTCAGACAAATTATATTTTATTTAATATTAACGAGAAGCCATTTGATGATGTCCGGGTACGTCAGGCCTTTTCATTGGCATTGAATCGTAAAGATATTGCAGCAGTAGTTGGTACATCATGTGAACCAGCAACAACATTTGTTGGAAAAAATTATAAGAGTAAAACAGATGGAACAAAATGGAGCGAGCTTCAGGATGAATTATTGGAGGAAAATTTAGAGAAAGCAAAACAGTTACTTGCAGATGCAGGTTATCCGGATGGCAAGGGTCTTCCAACAATTACTTATACATATCCGGCAATGAGTTACGAAGCAAATGTAGCACAGGTTTTGCAGGCTGAATGGAAAGAACTTGGTGTTGATGTAAAATTGGAAGCTATGGAATACGAAGTTTATGTTGAAGAGAGACGAAGCGGTAAGCTACAGATGGCCAGAATGCAGTGGTATGCAGATTATAATGATCCTACAAGCTGGCTTAAGATGTATCAGACGGGTAATGCCCAGAACGATGTAAATTGGAGTAACGCAGATTATGATAAGCTGATTGAGGAATCTGATAAAAATCTTGATGAGGCAAGTCGTCAGGAACAGCTTCTTGCAGCAGAAAAGGTTCTGGTTTCGGATGATACAGTAATTTGTCCATTATTCAGTGCTTCGAATCAGGACTTGATTGATCCGTCATTAACTGGATATTACAACGATGGATTGGCATATACATTCTGGTATAATGCACATATCAAGGAGGATACAAAATGACAACAGAAAAAGTAAATGATCTGGAGCTGGTAAAGTTATCTGATTATTTCCGGCCGGAGAAATTCCGTATTATTCCGGGCTCCGCAATCACGGAACGGGGAGGAATCAGTGAAATGCCGGCAATATTCAATTTTTATTCGGATTTTGCAAAGCGTTTAACATTTGATTTTTCTTCTATGCTTGTTATTTATGGTTTTGGAATTTTGAATGATAAGCTGATAGAAATCAATAAAAGTAAATATGTTGGCTATGAAGAAGAAAACGTTTTAAAGAGGGTAACATTCAATGATTGTGGTCAGAGATTTGTTATGGTACTGGAGTTGAGTGATGCACCGGATAAATTGTTGGCGGTTACAGCTGATGAGGTGGCATATTTATTAAATAATTGTTTACATCCAAGAAATGTATACTAGTATAACTCGCAAAATTAGCTGGACTATGCCCCGGTTCCATTTTTATAAATGGAAACCGGGGCTATGGGAAAGCAGGTTATACCGTGCTTAATACGTTTCCCTTGTTTGCTTTTTCCCGGTGGACTTTTTTCTCTTTTCTTTTTTTTCTCTTTCTTCGCAAAAAGCGTATGCTTTTTTTGCAGTTTCCCACGGATTTCAGCACTCAACTGGCGGTAACGTTCTTCCGTCATATCATTTTGTTCCCGGATAAGGTAATTCATTTCTTTTAAGACGGTTTCCCGGATTTCTTTGCTGATATCGAGTGTGAGTGCTTCATTGTTCTGTGCAATCGCATGCCCTACAATGTCACTCATCAGTTCCCGGAACTGTGCCATGCTGTTCTTCCGCGGAAGGGTATTTACAGGTAAGTCGGTTTTATCTGTATTCTGTCGGTTCGGTTTGGAGACAACCGTGTGATGATGTTCCCGGTTACATGCGGGCAATGGACCAGGTGCTGCAGAATCCGGCACGGAAACACCGGCATCTTCCGGGTTTTTATTATGTAATATCATGCGGATTGCTTTTAGCTGATATCCTTTTTCTTTTAGTTCTTTGATTTTTTGAAATTCCTGTATGTTTTCTCGTGTATAGTATCGATGTCCCATCTCGTTTCGCGGGATGGTCAGGTCGAGTTCTTCTTCCCAGTAACGTAACACATGGGTTTCCACACCGGCCAGTGCGGCGGCATCGGAAATCATGTAACGTACTTTTTCCACGATAACATGTCCTCCTTTTGAGTTATTTATTTTGGGCGATTTCACAATCGCCTTTTGCGTTTATTATAACTTTTCAAAAAGGTGAGTTCAAACATTTTCCATCGTATTTTTCTGACATTTCTCGCAGTCTATAAAAATAAACCTTGACATTTCTGGTTTATAAGAATAAACTGAAAACAGGTTGATAGCTATAAACCTGTGAAGGAGAAAAAGATGGAATATGTAAAATTATGTGACAGTGATTACCGGTTTATGTGTGTCGTATGGGAACATGCTCCCATCAACTCCGGGGAACTTGTAAAGTTATGTCAGGAACAGCTTGGATGGAAAAAATCTACGACTTATACGGTTGTACGGAAAATGTGTGAAAAAGGATACATTGCCAATGAGGATGCAACGGTTTCTGTTTTAATTCCAAAGGAACAGGTGCAGGCAGAGGAATCCCGTTATTTTGTGGACCGTACATTTGACGGGTCATTGCCGGGCTTTATCACCGCATTTCTTGGGGGTAAGAAAATTTCCAAAAAGGAAGCGAAAATGCTCAAAAAAATGATTGATGAGCATAAGGAGGGGTGACAGATGATGGAGAAAGCAGGTGGCATTTTTTTGTCGTTTCTGCAACGGAATGGAATTGTGGCAGTTGTAATTCTTGCAGTACTTGCAGTGCGCATGTTTTTACGGAAATGTCCAAAGAAATATTCCTATGGATTATGGGGGATAGTTGGAATTCGTATGATATTTGATCTGCCCATTGCTTCCAGATTCAGTCTGTTTAATCTGGTGCGACTGGTAAAAAGAAAATCACAGCTGACAAAAATTGTGTACCGTACCGGATTGCCGGGGATGCATGCACAGCCGGTCACAAAGCAGGTGACACAGGCGGCTGCCGGATCACACGTTACAGATCAGGCGACACATACAGCAGCCGGTCTGACAGCTGCGCTTACAACTTCACAGAAGATATGTGCGCTGTTGTTTTTGGTATGGCTGACCGGGATGCTGTTATTTTTGGCATATGGGAACTATTCCTATATAAAATGCCGGAAGATGGTACAGACGGCAGTTCTTTTAACATCTGCCAAGCAGACGGAGGGAAGTATTCGTCGGAAAGTAACAATATGGGAATGTGATCGTATTCCGTCTCCGTTTGTTCTGGGAATTTTCCGCCCGCAGATTTATATCCCGTTTCGGATGGAGAAAAAGGAACAGCAGTATATACTTGCACATGAAAGCTGGCATATCCGCAGATACGATCCACTGTGGAAGATGGTGGCATTTGTGCTTCTTGCCGTATACTGGTGGAATCCATTTGCCTGGATCGCTTTTTTCTATATGACAAGAGACATGGAGATGAGCTGCGATGAGGCGGTACTTGCCCAGTTTGGAAATGAAATTAAGCAGGGGTATAGTGCATCCCTTCTGTCCTTTGCGATGGAAAGACACCCGTATTCATTTGCACCGGTTGCTTTTGGAGAGGGGGATGCAGGAAGGAGGATTAAAAACGTGTTGAATTTTAAGAAACCGCATACCTGGGTGGCCGCAATTGCAACGCTTTTGATTGTCATAGTGGCGGTAAGCTGCCTGACAAACCAGAAGCCGTCCGGCATAAAGACTGTGAATCCGACAGAGACAGTGGAAAGTACACAAAAACCGGTGCAGGAAAATATGGTGGATGCAAAAACGGAGCAGAGCATCGGGGAATGGGCACAGGCATTTTGTGACAGAGACGCAGCAAAAATCATGAAAATGACAACGGAAGAGGCACAGGCAGATTTAGAGAAAGCACAGCTTTTGTGGGTGGACGGGGATACTCCGTCATTTGGGTGGTCAAGTCCATGGCCGTGGGGAGCGTTTGGAGATTTCTTTGGCGGAACCGGAAAAGAGATGAATGGTTACTGGCTGCATGAGATCAACCCGGAAGTACAGACGGCAGAGATTCTTTATTATGCAGAGACATCAGATCCGCATGTGAGTGTATGGATTGAAAATATTCATTATACACAGAAGAACGGAAAGTTTCAGATCACAAAGGAAGAGATTAATCAGTTTGCGGATAGTCTGGATGCGAAAACGGATGGCATTTCATCGGTGGACGAATTTGATACAGCTTATGCACAGGGAATCAATGATTCGCAGATGGATTATCGTGTGAATGGCATGGGTAAAATGCTGAATAAAAATATGACAGCAGCCGGTGTATTGACTGAGCCGACAGAGGCAGCACGGCAACTGTTGAATCTGTCTTCAGACGAAAAATTTGTTTCCGTGGAAAAGGATTCTGAGTCGGAAGATCAAACAAAAGTTGGTTTACAGATTACATTTTTAAAGAGTGGTGAGAAGCGCTATATATGCATGATCCAGCCATGGGGAAAGAATGGAATCTGGATTCCGGCAGAGGGAAATGAAACAAAATAAAAATTATTTGACAAATGGCACCGGGCTTTTTATAATGAAAACCAGTTATAATGAAAAGCGAAGATGGGAACAAGTACCAATGTGTGGAACGAACAGAAAGCAGCCGGTAGATGAGAGGCACACGGAAAGCACAGATGGATTTATGGAAAAACCATAAACCGGGCGATAAGGAATCCCCCCAGCAAGCTGGGTCCCCCTGCCGAGGATTTATGGAAAAACCATAAACCGGGC
>ENA-OQAY01000266-OQAY01000266.1-human-gut-metagenome-genome-assembly--contig:-NODE-266-length-15119-cov-0.867396_pt1 | contig 15119 bp, 16 predicted proteins | sample MGYA00242740_ERZ504537 | MGnify/ENA primary metagenome ERZ504537 (study PRJEB26092, sample SAMD00036272) | human gut metagenome | host: Homo sapiens | study: EMG produced TPA metagenomics assembly of... | reverse complement strand
CACATTTGCGGTTATATGAGCTGGAAAAAATGCTTCCGGGCAGTTTCCTGCGGGTATCCAAATCCTGCATTATGAATACAGGGATGATTCGTTCGGTCCGCAAAAATATTACGGGTGCCAGTGAAGTGGAATTTACGGATTCTGTGAAAAAAGCATATGTATCACGCAGTTATTTTAAAGTCCTGACGGACAAATTGGAAGAAAAGAGGTTAAAAAAATGAAAAAGAGAAATATTTTCTGGGCAGTTATTCTTATTTTTATTGCAGTATATCTGGTGGCAGAGCAAAATGCATATGATACCTGCGATTCCGTTCTTTAAAATCTTATTTACCGTGATCTTTGTGTATACGGCTGTTTATGGATTTGTGCGGCTGCATTTCTTTGAAGGAATGTTGTCGGTTGGATTGCTGGGCTGTATGTACGATAAAGTGCTTGGCATTCAGGCAATTACTCCGTGGACACTTCTTCTGGCAGCGTGTCTGGTCGGTCTGGCACTGGATCTGCTTTTCAGAAATTTAAAAGAACAAAAAGATAATACTTATTTTGGACACAGCAGTGCAGGCGGACATGTGGAGAATGGACAGGATGGTGAGTATGTACATGTGGAAAATTCTTTTGGAGCGTTGAGTAAATATGTAAATTCTGACTGTTTTCGGGAGGCAAAGATTTCGAACAGTTTTGGAGAGTGTAACGTATTTTTCAATAATACGGCATTAAAAGGAGCGAATGCAATTATCCGTACGGATAATTCTTTCGGCAGTACAAACATTTATCTTCCGTCAACCTGGCGCGTGGAATTCAGACAGAATACCGCATTTGGCAATGTGGAATGTAAAGGTCAGGGCAGCAGTGATCCGGATGCTCCGTGTGTGGAACTGCAGATCTCAAGCAGTTTTGGACAGACTTGTATAATTTTTGGATAATTCTGCTTGATATTATGTACATTTCGATGTAGAATTATAGACAAATAGTATACGATACATAGGAGGAAACGTATGCGTAAGAATTACTTTCAAGATGTGAAAATTGCGGATAAGCTGAAAATGATTATGAAAGCAATTTTTGCAATTTTATTGGTGAACAATATTCTGTTTGCAATTTTAATGCTTGTATTTGGACATCCGGTATGGATTATCATTTCTGTCATTGCAGTAGTTGGTATGCCATTGCTTTCCAAAAAGATCATTCAGGAACTGACACAAAATATTCTTGAACCGTTAGACCAGATAGAAAAGGCCGCAGATGACATGGCACACGGAAATCTCGAAATTGATATTTCTTATCAGGGGGAAGATGAACTGGGAAAGCTTGCAGAAAGTTTCCGCAATACATCTTTTTATTTAAGGGGTGTTGTGGACGATATCAATCAGCTCCTTACAGAGTTTGCAAAAGGAAACTTTGATGCGAGATCCCATGATATTGAAGCCTATCAGGGAAATTTCGGTGAAATTTTAAAGAAACTGGAAGCGACAGAAAATAATCTGAGCCAGACGATTAAAAATGTACAGGAATCTTCCGATCAGGTATCCGCAGGAGCTGACCAGCTGGCACAGAGTGCGCAGGGACTGGCAGAGGGAGCTACCGATCAGGCAGCGGCAGTACAGCAGCTGACATCTTCGGTTGCCGAAGTTGCTACACATATCGAAGAAAATACGAAGTCCACAGACAATGTACATGACCAGGCAAAGCAGGTTGCAATCAAGGCAGACAGCGGAAGTGCAAAGATGAAAGAACTGGTCGAAGCCATGCAGCATATTTCAGAGACCACCAATGATATCCAGGTTGTCATCGGAAAGATTGAAAGCATTGCCAGCCAGACAAACCTGTTGTCTTTAAATGCATCCATTGAGGCTGCGCGTGCCGGTGAAGCAGGAAAAGGATTTGCGGTTGTTGCAGAACAGATTAAAAACCTTGCGGAAGAGAGTGCTTCTTCGGCAGAAGAAACCCGTGTCATGCTGACAAACAGTTTGAATCAGGTGGGTGTCGGAAGCTCTGTTGCAGATGAGACTTCCCAGTTTATGTCGGAAATGATCGAACAGCTGGATGCGGTTGTTATGGAGGTGGCTAAGATCCGTCAGATTTCTGATAAGCAGACAGAATCGGTAAAGCAGATTTCCGCTGCTGTTGAGCAGGTAAATGGGGTTGTGCAGTCTAATTCTGCTACTTCGGAAGAGGTATCTGCAACTAGTGAAGAACTTTCTGCATCTGCTGAAAATCTGGATGAGATGGTATCGGAGTTTATCCTGCGCAAATAAGATACGGACAGATGACAGGCACATAGTACAGATGAGGTGATTTTATGCCATCAATCATGGTGTATACGGAAGAAACATTTTATTATACAGACGGAATCCGTGTTGTTGCGCGGGAAGAATATATGCGGCCGGATGTTACGGAACTGAGTTTCTACCAGAAAGAAGGTTTTTGGTTTGGATTTGAAGCTCCGTATTCTATTTATACCATGCAGGGAATCCGGGCATTGATTGAGTTGAAACTCAGACAATACGATTGTACACCGGAATTTCGCTATACGCGTAAGAAAATTGAATATAGTTACAGTGAAAAAAAGATTCTCGATTCCGTGATTTTTTATATCACGAAATCCGATCAGCCGGGAGTTTTGTCTGTGATGGAGGAAATTAATCATTCCACTCATCTGTGTTTCTGGAACATGAAAGTGCCATACCACGATTTTGGGGAAATCCGTAAACATACCGATGCGGTATTTTACGGAATGTTTCAACAAAAAGCGCAATAGTTCTTGACTTTTTCGGCAAAAGTTCTATAATACATTCTCGGTAATAGAGGATGTGTCGAATGAATAAAGAGAGAGATTATTTTTTTGATAATTTGAAAGCGGTATTGATATTCTTAGTCGTGCTGGGACATTTTTTGCTCCCTATCCACGGAGAAAGTGTTCTTGTGGTGGTAAAGCGCCTGATCTATGTATTTCATATGCCGCTTTTTGTATTTGTGTCAGGTTATTTTGCAAAGAAAATATATAAAAACGGGCAGTATAATTTTAAAAAAATATTGTATCTGATCAAGGCGTACATCATATTTGTTATTGCAATTCAGATAGTATATGCACTGTGTGGATTCCGGGATTTCTCAGAGATTAATTTTTTCTCGCAGAGTGGGGCGCCGTGGTATCTGTTTGCCATGATTGTGTGGTATCTTACCATTCCTGTCATCCGGAAGTACAAAGAGATACCGGTATTAATCGTGACGGTTGCGCTGGCCCTGATCGCCGGATATTTCAAAAATATCGGCGATTTTTTGTGCATGTCCCGTATTCTGGTATTTGGTCCATTCTTTTATCTGGGATATTATATGGAACAACCGGTGCTTGAACGGGCATTGCGACCGGTTTACCGGAGAGTTGTTGTACCGGCTGCTGTGGCAATCTGTGCGGGGATTCTGGCGTTTGGCTCAAAGTTAAAAGATGAGCTTGGCATGGTCTATGAAAACCTTTCCTATTATGAACTGGATGATGTGTGGGAAGGACCGTTTGTTCGTCTGGCACTGATGATTGCCGCGTTTCTGATTTCGTGGGCGATTATGTTTTTTGTGCCGCGTGGGAAAACCTGTCTGTCAGTGATTGGACAGAATACGATGCCGGTATATATGCTGCACCGGATCCTGCGGGATATCCTGATGTTTGCGGGAATCTATGACTATCTTGGAGACTGGGGATGGTTTGCGCTGTTTGTTCTGATTTGTCTGAGTATCTGCGTGATTTACCTGCTTGTTAATCCAAAGGTAGTAAATCAGGTAAATAAGATTCTGACACTGTATACCCCGCGGCTGTGGGGCAGAATACGCCGGAATCAGGCGGTATAAAGGAATCACAGATTGATTTTTCCTCCTATATTTTCTAAGCTTAGAACCAGAAAGATATAGGAGGAATTTTTTTTATGGATGCAAAAAAGTTTGGAGTACTCTGGTATTATGGAGAAATATCTGCACGGATACTTAATGGTGTAACGGCACAGAGTATGATAGAAGTAATTCGTATTTGACAATTCCAAAAAATGATTATATAGTGGCAGAAAAGAACTTTTGTTTTCACAGAGAAAATACACTGAGGGAGGAACGTAATAATGTACGAATTTACGCAGGATTGTCTGACGGGCATCGACCAGATCGATGAAGAGCACCGCAAACTGTTTTCGCTGATCAATGAAGCGGTTGAACTGCCGAAGGAAGCACGCACACCACAGACGGTAAAAAATATACTGGAACATTTAAGTGATTATGCCGTAAACCATTTTGCACACGAAGAAGCCTATATGGAGGCACAGAACGATCCGGAACTGCCGTTGCAGAAAAAAGAGCATCAGGCATTTGCCGATCACGTAAAACTTCTGGAAAAGCAGCCACTCACCGGGGAGAATGCATCGGCGATGCTCGATGAGATTCTGACCTATCTGGTACGCTGGCTGTACCGGCATATTTTAAGCAGTGACATGATGATCGGGAAAATGCAGAAAGAAGATCCGTTTGTGTTTACCGCGAAATATTATACGGGAATTGAACTGGTAGACAGGGAACACCGGAAGCTGTTTGAGATTATCGGAGAGGTAAATGCACTGATCCATAACGACCTGCTTCATGACAAATACGATGAAATTGTACATCTGCTGGATGAACTCCGGGAATATACCAAGTTTCATTTTGAAGATGAAGAGGCCTATATGCAGAAAATCAACAGCCCGATGCTGGAAGCGCAAAAGAGGGCGCATCAGGCATTTGTGGACAAGCTGATGAGTATCGATCTGGATAAGCTGGAAGAAATTGATGACAACCAGCAGGAATATCTGCATGAGCTGATCGAGTTCCTCGGCGGATGGCTGATCAATCATATTTTAAAGATGGATACGCAGATTGAAAAGACAGAGCAGTAAGTATTATGTGCGGTGAAAGGATTATTTTCACCGCATTTTAATATGTCAATTTAATATGAAACTTATATAGAAAATACGTTATCCTTTTTAAAAATATTCTTTATAATAAAAGATAGCGAGATTGAGAAAAGGAAGTGTATTTTTATGGCAACAATTTTTCCAAGGGAACAGAAGGCAAAAATGCTTTTTGAAAAGATTAAAGAGAATCCGCAGGCATGTGAGCGCCTGATGGAAACGTTTTATGATGCGCTCGGAGTGGGCGATGATTATGAGGGCAACGGTCTTTCTGCGGAGCAGTTTGCAACCGCACTGTTTCGTTCTTATGAGGAAAAGGATCTGACGGCGTTTCTGATGGCAATCTGCCAGAACAGTATGTTTGATCTGCTGCGGAATTCGTTTCTGGCTCCGTTTCGTTTTATGCCAATGGTCAGACAAATCCCTATATCCTGACGGATGAGGATGGAAAATTAATTCCGGATATCAAATTTCATGTCAGTGACAAAAATTATGAGCAGTTTTTTAAGGTATTTCAAAAGAGTGAACAGGTGAAGATGTATCTGGCATACGGATTCCGTAAACGGCATTGTTATGACAGAGATACCATGGAAGCACAGGAAATCCGTATGGGAGAGCATATCGGAGTGCTACTTGTCTATGAAATGCCGGATACGGTAAAAATGCAGGAGACAGAAGCGCAGGCATATGCGGTCATCTGGGATATCCTGATGGATCTGCAGAAATCCCTGCCACGTTCGGTCGTTTATTACGGACAGGATTCCATGGAAAATAAGGGAAACCGTTACGATGCACTTGGGGTGTTTTTGCCGATGTACCATTTTCGGAAGGCATTGGAGAAAAACATTGATATTGCAAACAAAATTGTATTGATGCATTAAGAAAGAGGATGATGATTCTTGCAAACCACTGCAATACCTAAAAATCACATGGATATCCCATGGCATGAGTACAGCGGCCACGGAAATTGTCCGATTACAGAGGCAGACCTGACCGAAAAAGCTTCAATCGTCGGCCGTGTCGGCCTGATGCTGTTATCCTGTGGAACGGGAGCCTGGCGTGTCCGCAGTTCCATGAATACGATTTCACAAAATCTCGGAATTACATGTTCGACAGATATCGGTCTGATGTCGATTGAATATACCTGTTTTGATGGAACAAGTGGATTTTCCCAGTCTCTTTGCCTGACCAATACCGGAGTCAACACATCAAAACTGAACCGGCTGGAGCGTTTTATCGGTGAATTTTCAACCGTAGGGAAAACCATGACGGGCGAACAGCTCCATGATCATCTGGATGAGATCGACCGGATTCATGGACTCTATTCCCCGGTGGCTTTGGGATTTGCCGCGGCATTGGCATGCGGCGCATTCACATTTTTGCTTGGCGGAGGACCCGTGGAAATGCTGTTTGCTTTTTGCGGGGCAGGACTTGGAAACTTTGTCCGCTGCAAACTGACAAAGCATCATCTGACACTGTTTCTCGGGATTGTGGCATCCGTTGCCTCGGCGTGCGTTACCTATACCATTCTGCTTCGGATCGCAGAGCTGATTGCCGGGGTTTCCCTGCAGCATGAGGCGGGATATATCTGTTCCCTGCTTTTTATCATTCCGGGTTTTCCGTTTATTACAAGCGGAATTGACCTTGCCAAGCTGGATATGCGTTCCGGGCTGGAGAGGCTGACCTATGCGATCATTATCATTGTTGTTGCGACCATTACGGCATGGCTGATGGCACTGCTTTTGCATCTGCATCCGGTGGATTTTCCGGCACTTTCCATGTCCGTCCCTATGCATATCATACTGCGTCTGGTCTTCAGTTTCTGCGGCGTGTTCGGATTTTCGATTATGTTTAACAGTCCGTGGAAACTGGCGGCAACGGCAGCACTGATCGGAGCAGTGGCCAACACCCTCCGGCTGGAGCTGGTGGATCTTGCTTCATTTCCTCCGGCTGCTGCGGCTTTTGTGGGAGCACTTTTGGCAGGAATCCTTGCATCATTGATCAAAAACCAGGCGGGATATCCAAGGATTTCACTTACGGTTCCGTCGATTGTCATTATGGTACCGGGACTGTATCTGTACCGGGCAATTTACAATCTGGGGGCGATGTCTTTGAATACCTCTGCATCCTGGTTTGCTTCTGCAATTTTAATTATTGTGGCACTGCCGCTTGGTCTGATCTTTGCAAGAATTCTGACCGACCGGACATTCCGGTATTGTACATAGAAATACGTCTGTTTCCTTACGGCTCCACAAATCCCGGAAAGATACTGATACCTCTTTATTTTAGAAAAGACTTGCAAAAACAGACCAATTGAAGTAAGATAAGATACACAAAACAGGATGTCTGAAAAAGACTATAGATTTTACGGTTTCTGATTCAAACCGTCGGTCTATAGTCTTTTTTTTGCGGAACATTCGGCAGAAAAGAGGAGTTTGTATGAATCAGGAGTACATGAAAACAAGAAAAATCCTGCCGCTGGTGCTTTCCATGTCACTTCCCATGGTCATATCCATGGCAGTGAATGCATTGTATAACATTGTGGACAGTTATTTTGTGGCAAAGATCAGTGAAGATGCGATGACGGCGCTTGCCCTTGTGTTTCCGGTGCAAAATCTCGTCAATGCCATTGTTATCGGATTTGCGATCGGAATCAATGCAAGGGTAGCCTTTTATCTGGGAGCAAAAGAGGAGAAACTGGCGGATGAGTCGGCATCCGTGGGGCTTTTGTTAAATTTGATCCACGGTCTGGTGCTGGCACTGCTTTGTTCTGCCATTATGCCATCGTTTCTTCGGATGTTTACAGGCGATACACAGGTGATCGCACTGGCATGCACGTATTCCACGCGGGTATTTGCGTTTGCACCAGTGATCGGTCTGGAACTTGCATATGAAAAGATCTTTCAGGCAGTCGGGCGGATGAAGGTGTCGATGATCTGTATGATGCTCGGATGTGTAACCAATATTATTTTAGATCCGGTTATGATCTTTGGTCTGGGACCGGTACCGAAGCTTGGAATTGCGGGTGCGGCTTATGCCACGGGAATCGGTCAGTGTGTGACGCTGGCGGGGTATCTGCTGTTTTATTTTGCACGTCCGATGCATGTAAAGGTCAACGTCGCAAATATGAAGACAACCGGAAGCGTAATGAAAAATATTTATACCATCGGAATTCCGGCAACTTTAAATCTTGCACTTCCTTCCATTCAGGTGTCCGCATTAAATGCAATCCTTGCGCCGTTTCCGGGAAGTTATATTCTGGTGCTCGGAGTTTATTATAAACTGCAGACATTTATTTATCTGACGGCAAACGGAATTGTGCAGGGAATCCGGCCGCTCGTTGGATATAATTATGGAGCGGGAGAATATGACAGGGTGAAAAAGATTGCGCACACCTCCATGGGATTGATCGCACTGGTTATGGTTATGGGAATGGCAATTTCCTGTGCAATTCCGCAGCAGCTGATGGGATTGTTTACCACAAGCCGCACAACAATGGAAATCGGAGGTGCGGCACTCAGAATCATCAGTTTTGGATTCGTGGTATCCTCGGTTTCCGTTACATTTTCCGGAGTCCTGGAGGGACTGGGAAAGGGCATGCCATCACTTTTGATTTCTCTTGCGCGCTATATCGTTGTGATGCTGCCGGTTTCTTTTGCGCTCAGCCGGTTGTTACAGGCATCGGGCGTGTGGTATGGATTTGCCGTTACCGAGTATATCGTAGCGGTTCTTTCCTATTATATATACAAATTCCATATGAGAGATATAAAAGGGTAACAAAATAAAAAAAGTGTGGTACAATAGTTATGATATGGATAAGAGAAAAGGAATAAGGAGGAGTCGGTTATGCCATACTCAAACGCCACCAAACAGGCATTTGCAGATGCTCTTCGAAAACTGTTGGAACAGAAACCTTTTGCAAAGATCAGTGTATCACACATTTGCGAAGAATGCGGAATGAACCGCAAAAGTTTTTATTATCATTTTAAAGATAAATATGATCTGGTCAACTGGATTTTTGACACTGAAATTACAAAGATTTTTTCAGAAGAAGAATGGAAAAATGCCGGCTTTACATGGGATATACTGGAAAAAATCTGTGAGTATTTTTATAAACACCGGACATTCTATTCGAAAGTACTGCAGATTGAGGGGCAGAACTCTTTTACAGAACATTTCCGGGATATTTTAGTCCCTGTCAATCGTAAATTTCTTGCGATGGTAGAGGAAGAGGAAAAAGGAGAACATGAGGAATTTTATATTCATTTCTTTTCGGATGCATTTCTGGCAGCACTGGTGAGATGGCTTGAGGACAGGGAATGTGTGTCCCCGCAGGAATTTAGTGCACTGTTGCGTTCGAGTGTGGAAATGATTGCAAAGTATGTGCTGCAGAGTCAGAAATAAGGGCAGAAGCATTCTGTAATCTGGAAAAATTCGACAAATTTTACCCACATTCGTGCATTTGTCCACTTGAATTTAAGAAGAGAAAAGATATAATACTTTTCAGATTACACAAAAACATTTCTGTCATGTTATGGCGACAGAATGAAAGGAAGTTGAGATTATGAATAAAATGTCATTACAGAAGAGTATTCAGAACTTTGGAATCAAGCAGGCCTTAAAGTATATGGAGAAAGATCCGGAGGAGAATATTCCGAAACTGATGGATATGGTTGACAAATTTGCACCGGACGGATGGTATGAGGCACAGAGAAATATGATCCGTAAGGTAATCAAAGAAAGAGGAAACTGGTATCAGTTAATTCTTCGTATTTACCAGCTGGATCCGGAAGTACGTAAAGCATTCTTCCAGAATTTCATTTTCAATGCAAGTTTAAAGGGAAGTGCATTACAGGAACAGCTTGCTGAAGAAAACAACTGTAATATTCCGTGGGCAATTCTGTTAGACCCTACCTCTGCATGTAATTTACACTGTACCGGATGCTGGGCAGCAGAGTATGGCCATCAGCTGAATCTGGATCTGGATACGATTGATTCTATCGTACGTCAGGGTAAGGAGCTTGGTACCTATATGTATATTTATACAGGTGGAGAACCACTGGTACGTAAAAAAGACCTGATCAAGATCTGTGAGATGCATCCGGATTGTGAATTCCTTTCTTTCACAAACGGTACTTTGATCGATGAAGAGTTCTGCCAGGAAATGCTTCGTGTCAAGAACTTTGTTCCGGCAATCAGTCTGGAAGGATTTGAGACAGCAAACGATGGACGAAGAGGCGAAGGTGTATTTGATAAAGTACAGCATGCCATGAGCCTGTTAAAGAGCCATGGTTTACCATTTGGTATTTCCACCTGCTATACCAGAAAGAATTTAGATGATGTAACCAGCGAAAAATTCTTTGATATGCTGGTTGAGAGTGGTGCATTATTTGTATGGTTCTTCCACTATATGCCGGTTGGAAATGATGCAGCAGTGGAACTTCTGCCTACACCTGAGCAGCGTGAGGAAATTTTCCATCGTATCCGTAAGTTCCGTCAGACAAAGGCAATTTTCAGCATGGATTTCCAGAATGACGCACAGTTTGTCGGCGGATGTATCGCCGGTGGACGAAGATATTTACATATCAATGCCAAGGGTGATGTGGAGCCATGCGTATTTATTCATTATTCCAATGCAAATATTCATGACTGCAGCCTGCTGGATGCTTTAAAGAGCCCATTATTCCAGGCATATCATGACAACCAGCCGTTTAATGACAATATGCTTCGTCCGTGTCCGATGCTTGAGAACCCGGATAAGCTTGGAGAGATGGTAAAAGAGTCAAAGGCAGTAAATACCGATTATCAGTCACCGGAGACACCGGAACATCTGAAAGAAAAGGCTGCTCCTTATGCCGAGAACTGGACACCTACCGCAGAGAAACTCTGGAACGAAGAAAAAGAAAAGATTGAGGCAAAGAAAAATGCTTAATGATAAAATTTCTCAATAAGCATTTGGAATAAAAAGAAAAAAGAGGCGCATTTCCCTTGTTTATCGCAAAAACAGGCAGTGGAGTGCGCTTTTTTTGTACAAAATTGTATAATAAAAAGTGCTTGCAATATTGCATATCGGAGCATAAAATATTTTCTTAAACAGGAAACTAAAAATAAAAATATACTAAGGAGGAAACAACGATGTTAAAGTGTTTCAAAAATTTTGATGCAAAGAAAACCGGACTTTTTGCAGCAGGTGTACTGTTTGGTACCGCAGGAATCAAGATTCTTTCCAGCAAGGATGCAAAGAAACTTTATACAAATTGTACAGCAGCCGTACTCCGTGCAAAGGAAGTTGTTTTAAAGACCGCTACAAAGGTACAGGAGAATGCAGAGGATATCTATGCAGAGGCTAAGCAGATCAACGAAGACCGTGCAGCAAAAGAAGAGGAAGTATTTGATGGTGAGGAAGTAACCAAAGAGACAACTGCCGAAGAGACAGAAACTACCGAAGAGACAGCAGAAGCATAAAAACGCATGAAAGAGATGTTACCTTATATGTAACATCTCTTTTATCGAAAGCAGGTTATAGATATGAAATTTCAAATCAGACATGAGATAAGAGGAAGAATGAGGATTCATGTGATCCAGAGTCGTATGTCATTTGCACAGGCAGATACATTACAGTATTATCTGGAACAGTGTGAATCTGTGATTTCCGCAAAAATTCAAAATCGTACCGAAGATGTGACCATTTGTTATGAAGGAAGCAAAGATGCAATCCTTGAAGTGTTAAAGGCATTTTCGTATGAAAAGACGGATGTTCCGGATACCTATATTAAAAATTCCGGAAGAGAAATGAATCAGCATTACTGGGATCAGCTGGTGGAGCAGACGTTCTGGCATTTCGGTAACAAACTGTTTCTGCCGTTTTCCGTTCGTGCAGTCATCACAGCGGTGAAATCCGTGAAGTATATCTGGAAAGGGCTTCAGACTCTGTTTCAGGGTAAGATCGAGGTTCCGGTACTGGATGCAACTGCCATTGGTGTTTCCATTATCCGTGGTGATTTTGCGACCGCAGGATCTGTGATGTATCTGCTTGGTATCGGAGAGACGCTGGAAGAATGGACACATAAGAAATCCGTGGGAGATCTGGCACGCAGTATGTCACTCAACATCAGCAAGGTATGGATGATGTGTGATGGACAGGAAATACTCGTTTCCGCAGACAACGTGCAGTCCGGAGATGAAGTGCGCATTCATATGGGAAATGTGATCCCGTTTGACGGAACGGTAACGGATGGAGAGGCAATGGTAAATCAGGCATCTTTAACCGGAGAATCGGTTCCGGTCCGCAAAGTACCTGATGGCGTGGTATATGCCGGAACTGTTGTCGAGGAAGGCGAGATTACGATCCGCGTCAGAGAAGCAAACGGATCAAGCAAGTATGAAAAGATCATGGCGATGATCGAGGAATCAGAGAAACTGAAATCCTCACTGGAAGGAAAAGCCGAACATTTAGCAGATAAACTGGTGCCATATACCTTCCTGGGAACAGGGCTTGTATGGCTGTTTACCAGAAATGTGACAAAGGCAGTTTCTGTACTTATGGTAGATTTCTCCTGTGCACTGAAACTTGCAATGCCATTGTCCGTGCTCTCTGCAATCCGGGAAGCAAGTACCTATAACATTACCGTAAAGGGAGGCAAGTATCTGGAAGCTATGGCGGAAGCGGATACCATCGTCTTTGATAAGACCGGTACACTGACCAAGGCACAGCCGACAGTGGCAAAGATTGTTTCCTTCAATGATCAGTCCGAGGATGAACTGCTTCGTATTGCTGCCTGTTTAGAGGAACATTTTCCACATTCCATGGCAAAGGCTGTGGTACGTGAGGCAGTAAACCGGAATCTGGTACATGAGGAACTTCACTCAAAGGTAGAGTACATTGTCGCACACGGTATTTCTTCCAAGATCGGGGAGAAACATATTGTGATCGGAAGCTATCATTTCGTATTTGAGGATGAGAATGCTACAATTCCGGAGGGAAAGAAAGAGATATTTGAGCAGCTTCCGGAGCAGTATTCACACCTGTATATGGCGATTGACGGAGTGCTTGTGGCAGTTATCTGCATCGAAGATCCACTTCGTCCGGAAGCGGTTGAGGTTATTGCAAAGTTAAAGGAACTCGGAATCTCCAAGGTTGTTATGATGACCGGGGACAGTGACCGCGTGGCATCTGCGATTGCGAAAAAAGTCGGTGTGGATGAGTATCATTCCGAGGTATTGCCGGAAGATAAAGCAAGCTTTGTTGAGGCAGAAAAGAATGCCGGAAGAAAGGTGATCATGGTCGGTGACGGTATCAATGATTCTCCGGCATTGTCTGCAGCGGATGTCGGCATTGCCATCAGTGATGGCGCAGAGATTGCACGCGAGATTGCAGATGTGACGGTGGGGGCAGATGATCTCCATGAGCTTGTTACTTTAAAGAAGATCAGTAATGGGTTGATGGAGCGGATTCACAGAAATTACCGTCTTATTGTAGGCATTAACACCTCATTGATCGTTCTTGGCGTGGCAGGGGCATTCCCACCAACCACATCGGCATTGCTTCACAACACGTCCACACTTCTGATCAGCTTAAAGAGCATGAACAATCTGCTCGATGAAAAGGAAGAAGTAACAGAAGAAAATGTAGCAGAAGCATTTGCATAATGGAAACAAAACTGTCTGATTCTCATAAAATAAAAAGAATGAGAATAAGGCAGGAACAAAATGAAAGAATTATATCCTGGGGATCAGGGAATCTGGGTACAATATCTGCAGCTGGCATTGCAGCGTGCAGGACAGCAGGTGATGCTGGATGGAATTTTTGGACCAAAGACCTGTGCAGCCGTGGAAAAAGTAATGGGCAGCAGCGGAAAGTGTGCGGTAAAAGAAGCACAGTGGAACCGTCTACTGCCCTTTTTACGTGGGTATATCACACACGAGGTAAAAGCAGGAGATACCTTTTTCTCCATTGCGAAAATGTATGATACAACGATGGAGCGAGTGATGCATGCAAATCCCGGAACGGATGCCGGAGCATTACAGATTGGAAGTACGGTTGTTGTACCACTCAGTTTTCCGTTGGTTTCCGGAGAAGTTCCATATACTTCCCTGCTTACCGGGTGGATCATCGAGGGCTTGCAGGCACGTTATCCCTATCTGCAGGTGGGAACGATCGGAAGAAGTGTTATGGGAACACCCCTGTGGTCGCTGCAGTTGGGAAATGGTCCGGTAGAGGTGGGGTACAATGCTTCCTTTCATGCAAATGAGAGTATTACCACACCGGTACTTTTAAAGTTTGCGGAGCGACTGCTGGAGGCATATGCAGACGAACGTATGTATGAAGAACTGTACCCGGAGCGGCTGTTTGAAGAATATTCCCTGTATCTTGTACCATTGGTCAATCCGGATGGTGTGGATCTGGTAAATGGGCTTTTGACGGAAGGATTTTATTATCGCCGTGCGGTCCGCATTGCGTCCGGATTCCCGGATATTCCGTTTCCGGACGGATGGAAGGCAAATATCCAGGGAGTTGATCTGAATCTGCAGTTTCCGGCAGGATGGGATATGGCAAAGAAAATAAAATTTGAACAGGGGTATAACCGTCCGGCACCGAGGGATTACGTGGGACAGACACCGCTTAGTGTACCGGAGAGTACTGCCATGTTTGATTTTACGAGAAACCATGATTTTTCCCTAATTCTTGCATATCACACACAGGGAGAAGTGATTTACTGGAAGTATCTCGATGAGGAACCGGAAGGCGCCCGCCGCATTGCGGAATATTTTGCAAAAGTGAGCGGTTACCGGATTGAGGAAACACCGGCGGCATCCGGGTATGCCGGATACAAAGACTGGTTTATCAATTTTTATGACCGTCCGGGATATACCATCGAGGCAGGACTGGGAGAAAATCCGCTGCCGATGGAGCAGTTTTCGAAAATTTATAAAGACAATGTGGGAATCCTGCTTGGAGGAATGACGGAACTTGAATAGATGTTGAGGAGAAGCCATAGTTTGTGAGAGTTGCTTTTGAAAACTTTTGAGGTATAATAGTAAAAAACAAAAGGGGAAGAGTTATGAAAACAATAGATATGTGGAAACGAAAAGTAAAAAAGTTTCCATTGAAAAAAACGTACTATATCATGCTTGTAACATGGATCGGGATTCCGATTCTGGTCGTTTTTATCGTTGCACTGTTGGTATTAAATATTC
>ENA-OQAY01000262-OQAY01000262.1-human-gut-metagenome-genome-assembly--contig:-NODE-262-length-15297-cov-1.205274_pt1 | contig 15297 bp, 10 predicted proteins | sample MGYA00242740_ERZ504537 | MGnify/ENA primary metagenome ERZ504537 (study PRJEB26092, sample SAMD00036272) | human gut metagenome | host: Homo sapiens | study: EMG produced TPA metagenomics assembly of... | reverse complement strand
CGTCATCCGGATCGTCGGTGGGCTTGAACAGCGGGAAGTCCACAACCCAAGTGAAGGCGAAATCGTCGGGCTTGAGCAGGCCCGCGCGGCGGGCAAGCTCGACACGCACGGCGCCCAGCAGTTCCTGGGAGGAGGTGCGGCGACCGGCTGCGAAGAACACGGCGTCGCCGTCTTCGGCGCCGACGGCTTCCTTCAGACCGTTGCGTTCCTCTTCGGACAGGTTCTTGGCGACGGGGCCCTTGAGTTCGCCGTTCTCGGCGAACACCACATAGGCGAGGCCCTTGGCGCCACGCTGCTTGGCCCAATCCTGCCATGCGTCGAACTGACGGCGAGGCGTGGCCGCGCCACCCTTGAAGAGCACCGCGCCGACGTATGGGGCCTGGAACACGCGGAACGGCGTGTTCTTGAAGTAATCGGTCAGTTCGATCAGCGGATTGCCGAAACGCAGATCCGGCTTGTCGGAACCGTACTTGTCCATGGCGTCCTGCCAGGTGATGCGCTGGATCGGCAGCTTGATGTCGTAGCCGGCGGACTTCCAGATGGCGGCGATGACCTTTTCGGCCATGGCCATCACGTCCTCCTGGTCCACGAAGGCCATCTCCATGTCGAGCTGGGTGAATTCCGGCTGGCGGTCGGCGCGGAAGTCCTCGTCACGATAGCAGCGGGCCAGCTGGTAGTAACGCTCGACGCCGGAGACCATGAGCAGCTGCTTGAGCAGCTGCGGGGACTGCGGCAGAGCGTACCAGGAACCCGGCACCAGACGGGCCGGCACGACGAAGTCACGGGCGCCTTCCGGCGTGGACTTGATCATGGTCGGGGTTTCGATCTCCTCGAAGCCCATTTCCTCCAGCGCATGGCGGGCGGCCTTCGACATCTGGGCTCGCAGCTTCAGATTGCGCTGCATGGACGGACGACGCAGGTCGAGGTAACGGTACTTCAAACGCACGTCCTCGCCCGGCAGCTTGTTCTCGGACTCGTTCTCAAGAGCGGTGGAGACCTGGAACGGCAGAGCATCGGACTTGGCCAGCACTTCGATGCTTTCGGCCACGACTTCGATCTTGCCGGTGGCCAGATGCTCGTTCTCGTTGCCGTCCGGACGCAGACGAACCTCGCCGACGACCTGGATCACGAATTCGGAGCGCAGCGGACGGGCCATCTCCTCGTCATAGATGACGACCTGCACCAGACCGGTGTTGTCACGAAGATCGATGAAGGCCACGCCACCGTGGTCGCGGCGACGATCGACCCAACCGGCGAGCGTCACCTTCTGACCGACGAGCTGTTCGGTCACTTCGGTTGCATGATGTGTTCTGTAAGCCGTCTGGCTCATGCTTCCCCTATTCCTTATCCTCTTGTATGTTGCGAAGTCTTGCGATTTCAGGCTTCAACGGTAACGGTTTGCTGGGCATACACAGTATCCGGCTCCCACGACTGTGCGTCAGCCGGCCGCTGGTCTCCTGTGATGATGTTCTTGACTTCGTCCTGGGCGCCCTCTTCGGAAGCGTCGGCCGGGAACCAGACGTACGGGATGCCGAGCTTGTCTGCATATTTGATCTGCTTGCCGAGCTTGGCCGCGGTCGGCGCCACGTCCGCCGCGATGCCACGGGAGCGCAGCTGGTTGGCGATCAGGTTGGACGCGGAGCGGTCGGCTTCATTCCATACCGCCACGAGCACGGATGCCGGAGACACACGGTTGGCGTGCGCGCCCGCGGTGTGCAGCATGTAGGAGACCAGGCGGGACAGGCCGATGGACAGGCCCACGCCCGGGTACTTCTTGTTGCCCTGCGATGCGAGGTTGTCGTACCGGCCGCCGGAGCAGATGGAGCCCAAAGCGGCGGCGCCGTCGAGGAACGTCTCATACACGGAACCGGTGTAGTAATCAAGACCACGGGCGATTTTCAGATCGGCGATCACGGAGCCCGGACGGATGCGCGCGGCCTCGTCGACGATCATCGCCAGCGTGTCGAGTCCCTGGCGTGCCAACACGTAGGCGTCGGAATCAGACGCGATGTCATGCTTGGCGCACAATGCGTCGAACTTGTCGGACAGTTCCTTGCCGTCGGCGGCGGTCAGCTCGGCCAGTTCGAGGCAGGCACGGGCCTGGGCTTCGTCGGCGCCGCAGCCTTCGACGAGCAGCTTGGCCACCTCATCGGCGCCGATCTTGTCGAGCTTGTCGATCTCACGCAGCACGCCTTCGATATCCGTAAGGCCCAAACCACGGTAGAAGCCTTCGGAGAGTTTGCGGTTGTTCGCATGCACGGTGGCCTTCGGCAGACCGAACTCGCGCAGACGTTCCAATGCGGACACCATGACCAACGGCAATTCGACCTCGTAATGGTCGGGCAGATCGCCATTGCCGATCACGTCGATGTCGGCCTGCACGAACTCGCGGAAACGTCCTTCCTGCGGGCGTTCGCCACGCCAGACCTTCTGAATCTGCCAACGTTTGAACGGGAACGCCAGATCGCCGGAATGTTCGACGACATAACGGCTCAGCGGAACGGTCAGATCGAAGTGCAGACCAAGACGATCCTCAATCGGAGTGTCGGACTCGTGTCCGACTTCCTGAAGACGGCTCAGCAGGTAAATCTCCTTGCTGGTCTCGCCTTTCTTGAGCAGGCTGGAACCCTGCTCAACAGCACGGGTTTCAATGCCTATGAAGCCATTGAGCTCGAATACATTACGGAGCGTGTCGATGACACGCTGCTCCACAACACGTTCAGAGGGGAGCCACTCTGGAAATCCTGAAATAGATGCACCTTTAGCCACGGTTCTCTATAATAAATGAGGTTACGGAAAATGCCGCGCGTTTTTCAAGGTGTGGAAGCGCACGTCACGGACCGTCACCTCTGCACTACATGAAGCTTACGTAAGGAGCTGGCCATGGCCGACGAGAATGTCACCGCGTCCGAGAACACCACTGAAACCAACGAGCAGGCAGCGACGCCCGCAACCCAGGCCAGCAAACCGGCCGTCCCGAGCCCAGCGGCCATGAAGCCGCATGCGCCGAGCCCCGCGGCCTTCGCCAAGAAGGCTCCGCAGCGTCCTGCAACCTCCACCGGATTCTCCGAAGCCGATATCAAGGCCGCCGAAGCGTTCGGCCGTGTCGCCGATGACGGCACCGTGTTCGTGAAGGAAGGCGAGGGAGAACGCGAGGTCGGACAGTTCCCGGACGCTTCCAAGGAAGAGGCCCTGGCACTGTATGCCCGTCGCTATCTCGATCTGACGGCAAAGCTCGACCTGTTCGCCAACAGGCTCAAGTCCAGCAATGTGAAGAACCGTGAGATCGACGAGTCCATCAAGACGCTTTCCGCCGAAATCGAGCAGCCGGCCGTCGTCGGAGATATTGAGGCGCTCAAGTCCCAGTTCGAAGCACTGAAGGAGGCCGGAGCGGCCAAGAAGGCCGAGCTGAGCGAGGCCCACAAGGCCGCCGTCGCCAAGGCGCTGGCCGAACGTACCGCGATTGTGGAGAAGGCCGAGGCTCTGGCCAATTCCCTGGGCGACAACACCAACTGGCGTTCCACCGCGGACAAGTTCCGTTCGCTGTTCCAGCAGTGGCAGGATCACCAGCACAATAGCGTCCGTCTCGACAAGGCCGACGCCGACGCCCTGTGGTCGCGTTTCTCCTCCGCCCGCACTACGTTCAACAGCGCCCGCCGCAAGTGGGCCCAGGGCCGCGATGAGGAGCGCAGCAACGCCAAGGCCGCGAAGGAGGCCATCATCGCCGAAGCCGAGGAGATCAAGGATTCCACCGCTTGGATGGAAACCTCCCGCAAGTTCAACGAGCTGATGGATCGTTGGAAGAAGGCCGGTCGTGCGGGCCGTCGTGATGATGACGCGCTGTGGGCACGTTTCCGTGCTGCGGCGGACACGTTCTTCAACGCCCGTCAGGCCGATCGCGAGCAGATTAGCTCGTCCGAAAAGGAAAATCTCGCCAAGAAGGAAGAACTGCTGACCAAGGCTGAGGCTTTGGTGCCGGTCAAGGATGAGAAGGCCGCCAAGCAGCTCGCCAGGCATTGGCCGCCATTCAGGAGGAATGGGACCAGATCGGCTACGTTCCGCGCGATGACATGCACCGCATCGAAAGCCGTCTTGATGCTGTCGACAAGCAGATCAAGGCTGTTGAGGATGCCGCCTGGAAGCAGTCCGATCCGGAAGCCGACGCCCGTAAGTCCTCCTTCGAGGAGCAGCTCAACGCCCAGCTCGCCGAACTTGACGCCCAGATCGCCGCTGAGTCCGATCCGAAGAAGAAGGCCAAGCTTGAGGCGGAGAAGGCCACCAAGGAGCAGTGGCTGAACGCCATCAAGTAATGACGCTCCCATAGAGCGATACGGTTGTGGTTCCGCTTGGAAGTGGCGGAACCACAACCGTCCAGCTGAACGGATAGCTGGACGAATAGGCATATGTAAAAAAGACCGGTGGGTTCATGACATTCCATCATGAAACCCACCGGTCTTTTTGCATACGCGTTGCCGGGGTTCTTACCCCGGCAACGTTGGAAATCAGTTCTGCGACTGCGCGGAATCAGCCGGTTCCGTCGATGCCGTCGGTTCAGTGGCGGCATCGGTTTCAGCGGCCGTTTCGGTCGCTTTCACCGGATTATCCGTCTGGCTCGGCTCTTCGAAGGCCTCGCCGGTGAACGTGAACTCACCCAGAATGCCTTCGCCTTCGGCGTCCACCTTCACGCGCTGGCCATCTTCGAGGTCGCCCATCAGGATCTTCTCCGAAATGGCGTCCTCGATGTCGCGCTGGATCACGCGACGCAGCGGACGGGCGCCCAGCAGCGGGTCGAAGCCCTTCTGTGCGAGCAGATCCTTGGCCGCGTCGGTCAGTTCAAGCGACATGTGACGGTCGAACAGACGGTCGTTGAGCTGCTTGACATCCAAGTCGACGATCTGGCGCACCTGCGGTTCGGTGAGCTGCTTGAACACGATGATGTCATCCAGACGGTTCAGGAACTCCGGACGGAACTGCTGCTTGAGTTCGGCGGAGACCTGTTCCTTCATGCGCTGGTAGCTCGATTCGGTGTTCGTGCCCAGGTTGAAACCGGTGTTGGCGGCCTTGGCGATGTCACGAGTGCCGAGGTTGGTGGTCAGGATGATGATGGTGTTCTTGAAGTCCACCTTGCGTCCCTGGCCGTCGGTCAGATGGCCATCGTCCAGCACCTGCAACAGCGTGTTGAAGATGTCCGGATGGGCTTTTTCGATTTCGTCGAACAACACCACGGAGAACGGCTTGCGACGCACCTTTTCGGTAAGTTCGCCGCCTTCTTCGTAGCCGACGTATCCCGGAGGCGCACCGAACAGGCGCGACGCGGCGTACTTTTCGGAGAATTCCGACATGTCCACGCGGATCAGCGCATCCTCATCGTCGAACAGGAATTCGGCGAGGGCCTTGGCCAGCTCGGTCTTACCAACGCCGGTCGGGCCAGCGAAGATGAACGAACCAGCCGGACGCTTCGGATCCTTCAATCCGACGCGTGCGCGACGGATGGAACGGCTCAATGCGGACACAGCCTCATCCTGACCGATGATGCGCTTGTGCAGTTCACTCTCCATGCCCATGAGCTTCTTGGACTCGGCCTGGGTGAGCTTGAACACCGGAATGCCGGTGGTCTGGGAAATCACCTCAGCGATGACGTCCTCATCCACCACCATCTTCACATCGGACTCGCCCTCACGCCAAGCGGATTCCTTCTCCTTGCGCTCGGACTCGATCTTCTCCTGCTTGTCACGCAGCTCGGCGGCCTTCTCAAAGTCCTGGTCCTTGATGGCCTGGTCCTTCTCCTCGGCCAGCTTGGCAGCCTTGGCGTCCAATTCCTTGAGCTCCGGCGGAGCGGTGAGCCTGCGGATACGCAGTCGGGCGCCGGCCTCATCGATCAGATCGATGGCCTTGTCGGGCAGGTGGCGGTCCTGAATGTAGCGGCTGGAAAGTTCCGCCGCGGCCTGCAGCGCGCCATCGGTGATCGTCACATGATGGTGGTTCTCGTAACGCTCACGCAAGCCCTTCAGAATCTCAATGGTCTCGGCGATGGTCGGCTCGTGCACCTGGATCGGCTGGAAACGACGTTCCAGCGCGGCATCCTTCTCGATGTACTTGCGGTACTCGTCGGTGGTGGTCGCGCCGATGGTCTGCAGTTCGCCACGGGCCAGCATCGGCTTCAACATATCGGAAGCGCCCAAGGCGCCATCCGCGGAGCCTGCGCCCACGATGGTGTGAATCTCATCGATGAACAGCACGATGTCGCCGCGGGTCTTGATCTCCTTCAAAACCTTCTTCAAGCGTTCCTCGAAATCGCCACGGTAGCGGGAACCAGCAACCATGGAACCGAGGTCCAAGGAGTAGACCTGCTTGCCTTTCAGCGTTTCCGGCACATCACCGGCGTTGATCTTCTGCGCGAGTCCTTCGACCACCGCGGTCTTGCCTACGCCAGGCTCGCCGATCAGCACCGGGTTGTTCTTGGTGCGGCGGCTCAACACCACCATCACACGCTCGATCTCGTTGGATCGTCCGATCACCGGATCGAGCTTCCCAGCGGCAGCCTCGGCCGTAAGGTTGCGGCCGAACTGGTCGAGAATCGCGGAACCGGTCTGATTGCGACGGTCCTGCACGCCACCGGCATTGGCGAGTTCGCCCTTGCCATCGTTCTTGCCGTCGCTGGAATTGCCTCGGATCAGATCGATGGTGGCGCTACGCAGTTCGCCAAGGTTGACATCCATCTTGATCAGCACCTGTGTGCCGACGCCTTCACCCTCATGAATCAGACCGAGCAGGATATGCTCGGTGCCGATATAGCTGTGCCCCAGCTGCAACGCCTCACGTAGCGACAGCTCCAACACCTGCCTGGCATGCGGGGTGAAGGGAATGTGGCCGTTCGGCGACGCATTTCCCTTGCCGATCATCTCTTCGACCTGCTTGCGGGTGTCGTCCAAGGTCACGCCCTCGAGGCCAATGCCTTGGCGGCAACGCCTTCACCCTCACGAATCAGGCCCAGCAGCAGATGCTCGGTGCCGATGTAGTTGTGCTGGAGGGTCCGAGCTTCTTCCTGCGCCAACACAATCACGCGTCGCGCACGGTCGGTAAACCGTTCGAACATGCTTGTCCTTCCACTCTTGTTAGTCCTTCAACACTCTACCGATTCGCGGTGACGTTTATTCCGCCGGCGCGTAAATTGCGCTATGGACGCAAAGGAACGGATATGCTTGACTTATGGCAACGACCAAGGAGGTCACCAAATGAGCGACACCATCCTGCAATCGAATGATGTGATGGATTCCCGCCGAGGCGACATCGTCGTCGGCGTCGACGGGTCCGATGAATCCTTCGCAGCCCTGCGTTGGGCTCTTGGCGAAGCATCGCTGACCGGACAGCAGGTGAATGCGGTCTACGCATGGACCCATTCATGGGATATGGGATCCCAGCCGGAAGATGAGGAGCAATGGGCGCAGATGCGTCATGATATCGCCCGTCGGCTGCGCGAATGGGTGGCCCAGGCCTCGCAAGGCATGACGATTGACGAGAACCGCGTCAAACTCACCTCCGTCAAAGCCACCGGAACGGCAGCGCTTCTGGAAATCGGCAAGGACGCCCAACAGATCGTCGTCGGACGTCGTTCGCTTGGACGCGTGGCACGATGGTTTCTGGGATCGCTTTCCGCTTCTCTTGCAGAGGAGGCGAAGGTGCCCGTCACCGTGGTGCGTATCCTCGATGATGAAGAGGCATCCGTGCAGGACGCCATCGCCAATGCGCTTACGCCGACCGAGGAAACGGTCTCCTACACGATGCCGGGTTCTCCCCTGCCTCGGAACCAGCGTCCGGTGGTTGTAGGCGTTGATGGTTCGGAGACCTCCAAACACGCTTTGCGTTTCGCCATCGATTTCGCGGCCCTGCATCACGCTCCCCTGCAGGTCATGTTCTGCTGGCAGCTGAAAGATTTGGGCGTGGTCAAAGGGTATGAGAACGCCGTCGCTCCCATCTCCGTCGGCCAGGCGCAGGCGGAACGCATGCTTGATGAATTGCTCGATTCGGTTCAGGTTTCATCAGCGAACATTCCCGACGATTTCCAAATCGAATCGCACGCTTTCCATATTCCCGCCTCGAAGGGGCTTATCGCGGCTTCCCGCTACGCACGTCATCTAGTGGTCGGTTCGCGCGGCTTGTCCGGTCTGGACGCGCATTTCCTTGGATCGGTTTCCAAGCAAATCATCAACTTCGCAGACTGCACCGTCACCGTCGTGCACTGACCGCATAAAAAAGAAAACAAGATATGAGAGGGCCACGTACACATTCAGGTACGTGCCTCTCATATACGATGACGATTATTCGTCGGATTCGGCTTGGGCCGACGAATCAGCTTCCGTCATTTCGCTTTCCGTCATTTCGCTTTCCGTTGTTTCAGCCGCCGCCGGTTCGGTTTCCGCCGATTCGGCTTCTGTTGACTCGGTTTCCACCGATTCGTCTTCCATCGATTTGTTTTCCGTTTGCTCGATGGTTTCAGCAGTCGGCTCAACTACCGTCTCATCCATCTGTTCAACCGGCTCAACCGACCCGGCGGAATTGACGGAATCGGCGGAATCAACCTGTTCAGTCTGTTCGACTGGCTCGTCCGATTCAGTCGGCTCAGCCGTATCAGCCGATTCGGTATCGTCCGACGTTTCCGGCTTATTCTCGTCGACCACGGTGACGGTGGTCTCTACTTCAGGCGCATCGTCGGAGGCCACATGCTCAAGCACATCCTCTTGGCTGGCGTCGTCGTCGATGGTGTTGGCTTCGATGTCCGCGTCCGAACCTTCCTCATCCTCATTCGGATTATGGTCGTCATCGGACGAAAGCTGTTCGATCAGCTCCACGGAGCCCCGCTCGTCACGCGGCGCCTGGGCGATGATATCGATATGCATGTCGTCGAACGCCGGCTTCGACTGCACCCACAGATGCGACGGCTCCGGTGGATCGATTTCGGAATGCTCTCCGCAGCCATGATCGATGGACACGACCCTGCCGTCATCCGGGCTCCACTTGTTGGCGCACACGCCGAACAGCAGGTTCAACTCACCCTTCAGCGGAATGAAGAATCCGCATGTGGAGCAAGGATTGCCGTCGGCCGTCTTGGTGGATAGCGATTTTGGCCCATGTGGGCCTTCGTACCAACGTTTTGCGGTCTGCGACCGGCCAAGCGGAGTCAACACGTGCCTGCGGGACAGGTCGAATTCCTCGACCGCCTCTTCGACATCCTCTTCGGACGTCACAGGCTGTTCGGAATCCTCCGAAACGTCCGTCTTCTCAGACTCATCCGAAGCGTTTCCATCCATCGCCGGTTCCTGTACGGTTTCATCCGCGACTGACGGTTTGTCTTCCGTATCGTCCGATGTTTCGGCATCCTGCGTCTTGCGGAAGCCCTCTTCCATGCGGGGGTCATCGGGATCGGTGCCGATTGAATCGGTCACCGCCAAATCGCCCGGCTCGAGACGGTCCTTCCAAGGAATCCATTTTGGCGGACGCAGGGCCTTGTCGGTCGGGACCAGGGATGATTCGTTGACCGTCCAATGGTCCAGTTCGACATCATGGTATAACGTGACCGACCATTGCCAGCCTTCGTAGCCGCGTACTCGGGATTCGAAGCGGAAATCGGTGACGTTGTCTCCCAGGTCGATGGCTTCCACGAAGTCGCCGACCTGACCGTCCTCGTCGGACACTGTGACAGCGACCGCTTGGGCGATTGCCTTGGGATCCATTGTGGTATCGGACATGAAACTCTATTCCTGTACGTCGAAATTGTCGGCGACCGCGCGCAGAAGCGTGGCGAGCTTCTTGCTTTCAGCCGGTGAAGGATAGCGATGTCGACGAAGCTGATTGCCCGCGGAGTCAAGCAGCTTGATCAGATCCTCCACGATGGCGGCCATATCGTCCGGCTTCGGACGGGTGGCTTTAACCAGCGACGGGGCCGAGGCAACCAGCGTCACTCCCATCGCCTGCGGCCCACGACGACCATCAATGACGGAATACTCGACCTTGGCGCCCTTACGCAGCGTCTTCACGCCCTCGGGAAGGGCGGCAGCGGGCAGGAACACATCATCCGTGCCCTCACCCGTCTGAATGAAACCATAGCCTTTGTTCGCATCAAACCAACGAACACGTCCGCTCGGCATTGTCACCTCACATTTTGCTGATCAGATACCTTCACGCGAATAGGTAAAACCATTCGCCCATTTTCAAACCAAAGATACAGTTTAGCGCAAGAGGTGGGCCGCACCCATCCTTCCGCGCCGATAGCGTCTGCTTTCCCGACGGAAAAGAGCGTTATTTCTTTGATTTGCGATTCTTTTTTTCGTTTTTTTCGATTCTCGCTCGCCGTAATCGGCTGCGGCTTGGGTTCGACCGGGGCGATCGGCAGCACCACCGTCAGGGTCAGTCCCGTTCCTTCGCTGCCGGATGCGCAGATGAATCCATGATGCGCCTTGACCACGGATTGCGCGATTGCCATGCCGAGTCCCGTACCGCCCTTCTGACGCGCACGCGACGGGTCGGCGGTGTAGAAACGTTCGAAGATCTTCGACCGTGCCTCCGGCGGCACGCCGGGACCGTGGTCGCTGAATCGCACAATCGCGTAGTTCATACCCACTTGCATGGACTGCCCCACTTCGATGGCTTCGACCAGATGGCGCAGCGACTGCTCGTTGGACGGCATACGGGATAGGGATTCGGGACTGATCGACGCGGGGAGCACACCCATGGAGATCTCCACAGGCGAGTCCGCCGGCGTATACCGGTGGATATTGCCCACGATGTTGGTGACCACTTGACGCAGTCTCGAAGCATCACCCTTCAACTCAATCTGGGGCATCTGGCCATTTTGGAAGGCGAATTGGGCGGGATGATCCATATCGGTACTTGGTTGGAGCACGACCTGTCCGCAGGAAATGCCGCGGTCGGGGTCGAGCGCATGCAGGTCATCGGCTGCGTCGCGCACCACGAAGGTCAGTTTCACCTGCTGCGTGATGTCGATGCCACGTCCTTCGTCCAAACGAGCCAAAGACAGCAGGTCCTCCACCAGAACCGTCATACGCGCGCTGGACGCCTCGATATGTTCGATGGATTCGTCAGCCCTCTCCAAAGCCCCAGGCATGTCGCGCTGCATTTTGTACAGCTCGGCGTACCCGTGAATGGCGGCGAGCGGCGTACGCAATTCGTGACTGGCGTCCGAGACGAACCGCTTCATTTTTTCGGTGGTCTCTTCCTGCGCGTGGAAGCTCTCCTCGATGCGTGTCAGCATGGTGTTCAGCGACATGGACAGAGAGCCGACCTCCGTGCTTTCCGGCAGGTCTGGCACACGTTGGCTGAGATCTCCCGCGGCGATTTTCGCGGCGGTCTTTTCAATCCGCTTCAAGGGCGCGAGCGTGCTTTGCACCAGAATGGTGCCGAGTATCGCGCCGATCAGCACCACCGCGATGCCCACCATCGCGCAGAATCGCGTCAATGTGTTGGCCGTGTCGATCTGATCGCTCAGCGACAGGCCGATGAACACGACGCCACTGTCCTTGACTTGCCCGGTCCGTGTCTTCTCGTTCCAAGGCAACGCGACAACACGCCATGGCGACTGCGCGGCCTGCATGATGGAATGATCCGGGGTGCGGCTTGTGGTGATGTGCACCACCGCACGTGTCGTGAATGGCTGTCCAAGAGTGACGCCGTCGATGCTGCCGTCGGCCGGCAGGCTTGGTTCCGAAACCACTCCGTCACGGAGCATGGGCACCGATCCGGCACCCGTGCTTTTGTATTCGCTGTCGCGCACCTCCACGTAATACGTGTTCATGAGGCTGCGCCCGTCATCGCCGGTGTCGCTGCTGAGCGAGTCCATGCTGTTGAAAATCAGCTGGGCTTGGTTGATCAGCTGCGTATCGGTCTTCTGCAGCAGATAATTGCCCACCAACGTACGGATGGAAAAGGAGATGCCGATGGTGCCGATGGTCAGCAGCACGATGATGCAGGTGACCAGTTTCGTGCTCAGCGGAATCGCTTGAATCCTGCGGGTGAAACGGCTCCATACCTTGTTCTGCTTCGGCAGCGACCGGGGAGGCTGCATGGGGGCCGGAATGGCCGAAGGATTGGAGGCGTGGCCCGTGGACGGCGAATTGGGATTCTTGCTCATGGCTGAATCTAGTTCTTGGGAGCGCGAATCATATAGCCAATGCCACGCTTGGTTTCGATCAGCGGCGTTACCTTGTGCTTGTCGCCGTTCTCATCCTCGATGACGATGCCATCGACCTTCTTGCGAAGATAGGAGATGTACGATTCGACGATGGCCGCGTCCCCGCCCCAATCGTATTGCCACACGTGATCGAGAATCTGCGCCTTGGACAGCACGCGGCCTTCATTGTCCATGAGGTAGCGAAGAAGCTTGTATTCGGTGGGGCTCAGGTCGATTGGCTGTCCGGCTCGGGACACGTCGTGCGAGTCCTCGTTGATTTCGAGATCGCCCACACGGATGATCGGATCGTCCTCCACCTGCTGCTGGGTGCGACGCAGGATGGCGCGGATTCGAGCCACGACCTCTTCGAGGCTGAACGGCTTGGTCACATAGTCGTCGCCTCCCACGGTAAGCCCCATGACCTTGTCTTGGGTGTCATCGCGAGCGGTCAGGTACAGCACCGGCGTGGTGATGCCTTCCTGCCTGATGCGTCGGGTCACCGTGAACCCATCGATGTCCGGAAGCATCACATCAAGCACGATCAGATCCGGCTGCAGCCTTTCGATGACCTCGATGGCTTCGGATCCCGAAGCGGCCGTGTTCACTTCGAAACCGGCGAAATGCAGGGATGCCACCAGCAGCTCTCGGATGGACGGCTCGTCATCGACAACGACAATGGATGCTTCAATAGGCTTGCTCATGGCTTAAGCATCGCTCCCTTCACTGGATGTTTCCTGAACGGATTCTGAATCTTGCGTTGAAGCGGTATCCGGATTGACATAATCCTCGTTTTCCGATTCGGCGCCCCACTCTTTGACCGGTTGGATACGTTCGGCGACCGCACCATGACGGCCGCTATGGCGGCCCTTACGCCGATGCCCGATCACGCCCTTCTTGCGCAGGATATGGAACACCACCAGAATCACCACCAGAAGCAGCAGCGCGCCGGCGAATCCTCCCACGCCAATCCATATGGTCCGCGACGAAGTCGAGGTCTTTTTCTGCACCGAAATCTGATTCATCATGTCGGTCGCGGACTTCGCCCAGTCCGGATCGCTTTCCATCAACGGTTTTTGCGCGGCATCGGACAGCGCGTCGACGGTCGACTTCTTCTTCAGCCATTCCTCCGAGTTCGAAGACACGGCCACCACCAGATTACCGTCATTCGAGGCAACCGCCAACATCACGGTATTCGGTTTCGGGTTCAACGATTCCAGCAGCGCGCTCACCCATTTATCCGGCTTGCCCTTGGCGTTGAAACTGTCCAGATACACCAAACGGACGGTGACGCCGGTCTCCTTTTTCGTCTGGTTGATGGCGTCCGTGATCTCCGAGACATTCGAACCGAGCAGATTCTGCGTGTCGGTGATGTCGTCCGTGGCTGTAATGCCCAATCCGGCACTGTCATCCGCATGGACCGGCGGAGTTATCCACAGCATCAAACACAAACCCAGCACGCTCGCCAGCAACATGCAAATCGCGATATTCCAACCTTTTGCCGTTCTGCCGCCGTTTCGCGACACGCCGACGGAACCCAAATGCATATGTTCTCCGACCACAGCTCCGTTTTTTTCGTTGCACACGCTCACTGATGACATAGCATCCACTGTACCGTCCGGTTGCGCCAACCGCGATCGCATGGAGAAACACACCAATCATCATTGAAAGGACCGGCACATGCCACAGTATCAAGTCGACAGCGAGCAGATTCAGTCCTCGAGCGCCGCCGTCAACGCCTCCATCCAATCCATCCGACAGGCCGTGCAGGGCATGTACGGCAATCTCAACAATCTGCAGAGCGTTTGGCGCGGCGGGGCTGCGACGCAGTTCACAGCGGTCGCCGAACAGTGGCGTGCCGCGCAGCAGCAGATGGAGCAGTCGCTTGAATCAATCCAGCGCGCATTGATGCAGGCCTCCACGTTGTATTCGGAGACCGAAATGCAGGCGTCGCGTTTGTTCGCGCAGTAGAAAGCGCGCGTAAGGCGCCTTCCAGATAAGCAAAGGCCCGCTCCCCATCGGGAAGCGGGCCTCATATCAGCTATTTGAGCCTATGGAAGCTTCCGGTCTTTCGATCAGTAGCCCATGTCGGCGCCAGCTGCCGGAGCGGCTGCCGGCGGTTCCGGCTTGTTGGCCACCACGGCTTCGGTGGTCAGGAACAGTCCAGCGATGGAAGCTGCGTTCTGCAGAGCGGAACGAGTCACCTTGACCGGGTCGGTGACGCCTGCGGCCAGCAGGTCCTCGTACTCGTTGGTGGCTGCGTTCAGGCCCTGGCCGTCAGGCAGGGAGCGAACCTTGTCGATCACCACATCGCCGGACAGGCCAGCGTTCTCAGCGATCTGCTTGATCGGGGCTTCGATGGCGCGGAACACGATGGCCGCGCCGGTAGCCTCGTCGCCTTCAAGCTTGACATCGTTCTGAGCCTTGGCCGCAGCCTGAACCAGAGCGACACCGCCACCAGGCAGCAGACCTTCCTCAATGGCGGCCTTGGCGTTGCGCACGGCATCCTCGATGCGATGCTTGCGTTCCTTGGCCTCGACTTCGGTAGCAGCACCGACCTTGATGACAGCGACGCCGCCAGCCAACTTGGCCAGACGCTCCTGCAGCTTCTCACGATCGTAGTCAGAATCGGTATTGGCGATCTCGCCACGAATCTGAGCGACGCGGGCAGCCACATCCTCCTTGGAGCCGCCACCGGACACGATGGTGGTCTCGTCCTTGGAGACAATGACCTTCTTGGCGGTACCAAGCACGGACATGTCGACGGAATCAAGCTTCAGGCCCAGCTCATCAGACACCACCTGGGCACCGGTCAGGATGGCCATATCCTGCAGCATGGCCTTGCGACGATCGCCAAAGCCCGGAGCCTTAACAGCGCAGGACTTGAAAGTGCCACGGATATTGTTCAGAATCAGGGTCGGCAGAGCCTCACCGTCAACGTCCTCAGCGATGATCAGCAGCGGCTTGCCGGTCTTCATGACCAGCTCGGCGATATGGACGACATCCTGCTGGGAGCTGAGCTTGCCGGAGGTCAGGAGGATATACGGATCCTCGAGCACGGCGGTTTGGTCATCGGCATTGGTCACGAAGTACGGAGCGATGTAGCCCTTGTCGAA
>ENA-OQAY01000259-OQAY01000259.1-human-gut-metagenome-genome-assembly--contig:-NODE-259-length-15308-cov-1.607141_pt1 | contig 15308 bp, 16 predicted proteins | sample MGYA00242740_ERZ504537 | MGnify/ENA primary metagenome ERZ504537 (study PRJEB26092, sample SAMD00036272) | human gut metagenome | host: Homo sapiens | study: EMG produced TPA metagenomics assembly of... | reverse complement strand
AAAACAGAATATGCGGATATGGCGGAATTGGCAGACGCGTTAGATTCAGGTTCTAATCGGGGCAACTCGGTGGAGGTTCAAGTCCTCTTATCCGCACCATGACGAATGTTCTTACAGCATTTAGCTGTCAAAGAACATTCGTCATTTTTTATTTGCTAAATAGCGACATCACAAGGGGCGTAGTTCACAACTACGCCTTTTCTTGTATTCACCGACACATCGGGTGTCGGCAAAGGAAGGGCACTTGGAATCTCGATGGTGCCCACGCAGTTGTAGTGAATGCGGAGCCGCTGCTCCCATACACCGTTGACCTTTTCTGCATTGAACACTTCGATTTTTTCCACCAGTTCATTCAGCATCCGGGGTGTCAGCTTTTTTGCTCTGGTGTACTTGCGAACTAGACTGATGAACATATCCGTTGTCATGGTGCGGCTGCTCTGCTTTTCGATTTCGGAGCGGAGCTGTTTGATTTTCTCGGTCAGCTCCTTTTGCTCGTCCTCATATCTCCGGGACATTCTGGAAAAGCGTTCATCAGAGATTTTGCCGGAAACATTGTCCTCATAGATGCGCTCAAAAAGGCCGTCCAGTTCTTCATCACGGGCAAGGAGTGCTTTCAACTCTTTCCCTTTCAGCTTGCGGTCGGCTTCGTCCGCCTGCTGGGAGTGCCCGATAATAGCCTTCAAAAAGTCGTCCTCATAGAGGCTGGCAAACTTGGTCAGCCGCCGAATCTCGCCCAGCACCACTTCTTCCAGAAAGTCTACCCTGATGTAGTGGGTGGATTGGCAGGTGCCACGGTTGCCCTTGTAGTTGGAGCAGTTGAAATACTTGATTTCCGGGTTGCCCTGATTGAAGTGGAAATGCAGATTGCAGCCGCAGTCTGCGCAGACAAGCAAGCCAGAGAACATATTGTGTTCTCCGTTGCTGGTACGGCGTTTGCGCATTTTTCCACGTTTCTGCTGTACCTGTTCAAACACGGCTCGCTCAATAATTGGCTCGTGAACATTTTGGAACACTACCCAATTTTCCGGGTCGTTATGAATCCGCTTCTTATTCTTGTAGGACTTGGAGTAGGTTTTGAAGTTCAGAACATCACCACAATACTCCTGCTGGTACAGAAGATGGGTAATCGTGGAGCCATTCCACTTGGTGGCGGGGCGCGTCTTGCTCTTTCCGGGACGGCCGATGCCTTTCTGAATCCAGTAGGCCTGCGGCGTCAGGATGCCTTCCTTTTCAAACTGGGTGGCAATCTGTTCCGTGCCAAAGCCCTCCAACGTCATATCAAAAATGCGCCGGACAACTTGTGCAGCTTCTTCATCAATGACCCAATGCTTGGGATTGTTCGGGTCCTTGATATATCCATAGGGAGGAAGTCCCATCGGTTCGCCGGAGTTTCCTTTGATTTTATTACTGATACGGCGTTTCTTGCTGATGTCACGGGCATACCACTCATTGAACAGGTTTCGGATGGGTGCCAGTTCGTTTTCTCCCTCGGCCGTGTCGATGTTGTCCGAAACGGCAACAAGTCGGATGTCATGGTCCGGGAAAAATTCTTCTGTCAGCCGTCCGACCTCAATATAGTTTCGGCCCAGACGGGAAAGGTCTTTGACGAACACAGCGGAGGCTTTCCCTTGTTCGAGCTGCTGCATCATTTCAACAAAACCGGGACGGTTCATGGTCACGCCGGAAATGCCATCATCTAAAAAGTGAACCAGATTGGTATAACCTTTTTCCTTTGCAACTTTGGTGAGCAGCTTCTTTTGGTTGCCGATGCTGTAACTCTCGCCCTCCAAATTATCATCACGGGAAAGACGCTCATAGAGAAAAGCGGTTGCTTCACGGGATTTCTTGTTACTCGACTGTTTCATACTCGCTCCTTTCTTGGGACAGTCGAATAGCAAATTCACTTGTACACCTATATTATAACACAATCCGCTTTCTCTGTCCGCTGCCTCCCGAAAGGTCATTATAATTTTTCGCTTTCGGATTTCATCAGCCGGAGAAGAACTTCTCCTAAGGTCTGGGAACTTTCTTCTTTGAACACCGGCTCAACGATAAAGGAGCGATTGCCAATACGATAAGTCGAATCCAGAGTAAGCATCTCTGGATTTTTTGTTTTTTCAGGGTTTGTCTTTTTCGCTTGCATCGTAAAAATCCCCTTTCTTAAAAATCAAAAAATGAGCCAACGGATGGCTGCTGGCAGCAGCCCACGGGAATCTCACCCCTGCATTCCTCATGCAGCCCTACTCATTGCCTGCGACGCTCTGAACGCTCGGACTTTGACGGTAAGGGAGTATCAGCCTGTCTGTATGTCATGGCCCGCAAGCAGCCGCGCTTGCATTGCGGCGTGGTGATGATCGCTCCACTTTTCAGAGAAAAGCATCGTGGCGCACCCGCCGTCCGGCTCGATACAGACAGCAACGTATCCGTTTGCCCTATGATGCACCGCCATTGTCCTGCGGGCTTTCTTTGTCAAAGAACTAGAAAAGGCACCGTATGGAAAGGGGAACAGCACACGATGCCTACGTTGAATCAGGTCAAGTCAAAATCAAGGATAGCAATTATCAGTTTTGCTTCCAGACGATTGCGCAGTTCTTCATCAACTTGCAGACGAGGATAGCCGTCAGAGCCATAGCTCGTCCGAGTTGACAGTGCAGCAATGTAGCTAGAATAATGCCGGACTACCCGGCTCACTGCTTCGGCGTCTCCTGCAACAGCGGCAGCGATTATCGGGTAAGGAAGCAGCGATGCCCGTGTGTGCGCAGATTTAGTCATCCGCTTCACCTCCCATCAGCTTTTTCAGCAGCCGATAGGCTTTATACCTGCGAGTATTGACCGTTCTTCTGGCCATGCCCATGCACTTTGCTATCTGTTCGTCTGTCATCCATAGAAACCAGTGCATCATAAAAATTTCCCGGTCTTTTGGTGACAGCCGTAGAAGTGCTGTGGCCAATCGGTCGTTCTCGATTAGCACAACAGCATTTCCCACGGGAAAAGCCGTATACTCCCATGAGTAACGATCGTAAACTGCAAGCTGGGCCACATCTGCCTCGGACAGTTCTTCCAAAGATGCAAAACGTTTTTGATGACGGCTGATCTGCCGATAGCCGTTACATGCCTCGCATTTCAACACCTTTTTGCAATAGCTGTCAAAGGCGTGCTGCTTGTGTTCGTAGTAGCGGTTTGGTTTCAAGTTTTCACCTCCCCTCGTGCTGGGAGGCAGCTCTTTTCTTCCCCTTTCGCTCACTACTCGTTCACCAATGGGTTCATTTGGCTGATTTTTAAGATTGGTATGAAAATTTTTCCTGCCGTTCATAGAATTGTTCCTTTCGTTCTGTTCGGGTTTATAGGCCGGAGCAAAACGAGGCGGAGAACGGCATCCGATACCCAATCGTAGGTTGTCAAAATGCGGGGCTTTATCGGATGTGAATTGAAGTATATAAAAAGCGAGCCACAACTCACTTCTATGAGTATGGCTCGCCCCTACGTTATTTGAATATTTTTTTAATTGGTGTTAGGGCTTTTCGAGTGGGCGGTAAGCCCCATTTTATTTTGCGCTCCTTTATTTTGATACTCTTATCCATATAGCTCTTTGCTTCAAATTATGAGCTGTAACTCACACAATATGAGTTATATGGTTATTTATATGAGCGATAGCACACCCTACAATGAGGTAGAGGTGATGTATAGTGAACAATCCTCTTGACTTGTTTGCATGGAAAGTGCGGTCAGAACGTAAGCGGCAGCATTTGACACAGAGAAAATTGGCTGAACGGCTCAATATGAACGCCCGTACAATCATAGATTTGGAAACCTGCCAGAGTAACCCCAAATTTGAAACGGTGGCTCTTGTCGCCAAAGAGTTAAATATCAGCGTGGATGCTGCCATTTTTCCAGACATGGTAAATCAGACGGTTTCAAAAACAGTTGTAGACTTCTTTGCCGGGAAAAGTGAGGCGGAAATTGAAAAATATATTGCGCTTTGCAAACAGGCGGAAGCATTTCAAAAAGACGAATAACGCGGTCGGATATATCAATCCCGGCCGCGTTATTTTTTACCTATTTGTTTCTATGCGGACGGATTATGATATACGCACAATGGAACCTCCGCATCGCATACGCTGAATTTTGTTAAGCAAGGCTCCATCCAGCCGCATTCTTTCGGATGTTGACAAACTCCTGATAAATGCCGGGCTGCTTCAAAAGTTCTTCGTGCGTGCCCTGCTGTGCAATCTGGCCGTTGTCAATGACCAAAATCTGATCGGCATTCTGGATGGTATTCAGACGGTGAGCGATTACGAGAAGTGTCTTGCCCTTTACCAGTTCCGAGATGGCCTCCTGAATATAGCTTTCGTTATCAGTATCTACGCTTGCGGTAGCTTCATCCAAAATGATGATAGGGGCATCTTTCAAGATGCAGCGTGCAATCGAGATGCGCTGCTTTTCACCGCCGGAGAGTGTAGCACCGCCTTCACCAACTACGGTCTGGAATCCATCAGGCAACGCCATGATGAAATCATAGCAGCGGGCCTTCTTAGCAGCTGCATAGACTTCTTCCTCTGTGGCGTCCGGTTTGCCTATGCTGATATTGTTGTAAATGGTATCTTGGAATAAGTACACTCGCTGGAATACCATGCTGATCTGCTCCATCAGCTCTGCCAAAGGCACGTTCCGAATGTCCATACCTCTTATTATTATGCTGCCAGATTTTACATCCCAAAGCCGAGCCAGTAAATTGGCAATAGTAGACTTTCCGCCGCCAGAAGGTCCGACTAAAGCAGTCATAGAATCTTTCTTCATGGCAAAGCTGATATGATGCAGAACTTCTTTGTCCTGATAAGCAAATACAACATCGTTAAACTGAACTTCTGGCTGTCCCGGCTGTGCCTGTGCAGGAAGATGCTGCTTGCCCGTGTCGGGAAGTTCAGGCTCATTCAGGACTGCTTCAATGCGGTCGAGAGCTGCATTCATAACGGTAAGGCGAGATGCTTCCCCATAAAGAGCTTTCAGCGGTCCAAAGAGGTCAAACACAAACAGCAGAACACCAAGCACATAGGCCAGCGGAAGTGCGCCGCGCTGTTCCAATACAATCGACAAGCCGAAAATCGCCGCAATACCAATGCCGTAAAGGATATTCAGACTCATTGTCCATGGTGTCATTTTCTGCTCAAAAGCAAGGGAGGTGTTTCTGGAACGCTGGAAATTGTCAGTCAGTTCTTCTGATTTTTCGCCCAGCAGGTTGTAGCTCTTGATGACGCCAATGCCCTCCACAAAGGATAGCACCGCATCGGTCAGTCGTTCGCTCTGCTCCTGCCGCTCTGCGGCTTCCCGCAGGGAAACCTTGTTCATTCCTTTTGACACCAGCCATGCCAGAACCGTGACGGCGGCAGCAATCAAACCAAGCTGTACGTTCAAATAAAACATGAATACCAGCAGAATCAAGGAGGACAGCAGATAGCCCATCATGTTGCCCAGCGTACTCATAGCGACTTCTTCAATGAATACCATATCCGTGCTAAGAACAGAGCTGATTTTGCCAATGTTGCCGGAAGTAAAATAGCCCATCGGAAGTTTCCGCAGATGGCTGCCCAGTTCCATGCGTTTATCCGCAAACATCAAATATCCTGCGGCACTTTGCAGGCTGTCGCTGAGGTAATGAACAAGCATTTGCACCAACACTGCTGCGGCAAGTCCAAGGCCGATATAAAGGCAAGTCTGGCTGGTCAGTGTGTCAGCTGCAAAGCGGCTAAAACTACAAAGGCAAGAACGATTGGCATTTTTGACAAAATGGATTCCAAAAACGCACAAACGAATGCACCTTGAATACGGCCTTTATAACGGCCGGAGAGTTTCAAAATTCTTGAAAACATCGCAAACATTTAGGCTCCCTCCTTTGCAGTGTGTACTTTCCATTCGGCACTGTCCTGTGCGGCTTTCCACAATTTCTGATATTCAGGGCAGGAGCGAATCAAATCCTGATGCTTACCCGCTGCTACCAATTTTCCGTGGTCGATGACACAAATTTGATCGGCATTCATAATGGCGGGCAGTTTGTGAGCAATCACCACGAGGGTCTTGCCTTTTACAAGTTCTGCAATGGCTGCTTCCATCTTTTCTTCATTTTCGGGGTCAGCATAGGCTGTTGCTTCATCAAGAACTACAATGGGGGCATCCTTTAAGATTGCTCGCGCCAGAGAAATACGCTGACGCTGACCGCCGGAGAGCATTTTTCCGGCATCGCCTGCCATGGAGTGAATGCCCTGCGGAAGTTTTTCAATGAACTCCATGCACTGAGCTTTCTTTGCGGCCTCTATTACTTCTTCATCCGTTGCAGTCAACCGACCGAGCCGGATGTTTTCCAGCAGAGAAGTATTAAACAAATACTGATCCTGCGCCACATAGGAGATACGACTGTTCAATGCTTCAAGGCTCATATCGCAAAGTTTCTGTCCGCCGATGGAAATGCTGCCCTTTTTCGGGTCATAATAGTGAATCAGCAGTTTTGCCAAGGTACTCTTGCCGGAGCCAGATTCACCGACAAGAGCAGTTTTTTGTCCAGCCTTTGCCGTAAAGGAAATATCATGGAGAACTTCATCCTCAACCACCGCGGGCTTTCCATCCGGGCCGGGCTGTGTTATCTGGTAAGCGAAAGAAACATGGTCGTAAGTAATGGTGTCATCTATTCCATGGAATCTATCATTCGTCTGCTGAAGTTCCGGCGCATCCAACACCTGCTCCAATGCGGAGATTTTATAGTTGAGCTGGGGCATGGTTGGCAGAAAGCCAAGAGATTTCAGCAGCGGCATACCGATACTCAAAGAAAGACACAGCACCAAAATCAAATTGGGCAGAGCCGACCAGCCGCAGAGGACAAACCATGCACCCACAGGCAGGGTTAGGATGATGGTACAAGGAAGCAGGCTGCTGTAAATCGCCATCCACGGCCATGCCGCCCTATACCATGCCAGTGTATAGTTCCGATAATCTGATATATCTTTGCGGAACCGTTCGTAAGAATCTGCGTCTTTATTGAAAACCTTGACGACTTCCATACCGTTGATGTACTCAATAATGGTATTGTTCATCTTTTGCCCGGCCATATAGTAAGGTCCCATTTTCTTCATACCAACGGAATACATCGTCATCATGGCAACTAAGCTAAGCGGAATGGATGCCAAAGATAACAATGCCAGCTTCCAGTCTACAAAGAACATTGCCACATAAACTGCAATGGGAACCATCAGGTTGGCGATGCCCTCCGGCATAGAGTGTGCCAGCAGAACTTCCAGACTGTCTACATCGTCCACGAACAGCTTTTTCACGGTGCCAGTGCCTTTGTCCTGAATAACACCCAGCGGCAGTTTTTCAAACCGTTTTTGCAGAGCCGTCCGCAGGCGGAGCAGCGTGTCATAAGCTGCTTTATGAGAGAGATTCAGGCCCCAGCCATAGAAAAGAGCTTGCAGCACTAGACATACCAAGACCAGTATGACATGCTGGATGATAAAGGAAGCAGTGATTGCCTCCCCCATGACCAGCGGTGCAATTACCTGATATGCCAGCACAAAGGGAAAAACACCCAGCAGAACACTGACCAGCACGATGGCTGTTGCAGCATAGAGGCCTTTTTTATGAGGTCCGGCATATTCAAATACTTTTTGGAACATAAGTCCAACCTCCTATCATGTGAAATATTTTTCAGAAAGAGATTTCAAAACCGTTGGCGATAACTGCTGATTTTGAATTGTTCCATTATCATCCAGCTGCACAACCTCTGTGCAGGTACGGACAATAAATTCAAAATCATGAGAAACCACGAACACGATTACCCCGGAATCGGAAAGTTGTTCAATCAGCTTGCTGACACGCACCATAGAATCATAATCCAAGCCGCTGGTGGGCTCGTCGAAGTAGATTACGGGGCTGTCCTTTACGATTGCCACTCCAATGGTAACCCGTTGTTTTTGACCGCCTGAAAGCGATGCTGGGTGTCTTTCCCGATAGTCCGACAGTTCCAATGCGTTCAGTACTACATCTATTTTTTCTTTGCAATCTTCCTGCATTCCAAGGGAAAGTTCTTCTTCCACGCTGCTGGCAAAGAGTTGATAGTCTGTATCCTGCATAACAAGATAGGAAAGTGACCGCCGCTGCCGGGGTGTGAGCTTTTTTCCATCAAGACGAACTTCTCCATGCCGCTGTTTCAACAGGCCAGTCAGAATAGACAGGAGCGTTGTTTTTCCGGCACCATTATGGCCTAAAATGCCTATCACGTCCCCCGAATGAGCTTCAAAGCTGACATTTTGGAATACTTCTGGTCCTTTCTTGTAGGCAAAGCCTAAATCGTGGACTTCTAGTAAGTGCGTTGTATTTTGAGAATGCGGCTTTTCCTGATAATGCTCTGCATCACGTTCCGGGTATGCGGTCCGCAGACCATAAGAAATTCGTGTTTCTTCGGGCAAAGAACAAAACTGTTCCCTTGTGAACTCATGCTCAATTTTTCCATTCTGTATCAGAAAAGCTCTGTCAATCAAATCTCGCAGATAGTAAAAGCGGTGTTCTACTACAAAAATGGTATAGCCGGCACTCTTGAGCTTTTCCATGATTTCAGCAAGCCGTTTGGTGGCGGCATAGTCCAGATTGGCCGATGGTTCATCAAAGATGTAGACCTTTGGGGCAAGCGCATAAACAGAGCCAATCGCAATCTGCTGTTTTTCTCCGCTGGATAACGCAAAAATACTTCGATTCAGGTATTCGACCAACTCCAATTCTTTGGCTGCTCGTGCAATTCGGTCAATGGTTTCCTCACGGGCCAGTCCAAGATTTTCACAGCCGAACGCCAATTCTCGTGTGGTATCGGTCATAAAAAACTGTGAGCGTGGGTCTTGAAAGACAGTTCCTACCTGTCCGGCCAGTTCGGAGGGCTTCATTTCCAAAAGCGAATGTCCATCCATAAGCAGATCGCCTTTAATTTCACCGGGGTAAAAATGTGGAATAAGTCCATTGAGGGAACGAATCAACGTTGTCTTGCCGCAACCACTTCGCCCGGTCAGAAGAATAAACTCGCCGGTCCGTACAGTCATGTCAATGCCGCGGAGGGTAAAATCTTTGCTTTCTTCATAACGAAAGCTGAAATTCTGGAATGAGATCATCGTCATACCCTCCATAAAATGATTTTGCCGATTTGGGTCTGGTCAATAAAAAGCAGTCCGACCAAAAAGAGGATACCAAGCAGTGATACCACAATTTCCGGCCATGCAAAACGAATCGGGCGCAGTGCATACCGCTTACATTCCAATTCCAGACCACGCGTTGTGCCGGAGGCCGCCAGTTCATCGGTAACTTTCAAGCAGCGCATCAGCAACGGTATCAAAATGTACTCTATGGTTGCTAATGGGTGACATACCCGCTTCCACACTGTATCGCTGATACCGCGAATATCCATTGTGCTTCGGATTTGCCGATATTCAATCCGTAGGGTAGGAATATAACGGAACATGACCACAAGCGGAATCGTAACTGCCTGCGGCAGCCGCATTCTTTGGAGGGCTACCATCAAGTCATCCATATAAGTGGTCCGCAATATCCAGAGCCCCATCATTACAATGGGAATCAGTTTCAGAACGGTCACGCCAAATACGCTCATAATCACGCTCAAAACTGGAACTTGAACATAGCGGAGCAAGGCATTAAGATAAGCCACAACGATATAAGTTATTATCATTTTTGCGGCCCATTTTCCGCCATTACCTAAGGCAATGAACAGCCCATAAACCAGCATGAGCGCAAGGCTGACCACTTCTCCGGCCAGAAAATAACTGACAAAACCGATACAGACTAAGAGAAGAATTTTGCAGCGCGGGTCCAGAAGCGCAGTTCCATGAAGGGGCTGTCGCTCAATAATTTGTTTGATTTGTGTTTCATCCATTCTGATGCCTCCTTATCAACAGCAGAGCGCGGGACTACTTCCAGCCCCGCGCTCTGAAATCAGGCAGCCCGTTTGCCTGCGTTTGTATGATGGATTTTCAGGGGGCTGTTCTTGTTATTTTACAGAAACGAGTCCAGCCTTGATGAAATGCTTTTTCAATGCTTTCTGGCCGATAAATCCGCCAATCAGGCCGCCCACCAGTCCAGCAGCAACAATGACTACCAGCATGGGAACAGAAGTGATATTGAGCATTCCCTGAATGTACTCCGGGGCAATATTGTTTTTCTCCATTGCGCCAACAAACGCACTTTGAAGAAATTTGATGGGGCAGATAGCACTAAAAGCAAAAATAGCACTGAACAGCGCATAGGCCGCCATCATGGACTTCATTGTGATTTCATTTCGGCCCATGATCAGAAAATCGCAGATGACACCGCCAATTACCAAGCCGATGGGAATGAACCAGAAAGCACCTACCAGCAGGAACAGAATAGCCTGAATTGCGGCACAAATGGTAAACACGCCTTTCTTCGGAACTTTGGCCAGCAGAAGCATCATAACGATGCCATTCGGAATAGCCACAACGGACGGATAAAACACGTTGGTCACTGGGCCAGCCACGCTCATAATAGTGCTGATAATCATGCAGATAATCCACATGAGCGCTGTCAGGATGCCAATGAGAATAAAGTCTTTCGCATTCAACTTTTGTTTCATTTTTATGCCTCCTCGCTTTTATCGGAAAATAAAAAATGCGATGTGGTTATTCGGAACTAACCACATCGCAAATTGTACCAATTTAGATTATCAAATCCAACCCAAAACCTACCCGTTTTGACCCAAAAAACAGTCAGAAGCTACTTTTTATGGGTATCAAATCGGCTTTCACGGTAGTTCTTTGGTGCCACACCATATCGCTTTTTGAAAGCGGCGGCAAGATTGCTGGGCTTTCCGTAGCCAACGATTGCTGCAATCTCGCTTACATTTCGGTCCCCCTCCAATAGCAGCTGTGCTGCCTGTGTCAAACGCTGTTCAATTATGTATTGATGAATAGGCATACCATAAAATGATGAAAAACCGCGTGTCAATTTTGTTGTGCTTAAATGCACCAGCTGGGAAAGTTCTTCACAGGATGGGGCAAACGCAAGCTGACTGTCTATAATCCGTTTAGCTTCCATAATGGCAGTCCGTTCCGTTCTGGACATGGAAACATTTTTTCCCATTAGAATATCCAATTCAAGGACTTCGCCTAAATAAATAGACAATAGCTCCAGAAGTTTTCCGTCAAGATATAAGTAACCCAATCCTCCACGGTATTGTGTAAATTGGCTTGTTTCCGCCAGAATTTGTTCCATGATGGGGGTCACAGGAACTTTTGAAATGCCATCAAGAAGTTTCTTTTCGTAAGCCGTTGCTTCCTGCCCATCAAAATAATCTGTGAGCAGTTGCGAAAAATAGGCAATCGGAATTTTTATACTCTTAAATGAAAAATTGCTATCCTTTTTATAGCAGGCATATTCGGTTCCACCATGTCCCGCATAGATGCAGGATTCATTTTTTTGAATCGTAATGGAACGCTTTTCATCCATGATACCCCAAGAGATTCCATCATTCAGGCAGAAGATAATCTGCATATAATCTTTACTGACGGTTCCTTGTACATTCATATCCGACTGGTAACACATTTGCCAATCCGAAAAGATGATGCCGTGCTTGATTTGGGTCTGAGCAATTCGTCCTTTTCCCATATCAGACGGAATATCCATTGAAATCGTTTGGGGCGAATTGGCTATCAGGTCGTTGTATAGCTTACCAAGATAGTGACTTCCGTGCGTCATAGGATGAGGTTCACCTCCCATTTTGGTTAGTCTGTGCTAATTATGATACTTTATTTTTGCATCACAGTCAAGATGTAGCCAAAAGACAGGGTTTGAATTGTAGTATTAGTAGAGGGGACGGTTTAGGGGAGAACTTACAGAGCAAGCATAGGAAGTGTGTACCCACTTCCGTATTTTGCTCTGCAAACAGCTTGTTGGGAAGTGTCCCAAACCCTCAAAACGGAAAGGAGAGTAAAACGAATGGAAAGCAGAAAACGAACCGTGCAGGTCAAATTTTATGTGACGGAAGAAGAACGGAGGTTGATTCGAGAAAAAATGAAATTGATACCAACCCGGAATATGGCCGCCTATCTGCGAAAGATGGCGATAGATGGTTATGTTGTCCACATCGACACCACCGACATCCGGGCGCAGACCGTCGAATTGCAGAAGATTGGTGTCAACGTCAATCAGATCGCACGGCGGCTGAACAGCATGGGGCCGCTGTACACACAAGATGTTGCGGACATCAAAGGAGCGCTGGCACAGATATGGCAGTTACAAAGATACATCCTATCAAGTCAACGCTGAAAAAGGCACTGGACTACATCGAGAATCCAGCCAAGACGGATGAAAAAATGCTGGTGTCCTCCTTTGCCTGCTCCTATGAAACCGCCGACATCGAATTTGAACTGCTGTTGTCACAAGCCATGCAGAAAGGCAACAATCTGGCCCACCACCTGATACAGTCTTTTGCGCCGGGCGAAACCACGCCGGAGCAGGCCCACGAGATTGGCCAGCAGCTTGCGGATGAAGTGCTGCAAGGAAAATATCCCTATGTGCTGACAACGCACATTGACAAAGGGCACGTCCACAACCACATCATCTTTTGCGCTGTGGACATGGTGAATCAGCGCAAATATGTTTCTAACCGGCAGAGCTATGCCTACATCCGGCGCACCAGTGACCGTCTGTGCAAAGAACACGGCCTGTCCGTGGTAATGCCCGGCCAAGACAGAGGCAAGAGCTATGCCGAGTGGGACGCACACCGCAAGGATACAAGCTGGAAGGCGAAGCTGAAAGCTGCCATAGATGCAGCCATCCCGCAGGCCAAGGATTTTGACGATTTTCTGCGGCTCCTGCAGGAGCAGGGCTACGAGGCCAAGCGTGGCAAGTATGTTTCGTTCCGTGCGCCCGGACAGGAACGGTTCACCCGCTGCAAAACGCTGGGCGAAGCCTACACCGAAGAAGCCATCACCGAGCGCATCAAAGGGCGGTTCGTGGAGCGGAAGCCCAAAGAAAACCGCAAAATTTCGCTGCGGATTGATTTGGAGAATAGCATCAAGGCCCAGCAGTCCGCAGGGTATGAGAAGTGGGCAAAACTCCACAATCTGAAACAGGCTGCCCGGACGCTGAACTTCCTGATTGAGCATGAAATCGAAAGCTACCCGGATTTGGAAAGCCGGGTGGCCGAGATCACCGCCGCCAGCACCGAAGCTGCCGCTACACTGAAAGCAGCAGAGCGCCGACTTGCTGAAATGGCCGTGCTGATAAAGGATGTCACCACCTGTAAAGAACTGCGCCCACTGTTGCAGGAGTACCAGCGGGCCGCTGACAAAAAGCAGTTCCGGCGCAAACATGAAGGCACCTTGATTCTCTATGAAGCAGCGGCGAAAGCTCTAAAAGAGCAGGGCTTTCAAAAGCTACCCGACCTCTACGCCCTGAAAAACGAGTATAAGCAACTGGCCGAGCAGAAAGACCAGATGCAGCGGCAGTACAATGATGCCAAACGCCAGATGCAGGAGTATGGCATTATAAAGCAGAATGTGGACGGCATTCTGCGGACAGCACCGGGAAAGGAGCAGATGCAGGAACGGTAAATCTGCACAAAATATTGCTCGGATTTTTGAACCCCAAACGCTTAGACCGGGTGGCGTTTCCACCCGAAATCATGTAAAATAGACTTAGACAACGAAAGCGAGGAACCCTCTATGGCAGAAGTGAACGATAACAGCTCTATCCAGCTTTTTGAAGATCAGAAAATCCGTACTGCATGGGATGCAGAAAAGGAAGAATGGTATTTTTCAATTATTGATGTTATTTCTGTTTTAACTGGAACAGCAAATCCACGGCGATATTGGAGCGACCTGAAACGTAAGCTGAAAACTGAGGGAGCAAATGAGTTGTACGAAAAAATCGTACAACTGAAAATGTTATCCTCTGATGGAAAACGGTATAAGACGGATGTTGCTAACACTGAACAGCTCCTACGCATTATCCAGTCTATTCCGTCTCCAAAAGCTGAACCGTTCAAGGCATGGCTGGCAATGGTAGGCAAGGAACGCATCGAGGAAACCATCGACCCGGAGCAGGCCATTGACCGTGCGCTTGATACCTATTTGAAGAAAGGCTACTCCGAAGAATGGATTCACCAGCGGCTTTTGGCAATCCGCATCCGCAACGAACTGACGGATGAATGGAAGAAGCGCGGAGTACAAAAGGGCAAGGAGTATGCTATCCTGACCGATGAAATCTCCCGCGCATGGTCCAGCATGACCACGGGGCAGTACAAGCGGCTGAAAGGTCTGACGAAAGAAAATCTCCGGGACAATATGACTGATTTGGAACTTGTGCTGACCATGCTGGCGGAAGCCTCCACCACGGATATTTCCAAAACTGCAAAGCCACAGACCTTTGAAGAAAACAAGCAGGTTGCCAAGCGTGGCGGCAAAGTGGCCGGCATTGCGCGGCAGGCTCTTGAAGCGGAAACCGGCAAGCCCGTTATCACAGAAAAGAATGCGTTTGACTTCCAGCAGCTTGTGACCGACATTGTAGAAGATGCCGCCGAACTGCCGGAAAATCCCACCGAGAAAAAAGATAAAGACTGATACATGAAAATAGCCGGACACAGCAGCCACAAGGCCACCGTGTCCGGCTATTTCTGTGTTGATAATGGCACATTACTTTCACTGAAAATAATGTGCCATTGTTAAGCTGGCGATATTATTCACCCGTAAAATCAAACCTCTGTCCGTCAAAGTCAGCATCGGTCATGTGCTCCAACTTTGCAATGGTCCCGTTCACCAGCCGCCGCATTTCCGTGTCCATGTCCGGCAGGGCGGCGAGCATCCGCGCCATCGTTCGATGGCGGTCAGAAGTGTGGTACATACAAATCAAATTTTCTTCTTCTACGCTGAAATTCATGTGTCAGACCTCCATTTCATGTTGCTTGCTACGGGCCGCTTCCTTTTTCGGGCTGGCGGCCTGTTTTGTTTCGGAAAGCTGTTTGCGGATGGAAGTGCGGGGCTTGCGAATGCACTTGTCCCGGTTCTCGTTTTTATCAATCAGCGCGTAGATGCCGAAACGGTCTTTCGCGCTGGACAGGTGCAGGGATTTGTATGGCAACATGGCAATCAGCCAATCCGTGTCCCGGCTGGATGCCAGCTTGGTGAAGTAGGGCGATACTTCCACCATAAAATGATTCTTGTCCGGGCTGTTGGGAGCAGCCAGTCGCTTCATATCTGTTGCAATGCGCTGAGCCTTGGCCTCAATCAGCCCAGTGTGCAGTTCCG
>ENA-OQAY01000255-OQAY01000255.1-human-gut-metagenome-genome-assembly--contig:-NODE-255-length-15349-cov-0.719879_pt1 | contig 15349 bp, 20 predicted proteins | sample MGYA00242740_ERZ504537 | MGnify/ENA primary metagenome ERZ504537 (study PRJEB26092, sample SAMD00036272) | human gut metagenome | host: Homo sapiens | study: EMG produced TPA metagenomics assembly of... | reverse complement strand
TTGGAAGGAATCCTTGCGCGCGGAGACCGTAAGATTTCAAAAGCTATTCTTTATGTGTATGAACACGGCGGATTTTTCGATGCGTGGTCGGAATTCTTTCACTATGATCTGTGGCTGGAGGCATTTGCTGCATTGTGGCATTGATATTGATTTTTATACCAAGAGAGCACGAAGCGACGATGAAATTTTCCCGTGGGATTTTATTGATGTCGGTGTGACAAAGGCATTTATGCTGCGTGAATGGAAAACCGCGCTCAGTGAGACGGTGACGCCAAACTGCCGGATGCGCTGCTCCGGATGTGGTGCAAGACAATTTGGAGGAGGTGTCTGCTTTGAAAATCAGAATTAAATTTCGAAAATGGGGGTGTCATGAAATTCATCGGACACCTGGATATGATGCGCTATTTTCAGAAAGCGGTCCGGCGTGCAAAGATTGATATCCGTTATTCGGAGGATATTCTCCGCATCAGATTATGTCCTTTGCGGCGCCGCTTGGAGTCGGAATCACAAGCGATGGCGAATATTTTGATATTGAAGTCAATGAATCCATGACATCTAAGGAGGCAGTCGCTGCACTGAATGAAACCATGGTAGATGGTGTGGAGGTTACTTCCTATGTGAAACTGCCGGATAAAGCGAAAACCGCGATGTCAATTGTGGCAGCAGCGGATTACCGGCTGAGCTATAAAGAAGGGTACGAAAGTCCGTTTTCAACGGAAGAATGGAAAAGAATCGTCAAAGAACGGTTTTTGGACAGCCCACAGTTTACCATTATCAAAAAGACGAAAAAAAGTGAACGGGAAGTGGACCTAAAACCATTGGTATACGCGTTTTCCGTTGAAGAGGAGCAGGGACGCCCGGCATTTTTCCTGCAGGTTTCTACGGGCAGTGTGGATAATATCAACCGGAACTGGTACTTTCATCGGTTTATCAGCTTTGCGGACTGGAATACTGCGAATCCGCAATCCAGATCCACCGGCTCGAAGTTTATGCGAGGGATGAACAGGGGCAGCTGGTTGGGCTTTCCGGCATGGGAGAGGAAATTGTTTAAATGAATCGGATCGTTGTCACAAAACTGGAACATCATCAGACAGAGTATCTTGCTTATCTGGTTTTGGATGAGAACCGGAAGCTGCAGGAACTTCAGGTTTTTGAACCGGAAGAAAATACGCTGCTGGATCATATTTATGTAGGATATGTAGAGAAGATTGTGCCCAATATTCATGCCGCTTTTGTGCGCATTGCGGATGGACAGAAATGCTATCTTCCGCTGCATGATGTGAAAAACCCGGTGTATACCAGAAAATTATCCAAAAAAGAAGCGCTCTGTGAAGGGGATGAGTTGCTGGTGCAGGTTGTAAAAGATGCGGTAAAAACCAAAGATCCGGTCGTAAGCACCAAGCTTGTAGTGCATGGACATTACTGTTTCCTTTCGACAGAGAATACCTGTCTTGGCGTTTCTAAAAAATTATCCCAGGAGGAATCAAAAAGACTGTCGGCTCTTTTAGAGAACACGTGTAAGGATCATGAAGCAGAAGGGTACGGGCTGGTATTCAGAACCAATGCAGGGGCGGTTCTGGAAACCGAATTATGCGAAGATATCGAGCTGGTGCAGAAAGAATACCGGGCTTTAAAGAAGACCGGTACACATCAGAATGCCGGAGATCTGGTGTACCGGAATCTCCCCGGCTATTTGGCGCGGTTAAAAGCAGAAAATTTTGAAAAAACAGATCTGGTTCTTACGGATGGTCAGGATCTGTATCAGGAGATCTGTGCATACCTTCCCCATCTTGTGGAAGAAAAGAAAGTGCAGCTTTACCGGGATGATGCGGTCAGTCTTTCGACTTTATATCATCTGCGGGGCAATATGCAGGAACTGCTTTCTTCCAAAGTATGGCTTGATTCCGGAGCCAATATTATCATTGAATCTCTTGAAACCCTGACGGTCATTGATGTCAACAGCGGAAAAAACCGGTCCCGCCGGGAAGAGGCTTTATTTGCGATCAATGTTGAAGCGGCAAAAGAGATTGCACGGCAGCTTCGTCTGCGCAACATTTCAGGGATGATCCTCGTGGATTTCATCAATCTGAAAAAGAAAGAACAGCAGCAGAAGCTGATTTCCGTTATTCGGGAGGAATTACAAAAAGATTCGGTTCCCGCAAATTTTATCGATATTACCAGACTTGGTCTGGTGGAACTGACCCGGAAAAAGTATACAAATCTTTGCGTGAAATTTTATCATAAACAGCTTGACGAACAGGTGGTCATGTGCTATTATACACTAGTATGCCGCACAGTGAGGTAAAAGTTTGCTTATTGGCAACACCGTAACTGGCGAGTAATGATAAATAGGAGGTGCCATATGTACGCAATTATAGCAACAGGTGGTAAACAGTACAAAGTATCCGAAGGCGATATCATTACCATTGAAAAGCTTGGAGTTGATGCTGGTGAGAAGGTTACTTTTGATCAGGTATTAGCAGTATCCGGAGACGATATGAAGGTTGGAAACCCAACAGTAGCCGGAGCAACTGTTGAAGCTTCTGTCATCAAAGAAGGCAGAGCAAAGAAAGTAATCGTTTACAAGTACAAGAGAAAAACCGGTTATCACAAGAAGAACGGACACAGACAGTCGTTCACCCAGGTTAAGATTGAAAAGATTAATGGATAATCGATAGGAATTGTTATATGATTACTATAACGATTTTACAGGATCATGAAGATGCAGTGGGATTTCACTGCATCGGTCATTCCGGATATGCGGAAGCAGGAAGTGATATTATCTGCGCAGGTGTTTCGGCACTTGTGATAAATACGATCAATTCCATAGAGACTTTCACAGAGGATTCTTATCATATTGATACAGAAGAGACATCCGGGCTGATTGATTTCAGACTTGATCAGAAAGCCGGTCATGATACACAGCTTCTGATGAAGTCCATGGTTCTGGGCTTACAAGGAATACAAAATGATTATGGGAATGAGTATATCATTCTTGATTTCAAGGAGGTGTAGGACATGTTGAATATGAACCTTCAGTTTTTTGCTCATAAAAAAGGGAGTTGGTTCTACAAAGAACGGCCGTGATTCCGAGTCCAAGAGATTAGGAGCAAAGAGAGCAGACGGACAGTTCGTAAAGGCTGGCAATATTCTCTATAGACAGCGTGGTACAAGAATTCATCCAGGTGTGAATGTTGGTATCGGTGGAGACGACACATTATTTGCTAAAGTAGATGGTGTTCTTCGTTTCGAGAGAGTAGGAAGAGATAAGAAGCAGGCTTCTGTATATCCAGTAGACAACGAGTAGTTTACAAAACCCCGACTTTTTGAGCCGGGGTTTTATCGTTATGTAGGAGAGAGATTATGTTTGCAGACCGTGCAAAAATTATTATCAAATCAGGAAAAGGCGGAGACGGACATGTGTCCTTCCGTCGTGAAAAATATGTGCCGAACGGTGGTCCGGACGGTGGCGATGGAGGAAAAGGCGGAGATGTCATTTTCTTAGTAGACGAGGGAATCAATACGCTTGCAGACTATCGGCACAGACGAAAATTCGCAGCAGAACCGGGCGAAGAAGGTGGCAAGAAAAACTGCCATGGAAAAAATGGTGCAGATCTGATATTAAAAGTTCCGGAGGGAACAATTATAAGAGATGCGGCATCCGGAAAAGTAATTGCCGATATGTCAGGGGAAAATAAGCGTTCTGTCATTTTGCATGGCGGCCGTGGAGGACTTGGCAATCAGCACTTTGCAACTTCCACCATGCAGGCTCCAAAATATGCGCAGCCGGGACAGGAAGCCATCGAGATTGAAGTTCAGCTGGAACTTAAAGTGATCGCGGATGTGGGACTGGTTGGTTTCCCGAATGTCGGAAAATCCACCTTTTTATCGCGTGTGACCAATGCACAGCCAAAGATCGCCAATTACCATTTTACGACATTACAGCCAAATCTGGGTGTTGTTGACATGGAAGACGGAAACGGTTTTGTGATTGCGGATATTCCGGGACTGATTGAAGGTGCTTCCGATGGTGTCGGTCTGGGACATGAATTTCTCCGGCATATTGAAAGAACCAAAGTCATTATCCATATTGTGGATGCGGCCGGAACCGAAGGACGTGATCCAATTGCGGATATTCATGCCATTAACCGGGAACTGGATGCATATAATCCGGACTTGTTGAAGAAACCACAGGTAATTGCAGCAAACAAGATTGATGCAATTTATGGCAATGAAAACGAAATTATTTCTGCGCTTCGTGCAGAATTTGAGGAAAAAGAAGGCATCAAAGTGTATCCGATTTCTGCGGTGAGCGGTCAGGGTGTTCGGGGAATTACTGTTTCATGTACGTGAACTTCTGGCAAAATGTCCGAGGAAGCCGTTGTCTATGAGCAGGAATTTGATCCGGCACTTGGCTTCTTTAAGGATGAACCATATACAATTACCCGTGCAGAAGACGGTGCCTTTGTTGTAGAGGGTCCAAAGATTGAAAAAATGCTTGGATATACAAACATGGATTCCGAAAAAGGATTTTTATTCTTCCAGAAATTCCTTCGGGAACAGGGCATCTTAAAGGAACTGGAAGAACAGGGCATACAGGATGGAGATACTGTCCGTATGTATTATAACGAATTTGATTATTATAAGTAACAGGAGGAAACGCTATGAACAGCAGACAGCGCGCCTATCTGGGAAGCCTTGCCAACAATATAGATCCGATCTTTCAGATTGGAAAAGCATCTCTGACACCGGAGATCATTGAAGCACTTGATGCCGCATTGGAAAAGAGAGAACTGATTAAAGTCTCTGTATTAAAAAACTGTATTGATGATCCGAAGGAGATCGCCTCTGTCATTGCAGAGCGTACACATTCCAATGTCGTAAAAGTAATCGGAAAGAAAATGATCTTTTACCGCAAGGCAAAGAAGAATCCAAAGATTAAACTTCCGGAATAAGACACATGAATATCGGAATATTAGGAGGGTCTTTTGATCCAATTCATAACGGACATCTTCATATGGCAAAATGTGCATACGAATCTTATGCACTAGATCAGGTATGGCTTATTCCCGCCGGACACTCTCCAAATAAGGATGAGCATGGGATGACCGACGCCAAAGACCGGTTTCAAATGTGTAAACTGGCCGCACAGCCGTATCCCTGGATGACGGTCAGCCGGTTGGAGCTTGACAGTGCCGAGAGAAGCTACACATACCGCACCATGGAGAAATTGTCGGAACAGTTTCCGATGCATCGTTTCTTCTTTATTATGGGTGGAGATTCTCTGGACTATTTTGAACAATGGAAACAACCGGAACGAATTGCCAAACTGGCTACCATTCTGGTGATTCCGAGGGATCTTTTTACCATCGCTGCACTGGAGAAGAAGATCCGTTTGTTGCAGGAACAATTTCCCTGTGATATCCGGATCGTTCCCTGTGAACGTTTTTTGATGTCATCCACAAAGATCCGCCAGGCACTGATGAGAGGAGAACATCCGGAACATGCGTTTCCGGAAGAAGTATCTGCGTATATTCGCAGGCATCATCTGTATCAATCGTAAAGAAGTGGAGCAAAACGTATGGAACGAGAAGAAATACAAAAGAGATTGAAAAAAGAACTGGATAAAAACCGCTATGAGCATACGCTTGGGGTCATGTATACGGCAGGAAGCCTTGCCATGGCATATGGATATGATTATGAGAAGGCGATGATCGCAGGACTTCTGCATGATTGCGCCAAATGCCTCCCGACAGAGAAAAAGATTTCTCTCTGTGAAAAAAACGATATCCTGATTTCTAAAGTAGAGCGTGAAAATCCAGGACTTCTCCATGCAAAAGCAGGTATGGTTTTGGCAGAGGAAGCATATGGAGTAAAGGATCCGCAGATTCTTCATGCCATCAAGGTGCATACAACCGGAGAGCCGGATATGAATACATTGGATAAGATTATCTACATTGCCGATTATATTGAACCTTTAAGATGTGAAGCTCCCCATCTTTCGATCATAAGACAGATTGCCTTTTCGAATCTGAATCAGTGTATGGCAGAAATCTTATATGATACGCTGCATTATTTAAGCGGGAGAAAAGGCAGTGTAGACCCAACGACCCAGTTAACCTATCAATTTTATGAACCGTATGGAAAGGATCAGCCATGGAAACATTAGAAATCGTAAAGACCGCCGTAGAAGCGCTCAGAGATAAAAAGGCAGAGGATGTAACCGTTATTGATATTACAGGAGTTTCCTCTATCGCCGATTATTTTATTATTGCAAACGGAAACAACCAGAATCAGCTGACTGCAATGCAGGATGCTGTAGATGAAGCATTATACAAAGCAGGGCTGCATGCAAAGCAGATCGAAGGAAATAATAAGTCGACATGGATTCTGATGGACTATGAGGATATCATTGTGCATCTGTTTTCCAAAGAAGACCGTCTGTTCTATGATCTCGAACGCATCTGGAGAGATGGAAAGATCATTGAGATGTAATTCCAACAGGTATTTTGTGTAACAGACATGATTGATTATAAAGAGTGATTATAAATGAAAAGTGAGAGAATAACTTCTTTCCTACGGATATGAAAGGGAAGAAGGTTATTCTTTTTTTTTGTGACAAAATAATATAGCAGGTTATAAATATTAATAGAACAGATAATTAGCTACCGAATTTCCGGAGAGTAATAGGAAACTACGAGATACTCGCCGCTGTGCAGTGTATTATCTTCCGAGATCCATTCAGGTTTCGCACGCCTCATCGATAAAACTGCGCACGGGAGGTTCGGTCAGAGGCAGCATATTGATCGGCAAGAGACCACAAAGAATCTCCCTTTTGTAATTGGACACTTGTGTAATATTTATGAACCGGCTGTTCGGCTCTGGAACCGGCAAATGTAATAATACTGTTTCCAATCAGAATAACGGCGAAGATGACAAGAACACAGACCAGAACAATCACGCGTTTCTGGGTCTGAACGGTATGTTCTCTTCGGGTGAGGCTTTCATTTGCACGAGGTGAGATTTTTTCATTATATACCCTTTTCATAATAAATTCCTCCTGTTTTATCCAAAATCGAACATTTGTTTGTATAAGATAAATATAATACGCGAACATGTGTTTGTCAATAGAAGATACGAACAAATTTTCGGAATATACGTTTGCGTTCTATGTTGTAGTATGATAAACTAAGATCATAAAGAAATACGCCCGGAGGTAACGCATTATGGCATATGGAAAAATCTCAGATAAACAGAGAGAAATTCTGGAATATATAAAAAAAGAAATCTTAAACAAAGGATATCCGCCAACAGTCCGTGACATTTGTGAAGCGGTCCATTTAAAGTCCACATCATCCGTCCATTCCCACCTGGAGACACTTGAGAAAAACGGATATATCCGTCGTGATCCGACAAAGCCGCGTGCAATCGAAATCGTGGATGATAACTTCAATCTGACACGGCGTGAAGTGGTGAATGTCCCTATGATCGGGCAGGTAGCCGCCGGTCAGCCGATGCTTGCCGTTGAGAATATTGATGCCTATTTCCCGATTCCTGCAGAGTATATGCCAAATGCAGAGTCCTTTATGCTGAAGGTAAAGGGCGAGAGCATGATCAATGCAGGTATTTTTGACGGGGACAATATCATTGTGGAGCGCTGCAGTACCGCACAGAATGGGGAAATGGTTGTTGCTTTAGTCGATGATTCCGCAACGGTCAAGACTTTTTACAAAGAAGACGGGCATATCCGGCTGCAGCCGGAAAATGATGCGATGGACCCGATCATAGTTCCGGACTGTAAGATTCTCGGAAAAGTGTTTGGGGTTTTCCGGTTATTCCGGTAAAAATAAGCGTGCAAGTCAGAATGAAAAAACCGGAAAAATCATGAAAAAAATTTTAAACCATGCTATCACTGGTTGTTAAAGTTGCTTTTGTGATTGAGAAGATAAGAGCAATAAGATTATCATTAGCTGATCTTTCAAATAGATTAGGTAGCGCATCTTTAAATTCATCCATAGCAAAGATAGTATTTAAAATTTCCATAAGCTCATCATGAAATGCTGAAATTCCATTAAGTTACTTTGTAACAACGGGTATTTATAATGATTCTTATACAAATGAACCACATTTCTATGACATTGAGCATGAGACAGTGAATTCATTAGAAGAGATCGATCTTCCATAATGTTAGTGATATTGCTACAGAAAAAGTGACTTTTGGGGTAGCATAATATTGTAGGGATGATTTGATTAGGAGAAGACAATGATAATAAACGGACTTGGAATGAGGGAAATCTCTGCGGAGGAAGCAAGAAAAATTGGTGTAGATCTTACTTATGTCGGGGTCTGCAAGAAATTACGTAAACTAGCAAAACTTGATCGCTTGCAACTAGATGAAACAATGCATCGAAGTAATTTAAATTTACATCTGTTTAAATATATCAAGTATTGCGGGTTATCTCCACTTGAGTATATTAAGGAATATTTGTCCAATTTGCAACCATACATGATAGAAAGACGAAAAGATCAAGAAAAGCAAGAATCCTTTATTTGTGTAGTTGATAATATGTATCGTATATCTGTATATATTAAGGCTGATAATTCTTTTGGTGATGAAATGATCATATCATTTCATGAAGATAATATTAGGGGAGTTGCTAAAACAAATAGTCTTATTAAAAATACTAAAGATCGCTTGGTTCCCGTAATTGCAGACAGTTATGGTAGTATAAACAGGGAGAATGGCAATGTATCCGTAAAGCTGTTTGTTCAGCGTGGAATGAAAACCTTGCCTATAGATGTTATTGGCTTTAAATGTAAAGATGTTTTTATTGTGCGCGAAGGAGATATTGATCGTCAGTTTCTTGATTATTGTAACCAGTATATTCGGGATCTTTATACCAGCAATTTGAAACTTGACTTTGATCAGGTAGAAGTTTTCTCTATGCTACAGCAGATAAGTTTTACAAGTTATGGTAGAGATACTTTCTCATCGCTTTCATTGCTGATTGATTCAATTGCCATTCAGCAGGATAGCATTAGTAAGCAAACAGCCGACTTTGCTCTAGTAACATTTGCGCAGTCATTAAAATTAACAGAAAATCAAAAGAAAGAGTTAATTGAGCTTTTGAACGAGAAATATATGGTTTCAGATATTAAGTCTATTGATGACATTTTATATCGTATAAAGTCAGCTATGTATGCTACCAATGAAGATGCCAATTATTTTAAGGAGCTTGACACTTTAGATTCACCACAATCAATGAAATTAGATTGAGAATATGTCTCCCAGGCAATTTAAGTTCCTTTTTGAAATTATAGAATAATTTAGCAATTTTGAGAGAATACAGCAAAATCTCTAAAAATCAGTGAAAATTTGTGTCATTTCAAGACACGCAGAACCAGAAAATCCGTATTATTTGATAGAATATATATATCAAACCTTTAAAATATGATTGAATACCGAATAAGGGATACAAGTACCATGTTAAAATTATTTTATGTTATATTTATGAATCTGCATCGTGCACCATATATGATTCCTAGAATGCGGGCAGAAGCAGATCATCCGCAGCGCTATACGGAAGAACAGCGTTATTCGCTCGTGCAGCATGCCATTTATCTGATGAACAAGACGGGAAAAATTAATACTGTGGAGACCGGTGCGGAAAACCTGCCAAAGCAGGGAGGATACATGATGTATCCGAACCATCAGGGCAAATATGATGTGCTGGGTATTATGTATACCCATAAGTCTCCATGTTCTTTTGTGATGGACAAACGCAAGTCACATACGATACTTGTACGGGAGTTCTGTGATCTTGTACAGGCCAAGCGTCTGGAAAAAGATAATCCGAGGCAGGGAATCACCATTATCAATCAGGTGGCAAAAGAGGTGGCTGCCGGAAAAAAGTATATTCTTTTCCCAGAGGGCGGATACCGGTTTAACAATAAAAATAAGGTATGCGATTTCAAAGCAGGAAGTTTTAAGATCGCTTTAAAATCACATGCACCGATCGTTCCTATTGCACTGATTGATTCGTATAAGGTGTTTAACAGTTTTCATATCGGACCGATCACAACATATGTGCATTATTTAAAACCGATCTGTTACGAAGAGTATAAGGGAATGAAAACGCAGGAGATTGCCGATCTGGTAAAAATCCGGATTGAAGAAAAAATACAACAGGAAATGCAGGCACACAGGTAAAAAATTTCCTGTATCCTTTTTCAATGGGTACAGGAATTTTTACATTCTGATTACATATAATCATCATGATCGGCTTCGGAATCCCCGGAGATATTTTCTCTGGTATATACCCGTTTTTGATCTCGCTGTATTTCAACCAGCGCAGAGAGCTGTTCTTTTACATCCATGACATTTTTGATATTTTTAATTTCAAAATCGCCAAGGGTTTTGTCGGAAGAATTTACAAGAATGGTTCCCATTCCGAAAATCCGCTGAGACAATGATCTGGTCACGGTCAGATCCTGGACGCGGTACAGACGGACCTCATCCTGCCGCTGATTTAAAAAACCGCTTTTTACATAGAATCTTTCGTTGTCATAACTGTACACAGTGAAGGTAAGCGGAAGTCCGCACCAGATTCTTTTTCGTTCTTTCCATAATAAGTCCATTTCTTTTTGTCCTCCTTATATTTTCATAGAATTTTATTTTTCCTAAAAATTTTTTACCTTCTTTTTTACCTTTTTTAAAAAGATTTTTACGTTTAGTCTTCACGAAGATGAACATATTTTGCGGCACTGCGGCGTCTGTCCTCTTCAATGGCAGCATAATGTTTTTTTGTTGTATTGACATCTTTATGACCAAGGACATCTGCAACCAGATAAATATCACCTGTTTCCCGGTAAAGAGAGGTGCCATAGGTGCTTCGCAGTTTATGTGGGGTAATATTCTTTAAGTTTGTGACAAGTTTTGCGTATTTCTTTACGAGATTTTCTACTGCACGGACCCCGATTCTTCGTTTCTGAATGGACAAAAACAGTGCATTTTCATCTCCGGAGACCGGTGTAATCAGTTTCCGTTCTTCCATATATCCGCACAGGGCATTTCTGACTTCCTCTCCGAAGTATACAACAACTTCTGCGCCACCTTTCCGGTGGATCTTGATTCCGTTGTTTTTTAAATCGACATCGTCCAGATCCAGGCCGACACATTCCGAGACACGGATTCCTGTCCCCAGCATAAGCGTCAGAAGGGCCAAATCACGCACTTTTGTGCGATCATGGAACATTTGCTGCTTTTTCGTTAAATTTTCGCCAGATTCGACCTCGTCAAGCAGATTGGCAACTTCATCCGCATCTAACCTGATTATATTTTTGTCGTGGATTTTCGGGGTACTTACTTTGGATGCTGGATTCGATTGTATAAATTCATTTTTGTACAGATATTTATAAAAGGAGCGGAGAGAGGAGAGTTTCCGCTTGATTCCCCGTTCCTCGTTGGTATGTGCCATACCGTCCTTTTCATATACTTTTAAATTATACAGATATTCTTCCAGATCCATGGGTTTTAGGCTTTCCAGAATGCTCAGAGGAATCTCCGTAATGCTCATTTTTTTGCAAATTGGGTTGTTTTCGTGCAGATAATCGAAAAAACAGGAAAGATCATAGGCATAGGCAAGTCTTGTCCGTGACTGGGTTTTGGATTCGATTGCTATAAAATACTGTTTGCAGTAGGGTGGAAGAGCAGCAAGCTGCTTTCGCAGTTTTAATTCATTATCAATATCTACTTTTTCGTAATATGCTTTTTCATTGTTTTCCATTGATATTCCACCCTTCTATTCTGCCGGTGCATATTGCATGGAAAATGCGTTTTTTGACACCGGGGTTTTCTAAATTAATCTGCCGGACAAGTTGTTTGACATATTCACGTTTGGTTTCCCCATCTGCCGGACACGGATTTTTCACAAGGGGAAGATGATATTTATGAAGAAATCCGATGACATTTGCTTCCGGAACATACATCAGTGGCCGGATGACAGTGATTCCGCTGCGGTCTAAATGGGTGACAGGGGCAAACGAATAAAACTGTCCTTCATAAAACATTGATAAAAACATGGTTTCTATGATATCGTCCATGTGATGCGCATAGGCAACTTTATTGCATCCAATTTGCCTCGCATAGTCATTTAATGCGCCTTTTCGCATTTTTGCACATAGCGCGCATGGAGAACTTTCTTTTCGTTCTTCAAAAACAATTTCGCCAATTTTGGTTTTGATTACATGATATTCGACATCAAGCGTTTTACAAAGCTGCCGGATTTCGGACAGATCAAAATGATCAAATCCCAGATCAACGGTCAAAGCTGCCAATTCAAATTTCTTTGGATAAAATCTGCGTAATCCGGATAATGCATATAAAAGTGTCAGAGAATCTTTTCCTCCGGAAATGCCGATGGCAATCCGGTCACCATCAGCAATCATCTGGTAATCGTCGATTGCCTGGCGGACATAACTGTATAATTGTTGTAGTTTCATATAATGGTTCCTTTACTTGTGCTAAATTAATGGAATATGCAAAAGGCATTCCAAGGCGTTCGCGGAAACGGCAATAGTGGCGTCCATGCAACTATTCGCAAAACCTAAGTTTAACGAATAGTTCTCCTGATAAAATCAGGATATCACTCCGCGTATGCCTTTGCAAGCCATTATGCAAGATCTTCAGAATCCAGCAATATGGTAAAAGGCCCGTCGTTTACCAGAGAAATTTTCATATCTGCACCAAAGATTCCGGTTTGTACATCCGGAATTTCTTCTTTGCATTTTGTAATAATATATTCGTAGAGATTGTTTGCAAGTTCCGGATTTCCGGCTTTGATAAAAGATGGACGGTTTCCCTTCCGGCAGTCCGCATATAATGTAAACTGTGATATTAATAACAGGGAGCCTTCGATATCATGTAAAGACAGGTTTGTTTTTCCGTTTTCATCACCGAAGATGCGCATCCCAAGGAGTTTTCGAATCATTTTATCGGCAATGTTTTTGGTATCGGTTTCTGCAATTCCGATCAGGACGCAAAAGCCGTTTATAATCTGTCCGGTAATTTTTTGATCAACTTCACATGTTGCTTCAGTGACACGTTGTATTACAAATCGCATGGATTTCATTCCTCTTAATATTTTCAATAGATTTTTAAAGTATACAAGAAAAGGAACCGGACCTTAAGACCGGTTCCTTTTTTCAGAGCTGAATTGCTTTATTTCTTCTGTTCCATTTTCTTTCGAAAATCCAGAATAATGTCGACACACGCCTCCGGTGTGATCTTACTTGTGTTAAGTGTCAGATCATAGCTTCTGGAGTCTCCCCATTTCTTACAGGTGTAATAATTATAATAGCTGGAACGCTGCTTATCTCTTTTCTGGATCATATCTTTGGCTTTTGATTCCGTGACATCCTCACGTTTGCTGACACGCTTGATACGATCGTCCATATCTGCATGTACAAAGATGCTCAGACAGTCCGGATTAGAAGCCAGTGCGTAATCTGCACAGCGGCCTACAATTACACAGGACTCCTCAGATGCAATCTTTTTTATGGTATCAAATTGTGCTAAAAATACTTTGTGATTAAGCGGCATATCCAAAAACGGTGCTGCAGAATAATTTCCGCCGGTATATGTATCCATTACTAAGGAATACAGAAAACTGTTGGTTGGACGTTCATCATGATTTTCGAAAATTTCTTCGCAAAAACCAGAATCTTTTGCTGCCTGTGCCAAAAGTTCTTTATCATATAACTTGATTCCAAGACGTTCTGCTAAAAGTTTTGCAACGGTGTATCCACCACTTCCAAGTTCTCTTCCGATTGTATAAATATAATTGCCCATACCCGTTACCTCCGATGTCATAAATTCTTTAAGTAATCTCTTAAAGTATATACATATTATACAACATTTAGGACCTGGATTTCAACAATTTTAGCAAATTATCAAAATATTCCGGCAAAGGAGCAGAAAATTCCATATATTCTCCACTTTTTGGATGAACGAATCCTATTGTTTTTGCGTGGAGCGTCTGCCCCTGCAAATGTTTGAACGGTGATCTGCCACTGGAATACAGAGTATCTCCGAGTAACGGATGCCCGATGCTTGCCATGTGTACACGGATCTGGTGAGTTCGTCCGGTTTCCAGTTGAAACTGCATATAAGTATAATTTCCAAAACGTTCAAGAACTTTATAATGAGTAATTGCCGGTTTTCCGTTTTTCTCATTGACAGCCATTTTTTTGCGGTCAACCGGATGCCTTCCAATTGCGCCTTCGATGGTTCCCTCATCTTCTGTTACATTTCCGCAGACAATGCCAACGTAGATACGGTTGACGGTATGTTCTTTGATCTGCTCTGCAATGTTTACGTGACTTCATCATTTTTGCATACAATCAGGGAACCGGTTGTATCCATATCAATACGATGAACAATCCCCGGACGTATCTGTCCGTTGATACCGCTTAATGAATCTTTGCAGTGATACATGATAGCATTTACCAGTGTTCCGGAATAATGTCCTGCCGATGGATGTACAACCATCCCTTTGGGTTTGTTCACAATCAGAACATCATCGTCTTCATACAGAATGTCCAGCGGAATGTTTTCCGGTTCAATGGTCGTTTCGACAGCATCCGGAATGGTGACACGTATGAGATCTTCTGTATGTACCGGATAACTGGCCTTTTGAACTGCCCCGTTTACCTGAATTTGTTTGTCTTTTTATCAGCTTTTGAAAAAAAGAACGGGAGAAATCCGGATAAATTTCGGAAAGAACTTTATCCAGACGCTCCCCTTCCTGTGTGTACTGTACTTCAAATGATTCTTCCTGCACGGTTTTAGGACTCCTTTTCATCTTGCAGTTTTCCAGTGAAAATCAAAGAAAAATCTTCTTCCTTGTAATAAAAAAGCACAACAATGATCAATGCGATTGCAGAAAGTGTTACATAAATATCTGCAACATTAAAAACCGGAAAATTGATCAGGCTGAAATAAAAGAAATCAATGACATAGTGATGAATTACACGGTCAATCAGGTTTCCGGCCGCCCCTGCAAAGATTCCGACGGCTATGATATTCAGCGGAAGGAAACGGCGATTCAATGGAATTCGCTGATACACAATAGCCAGTAAAACAAGCACAACGATGGTCAGTACGGCAAAAAAGATCATTTTTGCCATCAAAAAAGCTTCCGGATGGCTGTCAAAATAAGTAAAATGAAAAATCCGGTGCAGAATAGAAACCGGATCCAGACTAAATGCAGCACTGTCATTCTCGAGATATTTTAACTGGAATACCCCATCAATCACAGACACATCCGGTTTCTGGTACAGATGGGTATAG
>ENA-OQAY01000253-OQAY01000253.1-human-gut-metagenome-genome-assembly--contig:-NODE-253-length-15428-cov-0.816352_pt1 | contig 15428 bp, 7 predicted proteins | sample MGYA00242740_ERZ504537 | MGnify/ENA primary metagenome ERZ504537 (study PRJEB26092, sample SAMD00036272) | human gut metagenome | host: Homo sapiens | study: EMG produced TPA metagenomics assembly of... | reverse complement strand
TTCCGTTTTTACTGTAGCCAGTTCCGGATTCCATGTGCAGGCTATACCCAATTGTTGGGGATAAACGGTCGCTCCTTTGGCAGCCAGTCCGGTAATGGCCTCTTCGTGAAATATGGCTGGTATACCTGAGGGAGTCTCATGTATCAGATAATTTTGAAGATCACGCACAAAATCACGCAGTTCATTTGGTTCCATATCTAAAGCGCAAGCATATTGACAAATATGCCCTATACCGTCAGGTATCTTCTCTTTACACTTTTCTAATGACAATTTTCCATCCTCCATTATTTCTTTCGGACGAATACCATACAATTGTGCAACTCTTTCGGCTTGTGTCATCCTACTATAAAGCGTATCTACTTGCAGGCTCATTTCCCGAATGTCGAAATCCTCAATTGTTTTTTCATGGGTTTTAGAAGTACAACCGATAAATCCTAAAGATATTAGTATAAAACAGTAAATTGATATTTTTTTCATATTTGAATTTATATCAGAAAATATTCTTGTAAAATCAAAGACAACTTGAAATAAAAGTATAAGTCTGTCCCGCTTCAGTAGCTACATCATATAAATAAGAATCTTTCAATTCCACTCCTTTCAATGGAACTTTCTCACTAACCAGCGGACGACTGATTTCTTGCTTTTCAAACAAGGGATTAGGATTATCTCCTTCCGCTTTAACCAATGTCATACCATCCATCGCCAAAGTATTGTGCACACGTAAGCGAAGATTACCACCGATAGTAGATTTGATAATTGCCGACTCTACCTTGCCGTCTTTCCATTTCAGAGAAACGATTTCGAAACCACCACGTGCACGAAGCCCCCTAATCTCTCCATTTTTCCAGGTATCAGGTAAAGCAGGAAGTAAATGAACAGCCCCATCATGGCTCTGCATCAACATTTCAGCAATTCCGGCTGCACAACCAAAATTTCCATCAATCTGGAAAGGCGGATGAGCATCGAATAAATTTGGATAAGTACCTCCTCCCTGACCTTTCTGTACTTCAGGAGAAACAAAATTCAACTGATTGGCAATCAACTTAAATGCATGATTCCCATCCAAACATCTTGCCCAAAAACAGACTTTCCATCCCATAGACCAACCAGTAGAAGGATCACCACGCTGTATCAATGTATTACGGGCAGCTTCAAAAAGTATAGGTGATGAATAAGGAGAAATTTGATAACCGGGGAAAAGTCCCCATAAATGAGAGATATGACGATGATGGTCATTAGGGTTATCCCAGTCTTCGAACCACTCTTGCAACTGTCCGTATTGCCCTACTTGCATGGGAGGAAGTTGCCTTTTTAATGACAGAATGGTATCACAGAATTGCTTGTCCAGATTCAAAATCTGTGCTGCTGAACGAGTATTTGAAAATAAATCGGATACCAACTGATTGTCCATCGTGATACCTGCAAACAGATTGGCTTTCCCTTTCCAAATACTAGGCGAATTCTCTGGAGAGTTACTAGGAGTGACTACCAGATAACCGGTATTGGGATCTCTTACTAAAAAATCAACAAAAAATTCTGAAGCACTCTTCAGAATAGGATACACGGAAGCCAGGTATTCCTTATCACCCGAATAGAGGTAACGGTCCCACAAATGTTGACATAACCACGCATTACAGGTAGGCCACGGTCCACAATAAGCCCTATCTACAGCACCATTCATACGCCACAAATCCGTATTGTGATGCAATACCCATCCCCGGCAACCATACATCTCCCGGGCAGCCTCCTGACCGTTCTCATACAATTCTTTCACCATTTGTAGGAAAGGCTCATGCATCTCACGCAAATTGGTAACTTCGGCAGGCCAATAATTCATTTCCGCATTGATATTGGTGGTATAACGGCATTTCCAAGCAGGATTTAGTTTCTGATTCCAAATACCTTGTAAATTAGCAGGTTGTCCTCCCGGCTGAGAACTGGAAATAAGCAAATAACGACCGAACTGAAAATAAAGAGCAACCAGATGGGGATCATCGGAAATAGCGAATTCTTTTATCCGGACATCAGTAGGTTTATCAGCCTGCGAAGTGCGTCCCAAATTCAGAGATACACGGTTATAGTATTTTTGATATGCACTGATATGAGCCTGTAAAGCTCGGGCATAATTCTTTCCGGCATTCTTCATGGATACCTTATTACGCCCGGATGGATTTCCGGATATATCCTTATAATTCACAAAATTAGTGGCCATGGCGATATAAATAGTAGCACTATTAGCATTAGTCACGGATAATAATGTATCTCCTGCCACACTCTTTCCACCCTGTAAATCTAACTTCAAATCTGCACGGAAACAAATAGAACCTTTTGTGAAATCGTCTCCTTTAGTTGTGCCTTCCAAAATCAAGGCATTCTTTCCAGAAACGGTAACATCCACCTTCTGAGGACAAGTCAGGGAAGCGGAAAAAGTAAGTTTTCCCGGTTGAGAAGCAGTAAGGCGGACAATGACCAGCTGGTCGACAAAAGAGGTAAAGACCTCACGCTTATAATCTATTCCATTTACAGTATAAGCAGTCGTGGCTACAGCTTTTTCCAAATCCAATTCACGACGGAAGTTTGTATAATTTTCATGACTAGGAAAGTCCAGACGCAAGCTGCCCACTGTCTGATATGGCATCCCGAAACCGTTCTTGGAGAGGATTTTTTCACCTGCCAACGCTTGAGCTTCAGGATATCTACCAGCAAAAATTAACTGACGGATGGTCGCCAACGCTCCTTTAGCCTCAGGATTATAATTTTTATAAGGAGAACCTGCCGATACTGTTTCCTCATTCAATTGAATCTCTTCGGTTACAGGATTACCATATACCATGGCTCCCAATCGTCCATTTCCCAAAGGTAATGCCTCTTCCCAATATCTGGCAGGCTTATCATACCATAATACAGGTTTTTCCTGAGCGTCTATGCTGATGCTGACTACAGATAGCAAAACTACAAGTGCTATTTTTAATAACTTACGTGTCATTTTATAATTAAATTAATAAATATCATCGACTTTTATAATGGAGAAAGAAATCCATTCTCTATCAACCAAGCTTCAGCCAACTCCGGCCACATGACCGTGCTTCCCCTTTGTGCACGCAAAGAGATGGCATGCCCGCCGACAGGAAACAGATGCAACGAAGATTTCTCTATTCCCGCTTTATACAAGGCTGTATAATAAGCGATGCTGTTCAAAGGAGAAACAGCCTTGTCATTAGAAGCATGAAACAAGATAGCCGGTGCCGTGTTACCATCCACTTGTTTTTCCAAAGAAAACAAGTTTCTGAGAGCGATATCCTGTTCCCGCTTTCCCAACAGATTTGTCCGGCTCCCTTTATGAACAATAGCGTCATCCATAGAAATAACCGGAGATATCAATACAGCAAAAGAAGGTTTACAACTATATGCATCCAGTGCATCGCCCACTTTTGACCAGTCTTCATCAATAGCACACAATGAAGCGGCCAGATGACCGCCGGCAGAACAACCCATCACTCCCACTTTATGAATATCTATTCCATATTCCTCCGCATGAGCACGTATATAGCGAAGAGCACGTTGTCCATCCTGCAAAGGAGCTTTGTAAGATTCTATTACATCCGGTGATTGCGGGAAACGATGTATCAGGACAAAAGCCGTTACTCCCAAGGTATTATACCATTTTGCCAATGCGATACCGCTGATTTCATGCGCCAGTTTCACATATCCGCCACCAGGAATGATCAATACCGCCGTACCGGTACGCTCGGCTTTTGACGGTTCATAAACATGAACAGCAGGAATTCCGACTTGTACCACACGTTCCCTGACTACAGAATCTTTAAGAACTATACCTTTGCTATTGGGCATATTATTCTGCCACAAAGGAATTATTTTCTGAGCCTGAAGAGTAACCGTCATCAATGCCATCAAAAGAAAACCTAATAAAAATACGAATCTGTTCATTACTTTATACTCCTTTAAAATCCTGTCCATTTACTGTTACATTCTCAAAGTGAATGTTTTCAACACCAGTCACCTTATTTATTTCCGGTTTCATCACTCCATCAAAAGTGCAATCTTTCACAAAAATATCTCGCGCCTGTATTTTATCCTCAAAACCATCCAGATGCAAAACATACTGACTTTTCTTACTTGTGATATTTTCCAAATGAATATTGTGAAAATAAGGAAGATACGGTCCGTCATCCACATGCCAATATTTCAATTCAAAGCCTAAAATAGACTCCTTACATTCACCTACCCTAATATTCCGGATAAATATATTTTCTACTTCGCCTCCTCGCATGGCATTTGATTTTATACGGATAATACGGTCGAGTTCAGGACTGTCCATGGTACAATTTTCCACCCATACGTTACGGCATCCTCCGGTCACTTCACTGCCAATAGCTACTCCGGCATGACCATCCTTCATTCTACAATGACGGACTATAATATTCTCACTGGGGATATTCCAGTAACGGCCATCTTCATCACGTCCCGATTTGATGGCGATACAATCATCACCTGTATCAAAATCACAATCCTCAATCAATACATTCCTGCATGATTCCGGATCACAACCATCATTATTATAGCCATGACTCTGCATTTTGACTTTCCTGACAGTGATATTCTCGGACAACAACGGATGAATAAGCCAGAACGGAGAACGGTTGAGAGTAAATCCTTCCAATAGAATATTCTTACATTTATAGAGGTTGATAAACTGGGGGCGTATACCATTCTCTCTCATAAAGACACGTTCTTTAAAAGGAATAGAATCCTCTTTCATTTCATACAACAAAGTTTTCTCATTTATTTTCTTACCATCTTCCTGTACAATACCACGAATTCTGTTTTCACTGAGCCAATTACTGCTATCAGCCTGGCCATCCATCACCCCGTTACCAGTGATGGCAATATTAGTTTCTCCATAGGCATAAATCAACGGAGAGATATTGTAACAATCTATTCCTTCTATGCGAGTCTGCACAAGGTCGAAGAAGAAGGGATCTGTAGTAAACTTCAGTACCGTACTGTCAGATAAATGAAGGTTTACATTGGATTTCAAACGGATGGGGGCTGTGAGAAACTCTCCATCGGGAATAATAACTTTCCCACCTCCCTGCTCAGAACAAATAGTTATGGCCCTATTAATGGCATTCGTATAAAGCGTGTCTTTTACGTCGTGATAATCCGTAATCACGAAACTTCCCTCAGGGAAGACAGGAGGTACAATTTGATTATTAACCTCGGTCATTTGATTCCACGGAGATACTTCTTTTTTATCACATGAAGATATGGCTGTTGTCAGAAACAGCAAAGATACCAAAATTTGAGCGGTTCTTGTCTGCATAGTATTGTATTATGTTTATAATTCTATGCAAAAATAGGACAAGATACCTATACAGCCATTGCAGTATTTGGGGCATTAATTATACATTTTGTTCAACAATCGTTTTATGCTTTAATCTGTACTCTTTTGGTGTACATCCCATTGCTTCTTTGAATACTCTGCTGAAATATTGCGGAGTAGTGAATCCACTCATATATCCTACTTCAGATACAGTAAATTCATCTTGTTCCAAAAGTTGGACAGCCCGTTTAATCCGCATCGTCTTTACAAAATCTACAGGAGAAACTCCCATCAAAGATTTCACCTTCCGGTAGAATACAGTCCGGCTCATGCTCATAGCTTCTGCCAAATCGTCAATTTTAAATTCAGAATTCTGAATGTTTTCCTCCACACTCTGAAGAATATTCCGGATGAAATCATTATCAAAATGAGTAACTTGAGGAGTAGAAGGAGTAAGTTGTTCCATAAGACTAGTATCTTTCTCGCCTTCTCTCATCTTTGAAATGTAATAATCATACAATATTTGCCGTTGTTTGAGTAAGGAATCTACTCTGGCTTTCAAATAAGCAGAACTAAAAGGTTTCGTTATATATTCATCTGCCCCGTATTCCAGTCCTTGGATTTGGTCATTCAAAGAAGACTTGGCAGATAACAAAATAATAGGAATATGACAAATATCATTGTTTCCTTTAACCCGTTTCAGATATTCTATTCCATCCATTTCGGGCATCATAATATCACTGATCACGATATCGGGTAATTCTCTCAACGTCATTTCAAGTCCTTGACAACCATTACCCGCTTCAAGAACCACATACTCCCTAGCAAGCACACCACAGATAAAATGGCGAAGTTCTTCATTATCCTCAATAATGAGAATCCGTGTTTCCTTATCTTCTTCCTCTTCTGTAAGCTTATCGGGTATTGCCACCTCCTGTCCGGAATTCTTGCTGTCCGCTAGAATAAATTCAATATTGGCATCGGCATCGAAAACATCACGGTTACCCGGCAGTCTGATAAAGAAACTGCTACCTTCACCCAGTTTGCTGTCTACTCTGACAGTACCATGAAGCAGATTCAGTAATTCTTTGACCAATGAAAGTCCTATACCGGTAGACATATTGGGATCAATCTCATCCAAAGTATCAAAACGGGTAAACAGACGATTGAGCTTTTGGGCATTAATACCTCTACCCTCATCTTTCACCTGCAAACACAAAATCTGTTTCTCGCAAGTAACAGATAGGGAGATACTTTTCTCATCAGGAGTATATTTAAAGGCATTGGACAATAAATTAAAAAGAATCTTCTCCAATTTGTCCACATCCGTATACATAACAAAGGAATCGAGAGGACAAAACAACCTGAAATCAATACGATGCGTATGAGCCATAGGAACAAAATTACCGTAGATTTTTAGAATTAAAGGGATTATATCTACTTGTTCCATCAATACTTTCATCTTGTCATTCTGTATCTTGCGAAAATCCAATATTTGATTGATGAGCCGCAACATTCTGTCTGTGTTTCTTTTGGCCACTTGCATATTCTCCATGCCTGCATCAGATAATTTCTCATTACTAATGACTTCGTCAATGGGACTGGCTATAAGCGTCAACGGTGTACGAAGCTCATGGGATATATCAGTAAAGAAACGCAGTTTTAAGTTGGAAATCTGTTGTTCAAAATCTATCCTTCTTTGCAGGTTAGTAATGCGTAACACAATGCAGATCACTACCAACATAATCACCACGGCATGGTGATATAGAGCAATACCGCCCAAACAGTTTCACCGAACACAGGATCAATATGTACGGACAAAGATGCCACATTATCAACCCATACCCCATCGGCATTAGTGGATTTGACTTGAAACAGATAATCGCCGGCAGGTACATTCACCAAACTGGCAGAACGATTATTTCCAAGCTCTATCCATTGGTCATTCAGTCCCTTAATTCGATATACGTATTTTATAGCCGGAGAGTTAACATAGTCCAAGGCAGCAAAAGTTATAGTGAAATTACGTTCATCCGGCTGCAGGTACTGAGCCTCATCGTTACTATATATGTCCTGCCTGCGAGAAGTATTATTCTGATAAATGTCAAGATGGGAAAAAACGATAGGAGGAACGAAATCACTCTTATGCAACTCATCGGGAATTATACATAACGCACCATATAGTGACCCTAAAAGCAATTTACCAGAAGATAGCAAAACAGGCCTAGTCTCTGCCATCTGTATCTGATCTTTATACTCTTCGAGCAGATTCAGGCCAGCATCAAATTTGGAAATCTTGTTTTCTGAAACTATCCATATATTTCCTTCTTGATCCTCTATGCTGGACAGTGACAAATCCGGTAATCGGTCATTAGTGGCATTGTAATGTTTAAAGTTCAATCTTTCAGATAAACTGCTACCATCATCCAAAATATTAATACCACCACTCAAAGTAGTTACCAGCAGTTTACCACCCTTAGTTTGGGTTATATCCAATATATCATTATTGCTCAAACTGGAATAACGCTCATCACAAACATTATGAAAAAAACGAATCTCTTCCGGACGGGAAAAATCTGTAGAACAGGACAGCAATCCGCCAGTAGTACCTATCAAAATCACTCCATCAGCCACCTCATATAAACAACGCACTTTCTCACATACATGAATGGGGTAATTATTGAGAATATTACCGTAATGAACAAACTTCAAATCTCCTCCTGCGGAAGCAGACTCAACCAAATTGATACCTCCACCGAAAGTGCCAATCCATATTCTTCCAGACGAATCTTGCAAAATAGAGAATATAGACTTGGAAGAAATGCTGTAAGGATTATCTTTATCAGGCAGGTAACAAGTTACCTGATAGTTGTCCTCCCCTTGAAAACGGAATAAAAACAAACCGTCTTCTCTAGTCCCCATCCAGATGTTATGATCCTTATCTTCGTAAATACAGTACACGTCAGCATTAAATGAGACAGACTGATCCGCCACTATTTTTCCTTTTTGCGAAATATTTCCTATCCACTGTCCTAACGAATCATAAAGACAGATGTTTCCCGGTTGAGTTTTATGATTCCGTTTCCAACCAATCCATACACGTTTTGCGATGATCTTCCATCAACGAACGAGCAGACTCTTTATGTCTGTTGATTATATATCCAACCCACTTTGATGAAAAGAAAGATATCCTAATTCACTTCCTGGAGTGGTATACCACAGATTTTTATGATGATCAATAAAATAGCTGAAAGCCTGAAATGAGATTGGTACTCTCACTCCTTTTTCATAAACATAAGCCTGTTCCAAAGATCTAGTCATCGGATCATAAAAGTATAACTCACCTTCTACAGGATTCACCCAAATACAACCATACTCGTCCTCATGTATAAAAGTACAGGGCTTGGTAAAAGGAACTTCCTTTAACTTAGGATAACTTAATAAGATAATATCCTCAGTAGTACAATCTAAACGAATAACCCACCCGTGCCCCCCAGCAACCAAAAAATACCTTTTCTATCTTGATATATATCAGGACTGATCTCTACAGGCATTTTATAAAGAGTAAACTTGCCTGTTTTCGGATTATAAAACCGAATCTCTTTTCTCTGTAAAATAGCGATTTTATGATCAGATAAAGATTTCAGTCCGATAATCTCAGACATAGGTTCATTGGGGACACATGGAACAACATTTTGACTCTGATAGTCATATCGGGCAAAAAAGCCTTTTGAAGTAGCAAGATAGATATCATCTGCATTCTCTACCATAAACTTAAAAGGCATAAGATTTGCCATACTCTTCTTTCCTACAATCGTAGCTCCTTTATTTGTCAGAATCCATTCATCTCCATCCTTGTCCTGCATCACAATATAGATACTGTCTCCTATGTTATTTTCTATTTTTCCAGTATATAATTGCACTGACTCCGTAGCAGGAAATCTATTTTCATCCAAACGGAATAACTCATTTTGTACACCTACGGCCCATGTTATCCCTTTACGCAATACATACAGTTTTTCAACTGAGTTTATCACCCCTTTGTTGAAAAGAAAGGGATCTTCATACTGACAAGTACGGGTATTAAACAGATAACAATGTTTATCATACGTCTGACACCAAATATTATTCAGAGAACTTTTTTCAATATTGGTAAAACGATGATTTGTTATACGTACATCACTTTCAGGATAAGTTTTATAATTAGTAAAAGAATATCCATCAAAAACGCTCTAGTCCGTTCCACGTAGCCATCCATATATAACCATTATCATCTTGAATGAAATTCTGAATATTTTTCTGTGATAACCCATCCTGAACTGAATAATATTTAATATCAATCAAACTCTGACCAAACAAAGGCAAGGCAGAAAAATACAACCATATAAGAAGAATCTGTTTCAACATAGTATTTACCTTTTTCAACCACACAAATATCGGAAAAAGATGTCACAAACCAATAGCCTGAATAGTTATTACAATGATTAGACCTGTTTTTATAAGAAATTCTACCATAAGTAGCAATATCACACCATAACCTCCCCTTTCAAAAGAACTCTGCCGAAGTATAGCTTCGGCAGAGAAAAGAACAAGATGAACGTCTATCCAGACATTCACAATGCTAAACCATAAACTGATCTTTAAAAATTAACAATTCATTATTCTGTCCAGTCCTCCACTATAGCCGAAGGATCCGGATTCAATATAATAGCTTGGTTATTAATAGATTCAAACTTACTAAAAAATAAATTGAACCATGGACAGCAATATCCTTCTTTAGAGTTCATACGATACCCCACCGGACAATTGGTACCTAGATACCCCCGTGTAACAGGCAATTCTAAACGCTTATAATCCCAATAAATAATACCCTCTCCCCAAAATTCTATCCTTTTTTGCAAAATCAATTCCTTACGAAAATCCTCCATAGTAGATGCCGTACATTGATAGGAACTGTAACGATAAGTTTTCATAAAATTCTCTAAAGCAGAAATTCCAGCACTTACCCCCTGACTAGCGGCTATTGCCTCAGCCTCAATAAAATACATTTCTTCAACACGCATTAAAAGATTATCTATCGGTGCACCTACATTGGCGTCAATCATATTGCCTTCTTTCGGCTTGAATTTTAAATGAACATATGCAGGCACCTTTTTAAAATTCTCATCGGTGAACAATGTATGATATTTAGTACCTGGAGCCTTTCCAGCATCTTCAGGAGCAATCCAAGTTTCTTTGCGCCAATCATCATCCGAGATTTGCTCAAATAAAACCTTACTGATCATTCTGTGTGCCCCATAGGAAATTCCTCCTACCCCAAATGTCTGTTCTGTACACAAGTGCCCTGCCAAATTAAGCCATACACTGTGAATATTCTCTTTATTCATGATTCCTCCCCACATCCATGCACTTGTCTGAATAGAGTTAAAGGCCGTAAAATAGTCTTTTCCACCATACCATTCCAATTCTGTCAATGGAGCAGCACCACTTTTAACTATAGCCTGTCTTGCACAATCGGCAGCTTTAATATAACAATCCTTATCCGAATCTATATCTAAATCCACATTCTGGATCAGTGCTGCCAAATCATTAGAATACTTTTCAAATCGCGTACCCAATTCTAGCCAAAAACGAGCTTTTAATGCAAATATAATGGACAAATCAGGCATATTCTTAGTAGGCCTCAAGTAATCAGCTAATAGAACTTCTGCATTCTCCAAATCATCCAAGATATATCTGTAAATAGTATAAAAAGGAACCCGCGGATTATTACGTGCTTCTGCTTCCGTTATATTCTCACCAATGATAGGGACTGTTAATCCATATACCCCATTGGTAGCAGCCTCGTCATCCAGCTTAGAAAATCCAGTCTTCTTAAACTCAAACAGACGAGCCATATCCATGTAAATCATCGCACGAAAGGCTTTGGCTATTCCTACATATTGCCTATTTGTTTCTGTAGTATTATCAAGATCCACAATACGGATTAAATTATTGACATTATTCAAAAATTTATAGTAGTAATAATAAATAGAATTCACCTCTGAATTATCAGCCAAGCTACGGCACAATCCGAAAGAATTATAATAATCATAACCAGATTTATATATATAAAAATCCTCACACATAACTTCTCTTATAATACCGTATGAGGTATAGCCCAAGTCCCAAGTATAACCTTGTCCATAAGTATTATATGCATTAACAAAGCCTACCACGGCATTTAACATAGCATTCATAGCAGCTGGTGATTCTGCAATCTGCTCGGAAATAGCGGTAGAGCTTTTGGGAAAGGTCTGTTCGATACAACTGCTCATATTTATACCTGTACCGAAAAGCAGACAGGCAACTACCGCTGTTTGAAATAATATATTTTTCTTTTTCATCGTCTTAAAATTTTTGATTATAACTAAGTTAGAATTGAAGACTGATACCTCCGGAATAAGTACGGAACGGAGCTATCTTTCCTGATGTACCTACTCCTGAAATGGAACGGCGAGGATCCAAGCCTTTTCTTTTTGACCAATAGTATACATTATCGCAAACAAAATATAAACGTAAATTTTTAATTTTCAAATGAGAAGTCCAACTATCAGGTAATGTATACCCCACTTGAATATTTTGTAGATTCAAATAGCTTCCATCAATCAGAAAGCGGTCTGACGAACCAGTCGTATTCAGATCATTGAAATACCAACGTGGAATGGTTGATGAGGGATTTTCTGGAGACCATGCCTTTAGCACATCTTTATGCCAACGGTTACCTACAGATGTTGCAGTTGGGTTACCCATCATACCTGCATAACCGTAATCATAAGTCAAACCACCAACCAAAATAGGAAAATTTGAGTAGAGAGATCAAAACCATGGAAAGTAATGGAAGTGCCAAAACCACCATACAAATCCGGATTAGGATCTCCACACAAATAAAAGTCGCCTGTAGAATAAGTGGTCGTTGTTTTTTCCTCATTGGTTTCTTTATCCGTATAATACCACAGTGAAAGTCCGTCCTCAGACAAACCGGCAAAACGTTTCATATACCATGTATTGATAGGCAGATCCTCACCATAATATCTGCTTCCATTCATATATCCTCCATGACCATCCATAACAGTAGTCTTTTTCTCATCTGGCAAATAAGTAATCTTATTCTTATAGTGTGTCAGATTCAGATTTATTTTCCATGTAAAATTCTTTTTATTAACAGGAATATAGTTCAGTTCCAGTTCAACACCCTTATTCGCCATATCGCCGATATTATCATAGTACCCAGGATAACCCAAAGAAAGAGGAACATTGAACCAATTTAACATATCAGTAGTCTTACGATAAAACAATTCAACACCACCATTCAGTTTTCCTTTAAGCAGTTCAAACTCAACTCCCAAATTCATGTTAGTATTCGTTTCCCAAGTTATATCTTTTTTCCCCTTACTATTAAAAGACAATGAAAGTTCATCATTACTATTCACTATATTATATCTGTCTGTATAATTATATGAACCTATATTATCATTACCTTGCTGTCCTATGGAGAACTTTATTTTGAGCATATCAATCCATTTCACATCAAACCAGTCCTCTTTAGACATTAGATAAGCACCGCCTACAGAATAAAAATTACCCCACCAATGATCAGGATGAAAACGCGAAGAAGCATCACGACGATAAGAAGCCGAAAAATAATATTTTGCATCGTAATCATATAAAGCACGGAAAAAATATCCCTCCGTATTATAATCATTCGAATAAGAAGCAGCACTTGAACCATCTATAACAGCCCCATTTCAATTCATGGTTTCCCCAATATGAAAACATATTTTTCTTGGATGCGGATAATTCTGCATAATTATATTTATAACTCTCATGTCCCAACATTACCGAAATATTATGTTTACCAAAATTATGGCTATAATTCAATATCTGCTGTAAGTTTAATGTAGTAGTACGATAATGATACATTGTCACTGTGCCATTCTGTTCTGCACCAAAAACCATAATATGGATTTGTTGTAGTATAATATCTGATTTCATTAACTGTGGTTCCCACATTAAATGTAAACTTAAAATCTTTCAAAAAAGTAATATCTACAAATGCATTACCATTAAATGTATTACCATTCCTATTTTCTTGGTTAAGCATAGATGACTGAATAGAAGAATTAGGATGGTTAGGACGTGCCAATCCCAGTTGTGCCGTCGCTGTTCCATAATCATATACTTTCCCATTTAAATCCGTCAGAATATTTCCATCAGCATTCCCTCACATATACAGGATAGATTGGTGCCATGCCCTCTGTAAAGCTGGATAAATCCGTATCATACTTTTCTGTCAAGGAAGCACTATTACTATGTGTATAACTGATGTTAGCACCATATTTCATCCATTTTTTTGCTTGGTACAAGCCTTTAAAACGAGCGGAATATCGTTCATAATTTGAACTAGGAACAATTCCATCATCTTTTAAATAACCAAAAGAACCATATGATTGCATCTTATCGGTTCCTCCAGCAATATTCACATTATATTCTTGACGCAAGGCAGAACTATAAGCTTCATCAACCCAATCATCCGGATAAAGCATATATCCATTAACCACCCTGCCCAAAGTTGCATTGGGATTCAGCTTTCCGTTCATACCAATAAGATTTTCGTTTTCAGGATAACTATACACATTATAAGTCAAACCACCATTTTCCTTCGTATTACCCACCATATTTTTATTAGCTTGAGCATAAGCCTCTCCTTCTGAAAGCCCCTTTACATACCTCAATTGATTATATAATGCCTTATAATGTGCTTCATAATATTCACCCGGATCTTTGATATAGTCATAATCAATTGTACCACGAGTATTCACTCCCCATTTTGCACTAGCCGTAACAACAGCTTCACCAGCTTTTGCCTGCTTGGTAGTAATAATAATAACACCATTGGCACCACGTGCACCATATAACGCATTTGATGCTGCATCTTTTAAAACGGACACTGATTCAACATCAGATGGGTTGATATTGTTCCATCCTCCCTCATAGGGCATACCATCTACAATAATAAGTGGATCATTATCCGCATTGATAGAACCAATACCACGAATTATCAATGTTGGAGCATCTCCTCCCGGCTGCCCAGATCCACTTGTCATTTGTAAGCCTGCCACTTGTCCAGCAAGTGCCTGAACGACGTTCGTTGTCTGTCTTTTAGAAAGTTTCTCAGCATTTACAACTGAAGCCGATCCAGTAAATGCCGACCTTTTGGCTGTACCATAAGCAACAACCATCACTTCATCCATCATTTTAGACTCTGTAACCAATACTACCTTGACAAAAGATTTAACATCAACCACTTGGGTCTTCATACCAATAAATGAAACCATTACTTTCTTATCAGTTGGTTTAATATTATCCAACACAAATTTACCATCCACATCTGTTATCGTACCATGTGTAGTTCCCTGTATCAACACAGAAGCTCCTACTACCGGCAATCCATCATCCTTGGAAAGAACAATTCCCGACATTTTGGTTACTTGAGCCGATAAATGGCCTATTACAACTAATAAGCACATTAAAAACAGAACAATGCGTTTTCCCATACCATTTAGATTTTTTTAATAGGTTTAATATGATGGAAACAAATATATTAAATATAATCGATGAATAAAAACTTTATTCACTTTTTTTCTTTATATTTTTTAAAACGATAAGTGTTTTGTGCAAAAATTACATAATAAAAGAAAATATCAAGCCTAAATTATTTAATAAAAGAAGTATCACTTTTTTAACTTCAAGAATAATTCTAGTATGTAGAAATCGAAGTTTCCAAACTGAACCGAGATGTGGGAAGCGTTGTAGAATTTTCAAACTGAGCCGCAAATATGGTGCAATTTACTAAAATAAAAATCACAAATATCTAATAACTAGATATTTGTGATTTTATTTTGTACTCGAAGCGGGACTTGAACCCGCACAGCCGCAATGGCCAAGGGATTTTAAGTCCCTCGTGTCTACCGATTCCACCATTCGAGCATCCTCGACGAGAGAGAGCGGAAAACGAGACTCGAACTCGCGACCCTAACCTTGG
>ENA-OQAY01000252-OQAY01000252.1-human-gut-metagenome-genome-assembly--contig:-NODE-252-length-15470-cov-1.040409_pt1 | contig 15470 bp, 12 predicted proteins | sample MGYA00242740_ERZ504537 | MGnify/ENA primary metagenome ERZ504537 (study PRJEB26092, sample SAMD00036272) | human gut metagenome | host: Homo sapiens | study: EMG produced TPA metagenomics assembly of... | reverse complement strand
GAAGAAGCTGTGGAGAACGACGAAAATTTACTCCATCGCCGGGCAGATGCCCGCAGGCCGGGGCCTCGTGACGGCACGGCCTTTCCGTAGCCCCCACCACTCGGCCAGTTCGGCTGCGCTGGCGGGCGGCGGGGCGCAGTTCCGCCCCGGCGAGTGCAGTCTGGCCAACTGCGGCGTCCTCTTCCTCGACGAGCTGCCCGAGTTCTCCCGCGAGAGCCTCGAAGTGCTGCGCCAGCCCCTCGAGGACGGCTGTATCACGGTCAGCCGGGCCGCCGGAAGCGCCACTTATCCCAGCCGCTTCCAGCTCGTCGCCGCCATGAACCCCTGCAAATGCGGCTACTACGGCCACCCTACCCGAGCCTGCACCTGTTCGCCCAGCGCGGTGCGGCAGTACCGCAGCCGGGTGTCCGGCCCGCTGCTGGACCGCATCGACCTCTGCGTCGAGATGGACCCGGTGGCCTTCGATGAACTGCATGGCGCTGCCCCTTCCGAAAGCAGCGCCGAGCTGCGGAAACAGGTCCTTGCTGCCCGGGCCATCCAGGCCCAGCGGTACGCTGCTCCCGGCTACGAGGATGTGCGCTGCAACGCCCAGCTCACCGCCGGGCAGGTGCGGCGCATCTGCCGGATGACCCCCGCCGCTGAACAGCTCCTGCGGGCCTCCTACGAGACGCTGGGCCTTTCGGCCCGCGCCCACGACCGCATCCTCCGGGTGGCCCGCACCATTGCCGACCTCTCCGGCAAGCGCCTCCTCGACGAGGATTCGCTGCTCGAGGCTCTGCAATACCGTGCGCAGGAAAAGGTCGATCTGACGTTCTGATATAAAAAAGATCCCCCGGCTGGACCGGGGGATTTTTTGCGTTATAAAACTTTTAGAATCTTCTCCACGCATCGGGCAGGAAGAGCACCAGCATCGGGAAAATTTCCAGACGACCGGCCAGCATATCGAAGATGAGCACCAGCTTTGCAAAGTTGGAGTAGGCCCCGAAGTTCATCATGGGACCCACCTGATTGAGGCCGGGGCCGATGTTGTTCAGGGTGGCGGCGATGGAGGTGAAGTTCGTCACCATGTCAAAGCCGTCCAGACTGACAAGCATGAAACTCGCCGCAAAGATGAAGATGTAGGCCGCCAGAAAGACGTTGGTGGTGCGGATGGTCTCATGATTGACCAGCTTGCCGTCCATCCGGACGGGGGCCACCACCTGCGGGTGGAGAGCCTGCTTCAGCTCCTTGCCCAGCGTCTTTCCCATCAGGAGGAAGCGGCTGACTTTGATGCCGCCGCCGGTGCTGCCCGCACAGGCACCCACGAACATCAGCAGCACCAGCACCTCTTTTGCCAGCGTGGGCCAGAGGTCGAAATCACAGCTGGAAAAGCCGGTGGTGGTAATGATGGAGCCGACCTGGAAGGCCGCATGGCGCAGCGCCTCGCCGAAGGTGCCGTAGAGGCTGCGGATGTTCACCGTGATGACGGCCACCGCCGCCAGAATGATGGCAAAATAGGCGCGGACTTCCTCGCTGGACGCTGCGCGGCGGAACCGGCGCAGCAGCAGCAGAAAATACGCGTTGAAGTTGACGCCGAAGAGGATCATAAAGATGGTCACGACCCACTGGATGTAGGGCGAGAAGCTGGCAAAGCTGTCGTTCTTGAAGCCGAAGCCGCCAGTACCCGCCGTGCCAAAGGCCGTGAGCAGAGAGTCGAACACATTCATTCCGCCCGCCAGCAGGAAGCAGACCTCCACCACCGTGAGCGCGAAATAGATGCCGTACAGGATCTTGGCCGTAGACTGCACCTTCGGCACCAGCTTGTCCACCTGCGGGCCGGGGCTTTCCGCCTTCATCAGGTTGACGTGGGAGCCGCCGGTCAGAGGCAGCAGGGAGAGCAGGAACACCAGAACGCCCATGCCGCCGATCCAATGGGTGAAGCTGCGCCAGAACAGGATGCCGTTGGGCAGGCCCTCCACACCGGGCAGGATGCTGGCACCGGTGGTGGTGAAGCCCGAAACGGTCTCAAACATGGCGTCCACGGGGTTCGGGATGCAGCCGGTGAGGACGAACGGCACTGCGCCCATGATACTGATGGTGATCCAGCTCAGGGCGGTGGCCGCAAAGCCCTCCCGCATATAGAACACCTTGCTGCGGGGCTTGATGGTCCGCAGGGCAAAGCCCAGCGCCCCACTGATGGCTGCCGTCAGCAGGAACACGCCCATGACGGCCCACTCGGCGTAGAGGAGGCTCGTCACCGCCGGGAGCAGCAGCAGTGTACCCTCTATCATCAGGATGTAGCCCAGCAGACGAAAGACGATCGCATAATTCATACGTTCTGTCCCCCGTTACTCTTCCACGATGTCCCGCAGGTCATGCAGGCCGTGTTCCAGCGTGACGACGATGACGTTGTCGCCCACCTGGATCTGGTCGCCGCCGCGGGGGATGAGGATATGGTCGCCGCGGGTGATGCAGCAGAGCAGCAGATTCTTTTTCAGATGCAGCTGGCTCAGCGGCACGCCGGTGGCCCGGCTCTCCTCATGGACCGTGAATTCCAGCGCTTCCACGCGGTCGTCGAGGATGCGGTAAAGGGTCTTGATGTTGTTGCCGGCCTCGTTCTGCAGGGCGCGGACGTACTGCACGATGTAGTCGCAGGTCATGTACTTGGGGTAGACGATGCTGCCCAGATCGAGCCCGGCCAGAATATCGTCGAACTCGAGGCGGTTGATCTTCGTGACCAGCTTGCCCTTGGAGTGCTTTTTCGCAAACAGGGTCAGCAGCACGTTTTCTTCGTCGATGTTGGTCAGCGCCACGAAGGCTTCGGTGGATTCCAGACCTTCCGAGAGCAGGAAGTCGCGGTTGGAGCCGTCCTCGTTCAGGATCTGTGCCTCAGGCAGGGACTCGGCCAGAACATTGCAGCGGGCCGGGTCCCGCTCGACGATGCGGACGCGGACGTGATTTTCCAGCAGCTCCTGGCTCAGGTAATAGGCGATGGCGCCGCCGCCCACGATGAGGGCGTTGCGCACCGGCCGCACCGGCATATTGATACGCTGGAAGAACTCGTGGGCCTTCTCCTGCGTGGCGAGGAAGGTGACCTGGTCGCCGTTCTGCAGCACAAAGTTACCGTTGGGGATGATGACCCCGCCGTCACGCTCCACCGCGCAGACCAGAATGTCGCTCTTGAGGCGGGTGGGGATCTCGTGGATGGCCACGCCGTCCAGCCCCTGCCGCTCGGTCAGCGCAAACTTGATGAGCCGCACGCGTCCGCCCGCGAAGGTATCGATCTTGCTTGCGCCCGGGAACCGCAGCAGGTGGGAGATTTCCTTGGCCGCTGCCATTTCGGGGTTGATGATGGCCGAGATGCCGATCTGCTTCTTGATAAAGTCCAGCTCATGGCTGTAAGACGGGTTGCGCACGCGGGCGATGGCGTGGCAGTGGCCCGCCTTTTTGGCGAACATGCAGCACAGCAGGTTCAGCTCGTCCGAACCGGTGACTGCGATGAACACGTCCGCTTCCTCCACGCCCGCTTCCGACAGGGTGGTGATGGACGAGCCGTTGCCGAGAATGCTCATCACATCGTAGGACTCCCCGATATGCTCCACACGGGCCTTGTTCGTGTCGATAACCGTCACGTTGTGACCCTCTTCACTGAGCTGCCGCGCCAGCGCTGTGCCGACCTTTCCGCCGCCCACCAAAACGATCTTCATAGAATAACCCTTTCTCTTCTCCTGCGCCGTCTGGGCGCTATTGAGTAGATTATACCACATCTCGGGCAAAACATCTACAAAATCAGCCCTTCTGTCGGCTTTATCCGCCGCAAAGCGCTATTTCAGCGGAAAAACGGCCCCGGAACACACAGATCCCGGGGCCGTTCTCAGCGATTCAGGTATTTCAGTACCGCTCCACGCCGTCCTTGGTGACGAGGGCATAGACCAGCGGGGCTTCTTCGGGCTTTTCGGAGCCGTAGACGAGGCCGCTGCGGTACTCGGCGGCGGCAGCGTCGAACTTATCCGCCGCGCCGTAGAAGGTGGCGAGGCTCTCGCCCTTGCGGACGTAGTCGCCGCGCTTCTTGTGGAGGATGATGCCGGCGGCGAAGTCCAGCGGGTCGCCCTTCTTCTGACGGCCTGCGCCCAGCAGAACGCTGGCAGAGCCGATCTTCTCGGCGTCGTTGGCGACGATGTAGCCGTCCTCTTCGGCCAGCAGCTCATAGCTGGCGGCGGGCTTCTCGAAGAGGCTGTAGTCGTCCAGAACGCGGGTATCGCCGCCCTGGGCCGCGAACATCTCCTTGCACTTTGCATAGGCAGAGCCGTCTGCGATAACTGCTTCGGCCATGGCGCGGCACTCGGCGGGGGACCCCTTATCGGCCAGCACCAGCATATTCGCAGCCAGCTGCAGGCAGACCTCGGTCAGGTCGGCGGGGCCGTGGCCCTTGAGCACGTCCATGCTCTCCATGACCTCGAGGCTGTTGCCGATGTTGTGGCCCAGCGGGGTGTCCATGTCGGTGATCATCGCAGCGACGCGGCGGCATGATGGGTGCCGATGGAGACCATCAGCTTGGCCAGCTCGATGCTCTGGTCCACAGTCTTCATGAACGCACCGGTGCCGGTAGTGACGTCCAGCAGGATAGCGTCCGAGCCGGAGGCCAGCTTCTTGGACATGATGCTGGACGCGATGAGGGGGATGCAGCTGACGGTCGCGGTGACGTCGCGGAGAGCGTACATCTTCTTATCTGCCACGGCGATGCCCTCGCTCTGGCCGATGACCGACAGGCCGATCTTATTCACCTGTGCAAAGAACTCCTCCTGCGAGAGGGCGGTCTTTGTGCCGGGGACGCTCTCCATCTTGTCGATGGTGCCGCCGGTGTGGCCGAGGCCGCGGCCGCTCATCTTGGCGATTTTAACGCCGCAGGCCGCGACGATGGGCGCGATGACCAGCGTGGTCTTGTCGCCCACGCCGCCGGTGGAGTGCTTGTCCACCTTGATGCCCGGGATAGGCGAAAGGTCCACCATGACGCCGCTGTGGGCCATCACGTCGGTCAGCTCAGCAGTCTCCTCGTCGGTCATGCCGCGCAGATAAACTGCCATCATCCAGGCCGCCATCTGGTAATCGGCCACCTCGCCGCTGACGAAGCCGTTGACGATGGCTTCCAGCTCTTCGCGGCTGTGGGTGCCGCCGTCCCGCTTCTTGGCGATCAAATCGTAAATGCGCATAAGGTCACGCTCCTAAATCGTATTCTCCGCCGACGGCCCGGGCCTCGCTGCCCCGCCTCCGGCAATAGTATGACATTGTAATTCAAGTATAGCAAATTTTCCCGCAAAAGCAAGCGCTATTTTGTGGAATCTGTTGAAAAAGAAGCAAAAAGGGCGCAGCCGCCCGGAAAAGCAGCTGCGCCCGGAAAATACGCTCGAATCAGCGGGAACCCTTGTCGTAGGGGATGCCCTCGGCCTTGGGAGCCATGCTGTTCTTGGAGGTGAAGGCCAGAATGACCATGGATGCCACGAAGGGCATCATGTTGTAGATGTTGCTGGACCAGTGGAGCTGTGCGAGGAAGGTGGAGTCGGCGATGTTGGCCAGACTCTTGAACACGGCAAAGAACATGGCTGCACCGCAGATGTTGAAGGGCTTCCACTGACCGAAGATCATAACGGCCATGGCAAGGAAGCCTGCACCGGCCACGCCGACCTCGAAGTTCCAGGTCTGGACGGGAGGCACGATATAGGCCAGACCGCCGATGGCACCCAGAGCGCCCGAGATGACGACACCGGCATAGCGCATCTTGTAGACGTTGATGCCCACAGAGTCCGCAGCCTGAGGATGCTCGCCGCAGGCGCGCAGACGCAGGCCGAAGCGGGTCTTGTACAGCACGATGTAGCTGATGATGAGCAGTGCGATGCCCAGCGGGACAAAGATGCTCAGCTCCAGGCCGCCGATGCTGAACAGGAAAGGCTTGTTGGAGTAGTTCAGCTTGGCGCTGCCGCTGTCGCTGAAGTTCTTGGAGATGACCACAGCCACCGCCGTCGCCAGCAGGTTCAGGGCCGTGCCGCCGATGGTCTGGTCCGCTTTCAGATTGATGGACGCGAAGGCCAGCAGCAGGCTGTAGACCATGCCGGCGATAGCCGCCACCAGCACAGCGATGAGCACAGTGGCGAAAGCCGGCATGCTCGCGGGCAGCATGGTGAGGGTGAGGACACCCGCCACACCGCCGATGACCATGATGCCTTCCAGTGCGATGTTGATGATGCCGGAGTGCTCACTGAACATACCGCCCAGAGCGACCAGCATCAGCACGATGCCATACAGCAGAGTATACTTGATGAGAAGCAGCATATCACTTGCCCTCCTTCTTGGTTTCGGTCTTAGCAGGGGCAGGCTCTGCATTCACGTTGGTCTTGTCCGCATTCTTGAACAGCATGGAGTGGATCTTGCCACGGAACAGCATGGAGAATGCGCACAGGTAGATGATGATACCGCTGATCAGGTCGGAGATCTCGGTAGGATAATACTTGGTGGACAGGAAGGAGCCGCCGACCGAGATGTGAGAAATGAAGATCGCGGAGAAGATGGTGCCGATGGGGTTGGAGCTTGCCAGCAGGGCCACAGAGATGCCGTTGAAGCCCATGGCCGGCAGGCTGGTGGAGTTCAGCGGGTTCCACTGAGAGACATTAGACAGGTAGTAGAGTCCGGCGCCGAAGCCTGCCAGAGCGCCTGCAATGGCCATGGAGAGGATGATGTTCTTCTTCTCGTTGATGCCGGCGTAGCGGGCGGCGCTCTTGTTCAGGCCGACGGCCTTCAGCTCATAGCCAAAGGTGGTCTTGTTCAGGATGACCCAGATCAGAACGGCGACTGCCGCAGCGAGGAAGATCGCGATGGTGGTGCTGTTGGTCTGGAACATCTTGTTCAGGCCGAAGTCCGGGATGAGGGACTGGGACAGTTCGGCGCTCTTTCCGAGGTTCAGGGTACGGGTGTTGCGCACGTCGTACATGGGGCCGGTGCCGTTCTGGTAGATAAGCTCATTGACCAGATACAGGCCGATCCAGTTGAACATGATGGAGGTGATGACCTCGTTGATGTTGAAGTAAGCCTTGAAGAAGCCGGGGATAGCGCCCCAGATGCCGCCGAGGATGGTGGCAACGATCAGGCAGATATACCAGGGCATCTTGAGCATGATGGCACAGTAGAGAGCGCCGTAAGCGCCCAGCGTGTACTGACCGGCAGCACCGATGTTGAACAGGCCGGTCTTGAAGGCGAAGGCCACGGACAGACCGGTCATGATGAGGGGTGCTGCATTGGCCAGCTCCTTGCCGACGCCGTAGGGGGCGTCATGGAAGCCGCCCTTAATGATGCGGACAAAGCCGTCGCCCCATGCGTGGGCCGGGTTGATGGCCAGCAGCACGAGGAAGCCCACAGCCATGCCGATGACGATGCACAGCAGCGCGGCCAGCACACTGGTGATGGAGCTGTTGAGGTTGCTGTGGGAAAGTTTTTTCTTGTTCATTTATTTGCTCTCCTTTCCCTGCTTGCGTGCGCCGGCCATGTAGAGGCCCAGCTCCTGCACAGTGGTGGTCTTGGGGTCGAACTCGCCCACGATCTCGCCCTCGTACATGACGAGGATGCGGTCGGACAGGTTCATGACCTCATCCAGCTCGAGGCTGACCAGCAGGACAGCTTTGCCCTTGTCGCGCTCGGCGACGATCTGGCGGTGGATGTATTCGATCGCGCCGACATCCAGGCCGCGGGTGGGCTGAACAGCCACCAGCAGCTTGGGGTCTTTGTCGATCTCGCGGGCGATGATGGCCTTCTGCTGGTTGCCGCCGGACATGCTGCGCACGATGGTGGAGCTGCCCTGACCGCTGCGGACGTCGTACTGAGCGATGAGCTTATCGGAGTACTCGCGGACTTTATCGGACTGGATGAAGCCGCCCTTCTGGAACTCGGGCTGCCAGTAGCGCTGGAGCACCATGTTGTTCTCGAGGCTGTAATCCAGCACCAGACCGTGCTTGTGGCGGTCTTCGGGGATGTGGCTCATGCCGTCCTTCGAGCGCTGACGGATGCTCTCGCGGGTGATGTCCTTGCCGTCCAGCGTGATCTTGCCGCCCGACAGTTTTTCGAGGCCGGTGAGGCCATAGACGAGTTCGGTCTGGCCGTTGCCCTCGATGCCCGCCAGACAGACGATCTCGCCTGCGTGGACCTGGAAGGTGACGTCCTTGACGGAGTCCTTCTTGCGCTGGTCGTTGTGGATGGTGACGCCCTCCACGTCCAGCACGACATCGCCCGGGTGAGCGGGCTTTTTATCGACCTGAAGCTGGACGTCACGGCCAACCATCATGCGGGAAAGTTCTTCCTTGGTGGTGTCCTTGATGTCCACGGTACCCATATACTTGCCCTTGCGCAGGACGGTGCAGCGGTCGGCGACCGCCATGATCTCGTTGAGCTTGTGGGTAATAAAGAGGATGGACTTGCCCTCCTTCTTGAACCCGCGCATGATCTCCATCAGCTCGTCGATCTCCTGCGGGGTCAGCACAGCGGTGGGTTCGTCGAAGATGAGGATTTCATTGTCGCGGTAGAGCATCTTCAAAATCTCCACGCGCTGCTGCATACCCACCGAAATATCACTGATGAGCGCATCGGGGTCAACACGCAGGCCGTACTTCTCGCTCAGGGCCACGACCTTCTTGCGGGCCTCGGCCTTCTGCAAAAAGCCCAGCTTGTTGGGCTCCACGCCCAGAATGATGTTGTCCAGCACGCTGAAGCACTCCACCAGCTTGAAGTGCTGGTGGACCATACCGATGCCCAGTGCATTTGCATCGTTGGGGTTGCGGATGGCGACCTCCTTGCCGTTTTTGAGGATCTTACCCTCCTCCGGCTGATACAGACCGAACAGCACGCTCATCAGGGTGCTTTTGCCTGCGCCGTTCTCGCCCAACAGGGCATGGACCTCACCTTTGCGCAGCTGCAGGGTAATGTCGTCGTTTGCCTTGATGCCCGGGAACTCCTTGGTGATATGGAGCATCTCGATCACAAAATCCTCTGCCAATCTGCTCACTCTCCTTTCGTGTCCAAACGACACTTATACTATTGTAATGCCCATTATACCGTATTTTTGCTGTTTTGCACACTTCTTTTTGAAAATTTAGTGTTTTGCCATATCATAAGTATCACTTTTGTGCATTTTGACAGGCATTCCTTCATCGTCTTGAAAAAAGCATACAAAAAAGGCGGGACGCCCTTTGCAAAGCGTCCCGCCCGGGAAGTTTCTGATTACTGGATGTAGTTGACGGTGGTGAACTCGCTGACGGTGGGCTTGGTGCTGTCGTCAGAGCTGTTGTCCACAGCGATCTCGCCGCTCTTGATCTTCTCCTTCAGTGCCTCGTACTCGTCGGTGGTGAAGGTCTCGAAGTTCCAGCTGTCAGCATCGGTGGGCAGGCCGACGTAGTCGCCGTCCTCCAGACCGAAGTTGCCGTTGGAAGCAGCGATTTCGCTCCAATCGCCTGCCTCGATGTCGGACAGAGCGGTGTTGACAGCCTCGGTCAGGCCCTTCATTGCAGAGGTGATGAAGGGGTTGTAAGCGAAGGAGCCGTCTGCCACGCCGTTGACACCGATGTAGTTCTGGTCAACGTCAACGCCGACAACATAGCCGTTGCTCTTCAGAGCAGCCTCAACAGCGGAGGTGTAGATGCCGCCGCCGCAGGCGAAGACGACCTGGGTGCCGTTGGAGTACCAGCCCTCCATACGGGAGGTGATGTTTGCATCGCCGTAGAACTGGCCGCCGTAGAAGTAGTTGATGTCGATGTTGGTGCCCAGCTCCTGAGCAGCAGCGTCAGCGCCCTGCACATAGCCGTAGCCGTAACGGATGACAGCGGGGACAGCCATGCCGCCGAGGAAGCCCAGCTTGGTCTTGCCGTCCTTAACGACAGCGTAGCCAGCCATATAACCTGCCTGCTCCTCCTTGAAGGTGATGCAGTAGCAGTTTGCGGGGATGGCGTCGGTGCCGATGTCGCCCTGGGTGACGTCGATGGCGATGAACTTGACATCGGGGTACTGGTCAGCAGCCCATGCCAGAGAAGCGCCGTACAGGTAGCCGACGCAGACGATGACGTCAGCGCCGTCGTTGACAGCCTGACGGATCATGGTCTCGCGGTCCTCATCGGAAGCGTCAGCCTCGGGGATGTAGTACTGGCAGTCATCGCCCATGTAGCCGGAAACAGCGGTCCAGCAGGCCTGGTTGAAGCTCTCATCGTCGATGGTGCCGGTGTCGCAGGTCAGAGCGACCTTCACGATCTTCTCGCCGCCCTCAGCGGTGGAAGCGGCTGCGCTGGTGGAAGCAGCTGCAGAGGAAGCAGTGGAAGAGGAAGAACCGCCGCAGGCAGTCAGAGCAGCGGCAGCAGCAGCGGCGCCAGCCACTGCCAGGAAGTTACGACGAGAAATCATCATAATGAAAACTCTCCTTTTATTTTAATATAATCGCGTTTTGTTGACGAAATGTGCGCACTTGCACATTTACTGGCTCAAGTATAGCGGGAAGAAGTGACAGATGCAAGCCTTTTCCGATTACAAAACATTTACAATTATTTTATCAAAATTGTATAAAAATCACACTTATCCCGGAAGATCCGCTCCGCCCGGTATTTTTCGCGCAGCTGTGTTCAATCTTCCACGGCCTTGTTGCCCGCCACGTTGGAGGGACCGAAGCCGAAGGGCAGCAGCTCGTCCATGCTGCGCTCGATGAATCGTCCGGGCTTTTTGCATGATGACATTCAGCTCCGGGCCGCCGAACTCGAACAGCGCCTGACGGCAGACGCCGCAGGGCGAGGTGATCTGCTTGTTGACTTCGCCCCGGCGCGCACCCACCACGGCGATGTCGGTGAACCTGGTCACGCCCTCGGCCACAGCCTTGAACAGGGCCGTCCGCTCGGCGCAGCTGGTGGGGGTAAAGGCGGCATTCTCCACGTTGCAGCCGGTGAAGATGCGGCCATCCTCGGCGCGCAGGGCAGCGCCCACCATAAAGTCGCTGTAAGGCGCGTAAGCTCTCTCCCTGGCCGCAAGGGCCATCCGGATGAGCTCCTGCTTTTCTTCCAGAGTCAGTTTTGTCATGGTCGGTTCTCCTTTTTGCAATTTGTAGATACAGCGTTCTTCCTCCTGTGGGACGAAGCTGTTTTTGTTGATCCAAGTATAAATCATTCTTTTGAGGAGTGCAAGCAGTGATAATTTCACAGTATTTTGCAATGAAACTTCTTGTATTTATCATTACAAATGAATATAATAGAATCACAAAGGAGGCGCATCAGAATGGCAAATGCAGTCAACGTGAACTTTCGGATGGATCCTGATCTGAAGCGCAGCATGGAAGAGGTCTGCGCCGAGATGGGGCTTTCGATGACGACAGCCTTCACGATTTTTGCAAAGAAAGTGTCGCGCGAGCATCGGATCCCCTTTGAAGTCTCCGCTGACCCCTTCTATTCCGAAAGCAACATCAACCATCTCCGTCAAATCGTCCATGATATTGACACCGGCAAAGCCAAGCTCACCGAACATGAACTGATCGAGGTGGACTGATGAGGCTGCTGTGGGAAGAGGAAGCGTGGGAAGATTATTGTCTTTGGCAGACGCGGGACAAAAAGCTGCTGAAGCGAATCAACTCCCTCATAAAAGACATTCAGCGGAACACCTATGAGGGTATCGGCAAGCCCGAGCCTTTGAAGGGAGATTTGAGCGGATGGTGGAGTCGGCGTATCGACGACTCCCACCGCATCGTCTACCGGGAGCAGGATGGAAACATCATCATTGCGTCCTGTTACGGTCATTACACGGATACCTGAAAAGCGAAAAGACTGCTGTCGGCCGACAGCAGTCTTTTTGTATTATGGTTAAATCAATACTCCGCGCCCAGTGCGACCTTCATCATATCGGTGAAGCTCTTCTGGCGCTGCTCTGCGGTGGTGATCTCCGGGGAGACAAAGCTGTCGGAGATGGTCAGCAGGCAGGCAGCGTTCTTGCCCAGAGCCTCGGCGTTGGCGAACAGAGCAAAACTCTCCATCTCCACGCAGAGGCAGCCGCGCTCATCGCGCAGCAGCTCCCAGTAGGTGGGCTTTGCGTCGGAAGGCTGACGGTAGAAAACGTCGGAGGAGTGGATGTTGCCCTCGATGAGCTTGATGCCCTGCTTCTTGGCGGAGGCGCGCAGCTTGTCATTCAGCTCCTCACTGGGGAAGGTGATGTCGTGGTCGTTGCCGCTCTGGACGCGGGCATAGTTGGACTCACTGACCGCACCGGTAGCCAGCACGGTGTCGAACAGCTTGGCGTCGGCAGTGTAGCTGCCGGCGGAGCCGATGCGGATGATGTTGTCCACATCGTAGAACTTGAACAGCTCGTAGGAATAGATGCCGATGGAGGGCATCCCCCATGCCGCTGCCCATCACGCTGATGGGACGGCCCTCATAGGTGCCGGTAAAGCCCAGCATCCCGCGGACGCCCGTCACCTGACGGACATCCTTCAGGAAGGTGTCAGCAATGAACTTTGCGCGCAGGGGGTCGCCCGGCATCAGGACAGTCTTTGCGAAATCGCCCTTTTCGGCGCTGATGTGAGGAGTAGCCATAACAATTATCTCCTTTTTATAAAATTATTTCTTCCCCGGGAATACGTTCTGCGGGGGAATGTACGAACCATTGAGACGTATCTCGAAGTGGCAGTGGTTGCCGGTGGAACGGCCCGTGCTGCCAGATAGCCGATGAGCTGGCCCTGCTTGACGGTCTGGCCCGCGCTGACGGTCAGAGACAGGCAGTGTGCATACACAGAGCTGTATCCGCCGCCGTGGCTGATGATGACCGAGTAGCCATAGCCTGTACCTGCACCGGCCTTGTTGTAACCCGCCTTGGTGACGGTGCCGCCTGCGGAGGCGTAGATGGGCGTACCGGCCGGGGCGCAGATGTCCACGCCCCTGTGGCGTCCGCCGTACCAGCGCGAGCAGTAGCGGTAGTTCGGCACAGGCCAGATGAACTGGCCGCTGCCGGTGATGTACTTGGTGCTGGAAGTCACCTTCTTGGTGCCTTCGACCACCTTCTTGTTCACTGGCTCCTTGATGACCTCGGTGGAAAGCACGCTCTGGTCCACAAGGATATTGTTGGTGTCGTAGACGTTCTGGAGGGTCACACGGCGCAGGCCGTTCTCGCCCTCCTGGAGCACCTTGGTGGTCCCCTTCGTATATTCGTTGGATTTTGTCGTCTCCGTGGAGAATGCGATCTCTTCCTCGCGGGTCTCGATGCGGGTGATGCGCACCTCAAGGCCAGCCTCTTCTTTGGTGATGACGAGGTGGTCGCCCTCAAGGATGCTGGACGTCTCGCTCAGCGGCTCACCCTTGAACGCCGGGTTGAGGGCGCACAGCTCACGGAAGGTCAGGTCATTGTTATGTGCGATGGACCAGAGGGTGTCGCCCGCCTTGACGGTGTAGACCTTCTGGGCCTGCTTCACGCCCACCAGCTCCTGCCGGACGGTCTCAAAATCCTGCAAGCCTTCCTTGAAGTAGAGGCCGTCTTCCAGCGTGACCTGCTTGTTGAAGCCCACGCTTACATCGGGGCCGTTCTCTTCTTCCTCGTAGGGGTCGAGCATGGCGGCGAGGTAATCCCGCAGCGCGTTGCCGTCGCTGCACACCGCCGTCAACTCGCCGTCCAGATAAAGAGCCGTGCCTTCGCTGATCTGGTCGCCAGCGCTCTGGATGATGGCGTTTGCCATCTCGTTTTCGTCCATCATGTGGTGGGCGATGGCGAGGGTGTAGCTCGGCTCGATGGTCCACTCGGTCTTGTCGGTGCCGGCGTAGCTGATACGCTCCATCACGTCCTCGCGGGCCGTGTTGAAGACGTCCTCATTCGCCACATAGCCCACGGTTTCGCCGTTGACCCGGACGGCCAGTGCATAAGGCTGGTGGATGACATATTGGAACACTGCTGCGCCCAGCGCCAGTGCGCAGATGGGCAGGGCATACATCGCCATGCGGGGCAGCAGACTGAGGTTGCGGCGGACGCCGTTTTTGAAGTAGTGGACGCTGGCCTCAAATGCTGCACCGAAGCCCTGCTCCCTGCGGATGCGGTGGGCATGGATGAGAAGGGACACGATGCCCTTTGCGAACAGCAGGATGGGGCCAAACAGGTCTTTGGCCACCTGTGCTGCGCCGGGGAACGCCGTCTCCGCCAGAGCCTTTGCAAAGCGGCGGATGCCTCCAGCAGCCCAGAGAGCGGCGTACTTGATGGCACGTCCCACCCGCACGGCAGCATACTCCGCGCCAAAGCCCAGTGCGTAGAGCACTGCGCCAACGCGCAATACCAGCTTCGACGAGCGCAGCTTCCGGGAGGCATTGTCCAGCCGGTGTCTGCGGCGGCGATACCGCCGGTGGCGGCGCAGCAGATGGACGCACTGGAGCTGCGCCCAAAGCGAGCGCAGCTTTGCGCGGAAGCCGGTGTGCCGCGGCGCACCGGCTGGCTCGTCCTGCCGCGTTTCAGTTGTTTTATCTTCCAGCAAAAAGGATGCTCCTTCCTGTATCTTCAGGAGATTCTGATTTGTCTCTTTTCTCTGTTATCGACACGCTGCCGCATCAGGACAGCTTTTTTGACAAGAATAACTCTATTTATTATACACCCTGCCAGCGCCGAAACAAGCATTGACACAAAATTTGGGCTTAGCTTTCACTTACTTTTCACGAAATACACAAATTTAGACAAAAAGCTTTGTCATATCCTCCGGCAGCGGGCTTTCCACCGTCACCGGCCTCAGAGTCGTCTCGTCCACCGGCACTTCGATGCGGATGCCGTCCGGCATCCGCTCGCAGCGCGGCACCCAGAACGTCTGTTTTGCGCAGTGGAGCGCCTGCCGCCCGATGCGCGCCCGGCTCCCGCCGTAGAGGTCATCTCCGGCCAGCGGGTGGCCGATGGATGCAAAATGTACCCGTATCTGGTGGGTGCGGCCCGTCACCGGGACGCAGGCCGCAAGGCTCAGGCCGTTTTCGGCTTTCAATATGGTATATTCCGTCCGGCTGGGCTTGCCATCGGGGGTGACGCACCGCCCGATGATGCTCTCCCCCTGCCGCCCGATGGGGGCGTCGATGACGCCCGGCCCGAGGGGAAGTTCTCCTTCTGCAACGGCGTAGTAGAGCTTTTCCACCCGCTGAGCCAGCAGCGGGGCGGCGTAACCATTCTGAGCCGCCAGCACGAGGCCGCTGGTGTCCTTGTCGATGCGGTTCACCGGGCGGAAGACGGGGCTTCTGCCCTGACGCAGCGCCCAGGCGGCATAACCGTTCGCCAGCGTATCCAGCGGGTAATTCAGGGTAGGATGCACCGCGAGATGGGGCGGCTTTTCCACCATGAGGGCAAAAGCGTCCTCGTAGACCACATCCACCGGGATGTCGTCCTGCGGCGCAACGCCCTCCCCCTCCGGCGGCAGTTCAAAGGAGATGACCTGCCCGGCCCTCCACCCGGCGGGTTGGCCAGGGATGGGGGCGCCGTCGGCA
>ENA-OQAY01000251-OQAY01000251.1-human-gut-metagenome-genome-assembly--contig:-NODE-251-length-15521-cov-0.487658_pt1 | contig 15521 bp, 17 predicted proteins | sample MGYA00242740_ERZ504537 | MGnify/ENA primary metagenome ERZ504537 (study PRJEB26092, sample SAMD00036272) | human gut metagenome | host: Homo sapiens | study: EMG produced TPA metagenomics assembly of... | reverse complement strand
GGCACTGAAGGAAGAAGGCAACGTGCTGCTGCTGGACGAGCCTACCAATGATATTGACGTGAACACGCTGCGCGCGCTGGAGGAAGGTCTGGACGATTTTGCAGGTTGTGCGGTGGTGATCAGCCACGACCGTTGGTTCCTGGACCGTATCTGTACCCATATCCTGGCTTTCGAAGGAAACAGCGAGGTATTCTTCTTTGAAGGATCTTATTCGGAATACGAAGAGAACAAGATGAAGCGTCTGGGCAATGAGGAGCCGAAACGGGTGCGCTACCGCAAGCTGATGGAAGACTGATGGGGGCTTCCCTGTTCTGATAAGGTCCAAACTAAAATGACCATTCCGAAAAGTAACAGATTGTAATTACAAGACCTGAAAGAGTCGTATCAAGCTCCGTTTTGAGTAATGATACGACTCTTTTTTTTTGCCTTTAAGGAGGTTCAAGTTTCAAATCAAAACCTCTTTCTTGGCTAGAATTAAGTTTTGAACCCTCTTGGGTTGTGTACTCTCTCTGGGGCGCGGATAGCGGAAGAAACCAGACCAGTCACTGTAAATTGTAACCGATTTGTAGCTTGTATATCGTTTCTATTAGCTATCTTTGCAACGTCTTTTAAGACATTAATTATAATATTAATTAATTAAAAAGTTTATGGTAAAAAGAATGCGATCTTTTTTTGCGGTGGTTATGTTGGTAATCGCTGCTGCTGTTAACGCCCAGGTCACCACTTCGTCAATGAGTGGTAAGGTGGTTGATCAAAGCAATGAAGCCATTATCGGCGCAACGATTCAGGCTATTCACGAACCGTCCGGCACCCATTATGGGGCCATTACCAATGTGGACGGCCGTTATTCCATCCAGGGCATGCGTGCCGGCGGCCCTTACAAAGTAGAAGTTTCTTATGTAGGTTATCAATCAGTGGTTTACAAGAGCATCAACCTCCAGTTGGGAGAGAATTACGTATTGGATGCGAACTTGAAGGAATCTACCGAATTATTGGATGAAGTGGTGATTACCGCTTCCAAAAGCAGCAACATGAAATCAGACCGCGCCGGAGCGGTAACCAATGTCGATGCGGCCAGAATGTCGGAAGTGCCTACAGTGAGCCGCAGCATGAACGATATCATGCGTCTGACCCCTCAGGGAGCAAATATCGGTAGCGGTTTCTCAGTGGGTGGAGGTAACTACCGCCAGTCTTATGTCACTGTGGACGGAGCCGCTTTCAACAATGCCTTCGGTATCGGCTCGAACTTGCCGGCAGGCGGTTCGCCTATCTCTCTGGATGCTTTGGAACAGATTTCCGTTTCCACCACCCCCTTTGATGTCCGTCAGAGCGGATTTACAGGAGGTGCCATCAACGCCGTGACAAAGAGTGGTACGAATGAGTTCAAAGGTACAGCCTATATGTACACTTCCAATACCCACCTCACCGGAAACAAGGTAGAGGACTATGAACTGACCCGCAACCGTGACCACAGCACCACCTACGGAGCTTCTCTGGGAGGTGCGATCATTAAAAACAAATTGTTCTTCTTCGTGAACGGCGAATATCAGGATAATGTGCAGGCAGGCCCGTCGGGCATAGCGCGTAGCGGCGCCAATGACGAATGGAGCACCAACGGCATTGTGCACCGTCCGTTCGAGAACACCACAACGGTAGGCGACCGTACCTTCGTAGGGATGAACAACATCAGCCAATACCTGTCGGAAAAATACAACTACAATCCGGGACGTTATCAGGGATACTCTCTGGAAACCCCTTCTTACAAGATCATGGGCCGTCTGGACTGGAACATCAACAACAACAATAAGATTAATTTCCGTTTCACCCATACCCATTCCAAGTATTCTGCCAACCCTTCCTCTTCCACCACCCCGTTTAAAGATTCAATCATTTATCCGGGCGGAGTAGACGGCAGCGCGGGCAAGAGCAGTTCGGGACGTACATCAAACACCGGTCTGTACTTTGAAAGCTCACGCTATATGCAGGAACAGAACTTCACCTCCATCGCTTCCGAATGGAACTCAAAGTGGGGGGCTATCAATAACGCCCTGCGTTTCACTTATTCTTATCAGAACGAACCGCGTACATACGAAGGGGGAACATTCCCTACGGTGGACATCCTTGACCAAGGCTCGCTGTACACCTCATTCGGTCCGGACCCCTTTACAGAAGGGAACTTGCGCCAGGTGAAGACTTTTGTCATTACCGATGAGTTCAATTTCTCCAGCGGTATCCATAACTTTATGGGCGGTATCCAGTTTGAGTCCAATAAGGCAGTGAACGGATTCATGCAGGCGGGAAGCGGTTATTATGTCTATTCCTCCTGGGATGATTTTGTGAACAACAGAGCTCCGGCTGCCTTCGGTATCACGTATTCCAACACCGGGGACGGTTCCCAGTTCCTGGCGAACATGAAGTACCAGCAGCTTTCTTTCTATCTGCAGGACCAGATGAATATCACGGACAACTTCAGACTGACTGCGGGGTGCGTTTCGAACTGCCCATTTATCCGGAGCTGAAGAACAACTATAACAAAAATTTCGCACAGATTGACTTTGACGGATATCATTACGCCACAGACCAGCTGCCTTCATCCTACCAGCTGACCGCCTCCCCCCGTATCGGTTTCAACTGGGACCTTACAGGCGAGCGTAAGTATGTATTGCGCGGCGGTAGCGGTTACTTCATCGGCCGTCTGCCGTTCGTATGGCTGGTTTCGGCAGTAGGTAATGCCAATTGCGGACAAAGCACCTATTATTATAACGAGCAGAAGGACGCTAAGTACGGACAACCGAGTTTCCACACCAGCGTGGCTGATATGTTGAAAGATCCTAACCTGAACCTTCCGGCAGCTACTGATCCCGCCGCACCTTCCGGAGCCACCATCATTGACCGCGACCTGAAGATGAACGCCACCTGGAAGTCTTCACTGGCTTTGGATGCAAAACTTCCCGGAGATATTGACTTTACGTTGGAAGGTATTTTCAGCAAAGAGTTCAATCCGGCTACTGTGACCAACCTGGGACGTAAGTTTAAAGGAGAGCAGGAGATAGCTCCGGGTGATGTCCGCAGAATGTTTGAGTACTCCAATTCGAACAAGACGGACGCTTATTATATCACCAATGCGGGAAACAGCGCTTATTATTACTCACTCACCGCCTCACTGGCCAAGACATTTGATTTCGGCCTGCATCTTTCCGCTTCCTACACCCGTTCTTATGCCAAGTCGTATGGCGACGGCATCGGCGACCAGGTGAACTCGGCTTATTACAACAACCGTTACTCTGTCAACGGAAACAATGACACGGAGACCGGCTATGGTACGTATGTATCGCCCAACCGTGTGCTGGCTTCCGCCGCTTACCGTATTAAATACGCCAAGAATTTCGCTTCCTCCTTGTCTTTGATTTATGAGGGTATGAACATGGGCTATGCCGGAGGATATTCCGCCGCCCGTTATTCCTATACATTCACCGGGAACATTGTAGGCGATTACGGCTCAAACAACTTGCTGTACATTCCGGCATCCCGTGAGGCGCTGGATAAGTGGAACTTCGCCGATTATACTGACAGCAAGACGGGTGAGGTGACTTATTCCGCCAAGGAGCAGCGCGATGATTTCTGGGCTTACATTAATGAGGACAGTTACCTGAAAGGCCGTAAAGGCAAGTATGCCGAACGCGGAGGAGCCATCATGCCCTGGCATCATCAGCTGGATTTGAAGTTCAATCAGGATTTCTTCCTCAATGTAGGGGGCAAGCGCAATACCTTGCAGTTCGGAGTGGATATCAAGAACTTCCTGAACTTGCTGAACAGCGACTGGGGAATTTATAAGACGGTGAACAATACTTCCTTGTTGAGTTATAAGAGTGGTGCTTACCAGTTCCAGAAGAACGGAGGAAAGAAACTGACTGATACGTATTCCAATCTGAACAGTTTCAATTCTACGTATTCCATACAGTTCAGTGTCCGTTATATCTTTAACTAAGTGAAATAGCCTGTATCAGACAATACAGGAACAGGATAGAGAGGCGTACCCATGAAGGTGCGCCTCTTTTGTATGCGTATTCTTCCTTGTTTTGAAAAAACTTGGAATTAAGAATAAATTAAGTACCTTTGTGTGTTATCCTATAAAGAACAATAGTTTATGAGTGATAAGATATATCCCATCGGTATCCAGAATTTCGAGAAACTCCGCAAGGAAGGCTATTTCTATATTGACAAGACGGCCTTGATCTACAAAATGGTAAAGACCGGCAGTTATTACTTCCTCAGTCGTCCGCGCCGTTTCGGGAAAAGTCTGCTGGTTTCTACTTTGGAAGCCTATTTCCAAGGCAAGAGAGAATTGTTTGAAGGACTGGCCATAGCCGGACTGGAGAAAGACTGGACAGTACGTCCCGTCCTGCATATCGATCTGAATATCTCAAAATATGAGACAGCGGAGGATTTGAGCGATATGCTGAATGATTTTCTGACCAACTGGGAAGCTGTCTACGGTTCCGCTCCTTCCGAGACATCCCTCGCCCTCCGTTTCAAAGGCGTGATAAAACGTGCTTACGAGCAGACGGGGCAGAGGGTTGCCATTCTGGTAGACGAATATGACAAGCCCATGCTGCAAGCCATCGGCAATGAGGAGCTTCAGAGAGTATATCGGAGCATACTGAAACCCTTCTATGGAGTGTTGAAGACAATGGACGGTTGCATCAAGTTCGCTTTGCTGACGGGGGTTACCAAGTTTGGCAAGGTCAGTGTGTTCAGCGATTTGAACAACTTGGACGATATCTCCATGTGGAATGAGTTTATTGATATCTGTGGGGTCAGTGACAAGGAAATTCAAACCTGGCTGGAGCCGGAACTTCATGAATTTGCTGAAAAACGGGGGAGGACATACGATGAAATCTGTGCCGAACTGAAAGAGTGTTATGACGGTTATCATTTTACACATAATTCCATCGGTATTTACAATCCTTTCAGCCTGCTTAATGCCTTCAAACGGAAGGAGTTCGGAAACTACTGGTTTGAGACCGGTACGCCGACTTATCTGGTGAGGTTGCTGCAAAAACATCATTATGACTTGGAACGGATGGCGCACGAGGAAACGGATATCCAGGTGCTGAATAGTATTGATTCCGAGTCCACGAATCCTATTCCGGTGATTTATCAGAGCGGGTATCTTACGATCAAGGGGTACGATGAGCGTTTCGGTATCTATTATCTAGGTTTTCCTAACCGGGAGGTAGAGGAAGGATTCATGCGTTTTTTGCTGCCTTATTATACAACGGTTACCAAAGTGGAGTCTCCTTTCGAAATCCTGAAATTTACCCGTGAAGTGGAAAGTGGTGACTATGATTCCTTTTTCCGCCGCCTTCAGAGCTTCTTTGCTGATACGCCCTACGAGATGATACGCGACTTGGAGTTACACTATCAGAATGTACTTTTCATTGTGTTCAAGTTGGTAGGATTTTATGTAAAGGTGGAATATCATACCAGTGAGGGGCGCGTGGATTTGGTTCTGCAGACAGACAGATTTATTTATGTAATGGAGTTCAAGTTAAACGGTACAGCGGAGGAAGCCTTGCGACAGATCAATGAAAAACAGTATGCCCGACCTTTCGAGACGGACGGGCGCAAATTGTTTAAGGTAGGGGTGAACTTCAGCAAGAAAAGTCGTAATATAGAGAAATGGATAGTAGGTTAACTATTGAAGATATTAAGGACATACGTCAATGCCACGCAAAATGACTCGTAAACAAGAGCATTTCGTGGCATTGCGTTCCGGATCATACACTGACCACTAAAAGCCTCTCCACCGTTCCCTTCTGATCTCCTCGCACTGCCGTCGCTGCCATGCAGGCATTATTTTCTCCAGTGCTTTCAGTTTCCATCCCTTCATAAAGCGTATCTCGTCCTTTTCCTGCTCCGTGCACAGGCTGATGCGCAGCAGTTCGGGATAGAGCACCTGTATATGGAAAATCTTGGCTCTCCACAGCAGCATGGACATCTGCCAGGGGGTGAGGGCTTGGATGCGGTTCAGGGTGAGCAGCATTTCCAGATAATGACGGTAGAAGGCTTTGTCCACGGTCATGAGTTGGTTTATCAGATAGTTCATTTTTATTATTGTTAAATGAAAAGATTAGTTGAATGGATAGTCAGGAAATCAAAGCGGAGGAAAGGAATGCTATCTTTGGAGAAATCATCCTTGGATACAGTATCTTTGAAGAAGCCTCTTTGAAAACAAACAGTTCTCATTGGAAACCCTATCTTTGGAGAAAGCTTCCCTTAAAAGCGGTATTCCTTCACAGCATCAAAACAAGGACACGGCTTCACGGGATTCAAGTCATGATGCCCCACTATCAACGCTTTGGGGAACAGGAGGCGCAGCTCGCGCAGCAGTGCCAGCATACTTCCCTTCTGCATCAGAGTACGCGTATCGGCAGGTGTGCAGTCCGCCGAGAGTCCTCCCTCATAGCAGATGCCGATAGAATGCCGGTTATGGTTCTTGCAATGCGCTCCCACCTTTTCCAGAGGTCGTCCGCGGTGAATCTCTCCGTCGCGGGTGATATAGAAATGGTATCCTATGTCCGTGAAGCCCCGGTGGCGGATGTGGTCCCGGCGGCAAGTCTCAAAATCCAGCCTCCGCCCCTCAGGGGTGGCGGAGCAGTGGATAATAATCAGGGTGATGGTTCTCCTGTTCATCAGATGCAGGCGTTCAGGCCGAGTGCGCCGGCAACGGCGGTGGCTACGGTGATGATTACTTTCAGAATCAGTGTCCAGGTGTTTTTCTTTGTTTTCAAGTTCATGGGATTTTTGTTTTAGTGGGTTGATAATAAATGAATTGCAATGGAAACCAAGGGCCTGTGCCCCAATGAAAACGGCTTGTCATTAGGCACATTCAGCCTTTTAGCGTAGTGCCTTGTTTCCGTCGTACTGGTGGGGTTCCGTCAGGCCTGTTGTCCTCCGTTTTCCGGCTCTTTTCGCCTTCTCCGGTAAGATCCACACTGGTCTTTCCGGCTTTCAGCGCCTTCACCACCAGTCGGGCCGCCTTGCGCGTAGCCACCAGATTGAACATAGCTTCCTCCTGCAAGTTCTGGAAACGTGTTCCGGCACTCCAGTTCACATTCAGCTTTCTGACGTGGATGGCAGGATTGTAGTCGGCAGCGCTTTCCGCTCCTATACTGTTGATGCTGATGGAGAAATCCCCCAAGTCACCCAGCTGTATCTTCTGTCCTGCCAGAAGCTGTTCGCGCATACAGTCCACTGCCATGGTGAGGATGGCCACGATGTCCGCACGCTTGTACACACAGCCGTGGCTGGCGATGTGCTCGGCAAAGCGGTTGATGTCCATCACTTCCGAATACTGTGCACTGGCGTAGGCCTTCTTGGCGGCGTCCACGTCCATCGGATTGCTACGCATAACGATACTGTAATTTACCATAGTCTGTTAAAATTAAAAGTTGATAATTGAGAATTAAGAAACACTGTTGCCGGGGAATGAAGCAAGTCAGACGTCAGTCACTGTCCATTAACCGTCTGCCACTGGTTGCCGACTGCTGAAAGAACCCTATCTTTCACGTGTAAGATACTATATCTTACGGCTGTAAGATTATAGATCTTTCGCCTTCATCGTCCCGACATTACAAAGATACGATGTGCGGATTCCGGAAAGTTGATTCCGGTGGATTGTGGTTGATAACAGTTGATTCTAGTTGATTATTGTTGGAAAAACATTCTTTCTTCTCGTCCGTTTTTCGTACTTTTATGGAAGTAAATAAAAAGTATGGAATGTATGGAGAATTTTGAGATACGCACGTACGGCCGCACCGAACTGGCCCTGTGTTATTTCCCGGATTTGAATCCGCAGGTGGCTTACCGTAAGTTGCAGTATTGGATTGACTATTATCCTCACCTCAGGGAGGAGCTGGAGAAGATGGGCAGTGGTTTGAGCTGCCGTACCTATATGCCGGCTCAGGTACAGCTGATTGTGGGGGCGATAGGGGAGCCGTGAAAGGGGATTGTGATGGGTGTGCAGCCAAATAAAAGAATAGCTTCCCCAATTACGTAATCGATATTGCAAGTGAACGACCGGTTCGTGTTGACAGTTGCATTGAAAGATTGGCAAGGTTGATATATGTGAATGAAAATGACACGAATGACGCCAATCAGAGATATAAACCCAATTTGCGCCATTCGTGTCATTCACATTCTGGATAAAGAACGGAATAGAACCTCTATTCCCGTATTTCCCCCTTATGCACCAGCATTTTCACCAGTGTCCGTTTGGAACTGTGCGTGTCCGAAACCCATAGCACAGAGTCGTTTTGCGCATAGATGCGGGCAGGCTGGGAAAAAGCATATCCTTTTACAGTTTTTATTTTCTTGCTCCATTCGTTGGCTGGCGTTCATATATGTTGATGGCGTCATTATCGCCGGTAGCATACCAGCGGTCGCCGCACAACGCCAGTGTCTTGGGCTTGAAGCCGGGCGACAGGGAAAGGTCGTCCAGATCGATGGAAGCGTTGTTTGCCATATCATCGTTGACCAGTGCCGGATCGAGCACCCGTATTTTCTTCCCTTCATAATCCGTGAGCAGCAGATGCCCTTCCGCATCGGGCTGCATGGAATGGCTGGCAAAGCCGTTGTTGCCCGGACTGCCGTTGCCGGATGCCCGGCGGTAGCGGTTCACCTTCTGGTAATTTTCCGGGGTGGCATCCTCCTCTTTGTAAATGCTGACCATTCCGTTCTTGTCGCGTGCGAAAATCAGCCGTCCTTTACCGTCATGGCCTGTGCCTGGAATACGGGGCCGCTCCATTGCCCGTTGCCTATGCAGGTGAGGTAGGACAGTTCCGGCAACCGGAATACATGGATGCGCGACTGGCGTTCGGCCACATACAGCCGGTTGCCCGACGGGACGATGGCCTCTATCTGACTTCCGAAACTCTTCTCCCCGCCGTCGTGCTGCCAGCTCTGCAAGGTTCCCAGCCGTTCACCTTTCTTTATACTGAACAGCAACAGGCTGCTGCCTGCCTTTCCGATGTTTGCGATGAAAAGGGTATCCCCCCAGATGGGCGACGGTATAAGGGGTGAAATCCTCGGCCGTTTCCATGCCCAGGGTTTCCGCATCAATCAGTTGCGCCGCCTCATACGAGTAATACCAGTAACTGTTATAATCACCGTTTCCTTCTCCTTCCCCGTTTCCTCCGCCGGGAGCGGAGGGGTAGCCGCAGATTTCATCCAGGGTGACTTTGCTGCATTGTGCCGTCAGGACTCCGGACAGCACAATCAGGATATAAGCGTATATTTTCATGTTGTTCTTACTATATTATATAGGTATATATTTATTTCAGCTCACTCATGGGGATGGCGTAAACGCATGTCCCGTTTTTCACGCGGTCGGTGATGAACAGCGTGTGGCGGCGGATACAGAACTTCTCGGGTGCTTGCAGGGTGATGCCGCCGATGGTGGTATGGTCCTTTACGATCTCTCCTGTCCGGGGATTGACCTCACAGAACTTTTCTGTGCCGTTGGAACTTACAAACAGCCTTCCTTCGTAGAAATCCAAGTCGTAGGGTACATTTTTATAAGCCAGTTGCCCGGTGCGTTTGGGTGAAACTCCTTCCCGTATCCCGTCAGGGGCGAACAGGTCTATGCGTTTGGCGGGATGGGTGGAGTAGAGCAGGCCGGTCTGTTCGTCCACCGCCATGCCGTAAGTGCCGTTTGTCTCGCCCAGATGTTCGGAACGTACATAAATCCGCGGAGTCACTCCGGACTGTATAGCCTGCTCTTCTACAAAGTTGACGTAGCGTTTTGTCGTGTATCATGACCAGCCCTTTGTAGAGCAGCACATCGAAGGCATGTACGGTCTGCGTGGGCCCTGTTCCCCAGCTTCCATTGCCTATGCAGGTAAGGAACTGATGGCTCTTCGCATCAAAAATCTCGGTACGGCTTCCTTCGTGGGTGACATAAATCTTGTCGTGGGCACGGGTGACACCGTTCGGGCGGCCGCCGAATTTCCCGGTAACTTCTCCGTGCTTCCATTCCTTGATGCTTCCCAAGTGCTTCTTGCCGCTGCCGGCAAGGCCGAACACCTCTACGCTGTAATGGTTGTCCGCATCGTTCACGGCATACAGGGTATCTCCGTACACATATACATCCTTGGGGCGGAAGGTGGTTCCCGTAGCGCCGGGCAAGTCGGTATAATCCAGCTTGAACGCCACCGGCTCCCCGTCGTTTCCTCCCCCGGTCGGTTTCTCCGCGCAGGGGAGACAGGCCACCGTCCAGCGCATCGAGTTCCGGATCTTCGATAATGTGTTTCGAAGCCACGTATATATCATCAAAATAACGGTTTCTGCTCCAGCGGGTGTGCAGGAAGCGGCGGGAATAGACGGGCAGCTCCTTGTCCAGCGACAGCGCCACATATACGTTGTTGCACAGGGTGATCCACCCCGGTCCCGTCTGTTCGTAGGTCATGTTTCCCGCATGGCCGTAGCCCACACAGTGGGCAAACTCGTGGAATATGGTTTCGGTGATGCTTTTGTCATCGGCATAGTGTTCCAGATAACACACTTCATGCATGCCGAAGGTGGTTCCTCCGCCCAGTCCCATCACGCCGGTGGTATAGCCGAAGGTCAGTCCGCGGTGGTTGAGCACGTTGGCCAGCAGGGCGGTCTTGTCTATTTCCGCCTTGTCATTGTTGCTGTGCAGCGGGCCGAACTCGTACAGGGCGGTCTTGAACCGTTCCGACGAGAACATATATCCCATGTTCAGCGCGATGGCCACCGCCTCACGCGTGTGCGAAGCCTTCATCTTGTACTTCCAGCTGTCCTGGGTGTCACTGTATCTGCCGAAGGCGATGTACCATTTGCAACGGATGGATTGCAGCCTTGCCCAGTACGGGTCGTCACACTCTACGGTGAAGGTCAGGTTTTCTTCCGTGAGGTAGGGGTTTGCCATGATCCGTATTTTCTTTCCGCTGCGGGTATAGGCGGTCAGGTCCTTGGTGGCGAACGGTATGTGTACCCGGAGTTGCTGGAAAGGCATGATCTTTTCCAGCGACATGAACTTGAATTCTTCCTCGTAACCGTCTATCCTGGCCCAGAAAGTCACGTTTTTCAAGGCTCTGGGACTATAGAACGGAGTTGGAAACAGTGCTCGTCGTCCATTCCGAACTGAAGAGGCTGGCTGACGTAGAAGCTGCGCTGGCTGGAGTCGAAATAAACATCCTGGGATTCATTGTCATTCAGCAGGTAATACGTGTTGTCCGGGTTATAATCCGTTTCGGCCAGCCGGACGGGCAATTCATTGTTTGCCACGTTTCCTTCTCCGGAAACCGGAAGTTCGTCCTCTTTGCAGCTGCCCAGCAGTAAAAGCATACCTGCTAAAATCAACAGGCTGGTGGAAAAAAGTTTTTTCATCGTCTGTCTTTATTAGAATTACATTTAAATTTGAAATAATCACTCTTTTGAAAAAGGGTTGCAAAAATAATTGTTTTAGATCAGATGAACAAAGAACCCGTATTGCATTTTATATGAGCCCCTGTTTTTTATGTTCTTTTGTTTTTCTGCCTTAAAAAAAATAAATCCTATATTGTTGCCCTGGGCTTTGTTCATCGGAAAATATGCTGTATTTTTGTTATCCGAAATAAAGATGAAGATATGGCACAACCTTTAGCAGAACGTTTGCGTCCGAAGACATTGGTACGATTATATAGGTCAGAAACACCTGGTGGGGCCGGGGGCTGTCTTGCGCAAGATGATTGATGCGGGACGCATCTCCTCCTTTATCCTTTGGGGGCCTCCGGGGGTGGGAAAGACTACGCTGGCGCAGATCATAGCCAACAAGCTGGAAACTCCTTTTTATACACTGAGCGCGGTCACTTCCGGTGTGAAGGATGTGCGCGATGTGATAGAGAAGGCGAGAAGCAACCGTTTTTTCTCGCAGGCCAGCCCCATTCTGTTCATTGATGAAATCCACCGGTTCAGCAAGTCCCAGCAGGATTCCCTGTTGGGGGCGGTGGAGACGGGAGTGGTGACCCTGATAGGCGCCACCACCGAGAATCCCTCGTTCGAGGTGATCCGGCCCTTGCTCTCCCGTTGTCAGTTGTATGTGTTGAAATCATTGGAGAAGGAAGATTTGCTGGAACTGCTGCATAATGCCATCGCAAAGGATGTGATACTGAAAGAAAAGAAGATAGAGCTGAAGGAGACGGATGCCATGCTCCGCTTTTCGGGAGGTGATGCCCGCAAGCTGCTGAACATACTGGAGCTGGTGGTGGAGGCGGATGCGGATGCCGGCCCCGTGGTGATTACGGATGAGAAGGTGACCGAGCGTCTGCAGCAGAATCCGTTGGCGTATGACAAGGATGGAGAGATGCATTATGATATCATTTCCGCCTTTATCAAGTCCATCCGCGGAAGTGATCCGGACGGGGCGCTCTACTGGCTGGCGCGTATGGTGGAGGCCGGAGAGGACCCGGCTTTCATAGCCCGCAGGCTAGTCATTTCGGCAGCCGAGGATATCGGTCTGGCCAATCCCAACGCATTGCTCCTGGCGAACGCTGCTTTTGATGCCGTGATGAAGATAGGATGGCCTGAGGGGCGTATCCCGCTGGCGGAAGCTACGGTGTATCTGGCCACCAGCCCTAAGAGCAACTCGGCATACGAGGGGATCAACAGCGCCCTGGAACTGGTGCGGCAGACGGGCAACCTGCCTGTTCCCTTGCATCTGCGCAACGCACCCACCAAGCTGATGAAACAGTTGGGCTATGGCAAGGATTATAAGTATGCACATGCCTATCAGGGCAATTTCGTGCAGCAGCAGTTCCTGCCGGACGAGGTGAAGGACAGCCGCATCTGGCATCCGCAGAACAATGCGCAGGAAGCGAAGATAAAGGAACGGATGCAGAGCCTCTGGGGGGAACGGTTCAAGGAATGAAAATGAATTGCATTGATCCTGTGCTATAAAATTAAAAATTGGAACGCAAATGACATAAATCCAACCTTCCGGCCGGTTTATATCCATGCTGTGCAGCTGTTAATTTGCGTCATTCGCGTTCCAATCTAACCGAATAAATGAACAAAATATGAAATTTAATTTTTGAAAATATGAAAATAGTAGTTTTAGACGGTTACGGATTGAATCCCGGTGATTTGTCATGGGAGGAGATGCAGGCGTTGGGCGAGCTGACGGTATATGACCGCACGGCCCCTGCCGAGTTATTGGAGCGTTCTGCCGGAGCGGAAGTGCTGATTACAAATAAAACGGTGATTACGGCGGAGGATATGGCCGCTCTGCCCGCCTTGAAATACATCGGCGTGCTGGCTACAGGATATAATATTGTGGACATCCAGGCTGCGAAAGCGCGGGGCATCATTGTCACCAACATACCTGCCTACAGCACCGCTTCCGTTGCCCAGATGGTCTTTGCGCATATACTGAACATCACCCAGCGTGTAGGCCATTATGCCTATGCCAACCGTCACGGGCGTTGGGCAAATAATCCCGACTTCTGCTATTGGGATACCGACCTGGTGGAACTGGACGGGAAGAAGCTGGGAATCATCGGCTTGGGAAACACCGGACAGGCGACGGCGCGCATTGCTGCCGCTTTCGGAATGCAGGTATGCGCCTATACTTCCAAGCCGCAGTCACAACTTCCCGGAGGAATCCGGAAAATGGAGCTGGATGAGCTGTTCCGCGAATGTGACGTGGTGAGCCTGCACTGCCCCCTTACCCCCGATACCAAAGAACTGGTCAATGCCACCCGCCTGGCCCTTATGAAACCGACAGCTATTCTGATAAATACCGGCCGCGGTCCCTTGGTAAACGAGAAAGACCTGGCCGACGCACTGAACAAGGGCGTGATAGCGGCTGCCGGACTGGACGTGCTTTCTTCCGAGCCTCCCCAATATAACAACCCCTTGCTGACGGCGAAGAACTGCTTCATTACGCCGCATATCGCCTGGGCCACGAAAGAAGCCCGTGTCCGGCTGATGCGGATTGCGGTGGGGAACTTGAAAGGATTTATCAAGGGTGAGATTGTAAATAATGTGGCGGAATGAGAACAAAGGAAAAAGACGGGAAGAAAAGAAAGGAGGTGAGAAGAATGGAGGAAGACAAGAATACGTTGGGTTTGCATCCGGAAGTTAGGGAAGAAGATAGAGTGGCAAAGGCTGTAGCTTTGTTCAGGGAAGGATATAACTGCTCCCAGTCCGTAGTGACGGCTTTTGCCGATCTGTATGGTTTCACCCGTGAACAGGCCCTGCACATGTCCGCCTCTTTCGGCGGCGGTATAGGGCGGATGCGTGAGACCTGCGGTGCTGCTTGCGGCATGTTCCTGCTGGCCGGGCTGGAGAAGTGCGCCGTCGAGGGGAAAGACCGTGAGAGCAAGGCGGCGAATTACGCTCTGGTGCAGGAACTGGCCGAAGAATTCAAGAAGCGGAACGGCGCCCTGCGGTGTGCCGATTTGCTGGGATTGTCCGGAAAAGAGCCGGTAGTATCCACACCGGAAGCAAGGACGGAACGGTATTACGCCAAGCGTCCTTGTGCAAGAATGGTGGAGGAAGCGGCCCGGATTTGGAGCGAACACCTCGAAAAACAAAAAAAATAGGTTGAAAAATCGCTTTTTCTTATAGAAATACAAACTTTTTTGATGCAAAAGTGTTGAATAACATAATTTTGTGTATCTTTGCAAGCGATAAGAAACACAAACATTCACATAGGAATGTGTGGGTGCGGTTAACGTTTAACTAAAAGCAAATTGAAAATGTTGAAAGAAAAAGCAGGTGCTTTGGCCGGACAGATCTGGGAAGCATTGAATGGAACTGAAGGTTTGACACAAAAACAAATCAAGAAAGCAGCCAAACTGAAAGCTGACAAGGATTTCTTCCTGGGGCTGGGCTGGTTACTGAGAGAAGATAAGGTCGTTACTTCTGAAGTGGAAGGCGAGATCTTTGTAAAATTAGTGTAAGAAGAAGATTTTAAACTCATAAAAAAATGCGTTGGCACATCGTTTTGTATGTTGTCAACGCATTTTTTTTGTATATTTGTTGAAGTCTGAGATATCTATAAAAGAAATGAAAAATAAGAGATTTGCAACCGGCAAAATTGTAGTATTCAGGCAAAAAAGCTACTTTTTGTATTGTTGTTTGAGAATGTAAACAAAATTTTGATGATACAGAAAATAACGATTGAAGGATACAAATCAATAAAGGAACAAACTGTAGAGCTGTTTCCCATAAATATATTGATAGGTGGGAATGGAATAGGAAAGAGCAATTTCATTTCTGCCTTTACTCTTATACATAACCTGTACGAGCGGAATCTTCAGAATTATGTTCTCACCAAAGGCGGCTCCGACAGTTTGTTGTATATGGGAAAAAAAGAAACTGATCATTTGTCCTTTGACTTGTTTTTGCGGAACGCGGTAAGGATGCTCATAATCGTTTTATTGTAAATATGAAAGAGGCTCAGGATTCTTTATTTATTGAGCGTATTGATACGGCTTATCACAATGGGGTATCCT
>ENA-OQAY01000248-OQAY01000248.1-human-gut-metagenome-genome-assembly--contig:-NODE-248-length-15592-cov-0.891432_pt1 | contig 15592 bp, 20 predicted proteins | sample MGYA00242740_ERZ504537 | MGnify/ENA primary metagenome ERZ504537 (study PRJEB26092, sample SAMD00036272) | human gut metagenome | host: Homo sapiens | study: EMG produced TPA metagenomics assembly of... | reverse complement strand
AGTTCCGAAAGTACCAGGTTCCTCAGTACATCAAAGATGCCCTGAACGCCCTGAAACCGCCGGATGATATAACCGTAAGCCAATGGGCCGAGCAATACCGCCAACTCAGCCGCAAGGAATCCAACCTGCAGGGCGCCTGGCGAAACAGCGTCACTCCCTACCTCGTCGGCATCATGGACGAATTCAACAACTGGGAAACGGAGCGCATTGTCGTGGTAAAGCCTACCCAGGTGGGCGGCACGGAGGTCGAGCTTAACGCCCTCGGCTACCTGATAGACCAAGACCCGGCTCCGACCCTGATCGTTTACCCCAACGACGAAATCGCCGAAAGCACCTCAGCAAACCGCATTATGAGTATGCTGGAATCCCCCCGATTGAAGCGGCATTTTCTCAAAAATGCCAGTAGCAAGAAGGAGCTGCAGTTCACCACAGATATGTACATCGCCCTCACCGGCGCAGGATCTGCGGCAGACCTGTCCAGCAAGCCCATCCGCTATCTTTTTCTCGACGAGGTGGACAAGTTCAAGGCGGCGACCACCCAGGAAGCCGACCCTATAAGCCTGTCTATTGAGCGAACCAAGAGCTATTTCTCTAACCGCAAAATCTATATTTGCAGCACCCCCACACTAAAGACCGGCCACATCTGGAAGGCGAAGGAAGCCTGCGACATTGAAAAACACTTCTTTGTTCCTTGCCCGCACTGCGGGAAGTATATAGAGCTGAAATTTGCACAGATACGCTGGCCGGGCAAGGATGAGGGCCTAAGCGAAGGTGACCGAGCGGAGGCGGCGCAGTACATCTGCCAGGAATGCAACGGAGTCATTACCGACCACGACAAACCTGCAATGCTCCTAAAAGGAGAATGGCGGAACGTCCGCCAGAGCGCCCGCACCGCCCGCAGCGTTGCCTTTTGGTTCAACACCCTATACAGCCCCTTCACTCGATTCTCGGAAATCGCCCGGGAGTTTATGAAGTCCAAGGACGACCCCGACAAGCTGCACAACTTCGCCAACTCCTGGCTCGCCGAGCCGTGGGAGGATACGAAGCTCAAAACCAGTGCCGACCTCGTACAGGAACGCCAGACGGAGCTTGAAATGTTCGAGCTTCCGCCCTGGACGAAGCTCCTGACCGGCGGCGTGGACGTGCAGGAAACAAGCCTCTATTGGACTATCCGCGCCTGGGGCGATTACAGCACATCCCAAAATATAGCCCACGGCCAGGCCGCAAGCTTCGGCGAGGTCGTAGACATAATGAACCTGGAGTTCAAGCGGGACGACGGCCAGCAAATGCTGGTAGACCTCGCCCTCGTCGATTCTGGCGACCAAACAGAGGAAGTCTATGACTTCTGTATGCAGAACTCGGAGTGGGCGCTCCCAGTAAAAGGCACCGACACGATGCTCAGCAACTATAAAATCTCGACCATCAACAAGGCTGGCTCCGCCGCCTACGGTATGCGCCTGGTTCTCGTGGACGGTGGCAAGTACAAGGACGCTATTGCTTCTCGTATGCGCCGCCCGAACGGCAAGGGCAGCTGGATGGTCTACAAGGGCGTTGACCAGGAATACTGCGAACAGGTCACTGCCGAACACAAGATTACTGAACGTGCCACCAACGGTACAGAGCGCACCCGCTGGGTGCCTAAAACCAGCCATCCAAACAACCACTTCCTCGACTGCGAGGTTTACGCCTACGCCGCCGCAGAAATGCTCGGAGTACGCAGCCTGCACCTGCAGAATAAGGGCAGCGCACCCCAGCCGGAAGCGCAACCCTCGCCGCAGCAACGCACCGACGCCACCCCAGAGGAAACCTGGATTCATCAGAACGACGGCTGGTTTTAAGAAAGGAAACACGACATGGCAGACGAAACCATCAACTATGGCGACCCCGCCGCCCTGCTGACGGAAGTAAATAAAGCCATCGCCGCAGTCATGGTCGGAGGCCAGAGCTACAAAATCGGCTCCCGCTCCCTGACCCGAGCGAACCTCACCGAACTGCGGAACCTCCGGGCAGACCTCGCCGCCCAGGTGGAGGAACAGAGCGGCTCCTCCCTTTTCCGTGATACGTTCGCCGCATTTTTTGAGGGGAGATAAAGCGCATGGCATGGCTCGACAGAATAATTGAAGCAATCTCCCCCCCGGGCAGCCTATATGCGCGAGGGTTGGCGGCAGCAGCTCGGCCTTATCCGCGGTTCAGGCTATGACGCCGCAGACGGTGGCCGGCTGAACAAAAACTGGCGGGCGACCAATGAGGCCGCCGACATCACAGACCGTTACAGCCGGGACACCCTCCGCGCCCGCGCCCGAGACCTTGAGCGAAACTCGGACATTGCAAACGGCGTCCTCAAGGCTTTCAAGAGGAACGTGGTCGGCAACGGCTTCACCTTGCAGGCCAAGACCGGCGACGACGACCTCGACGACCAAATCGAAACCCTCTGGCGGCGCTGGACACGGCGCACAAATTGCGACGTCACCCAGCAGCAGAGCTTCAACGAGCTTCTGCGCATGGCAGTCGTTCGGAAAAAGGCAGACGGCGGCATCCTTTTCAAGAAGTGCTATACCTCCGGCGGCCTGCTTCCTTTTAAGCTGCAGGCGCTGGAAGTAGACGAGCTTTCCCGCTCCGTGGCCTCGCCCAGGTACAAGGGAGATCGTGTCATTGGCGGCATTGAGTACAACGAGTACAACCGGCCCGTTGGGTACTGGATTGAGCAGTACAACATTGACGGCTGGGAAGCGAACCAGCCAGTCTTCTACCCCGCCAAAGACATCATTTTCTATTACAGCAAGATCCGCCCCTCCCAGCTTCGAGAGGTCAGTGACCTCGCCCCGAGTTTGAGCCGCATCCGGGACGCCAACGAATTTATTGCTGCCGTTTCGATGAAGGAGCGAATCGCCGCCTGCTTTGCCCTGCTCATCAAAAGAGCCGCCCCCACCGGCGGCTTCCAGGGCGGCTCCCGGAACAGCGCCGACAAAGACCGCACGTCCTACTCCGGCAAAATGCTGACCCCCGGCCTCATTTCGGAAATGAACGCCGGTGATGATGCAGTCACCATCAACCCCGGCAATGGCAGCAGCGAAGCAACCGGCTTCCTCAAGCTGCTGCAGCGCCTTGTGGGTGCAGGCCAGGGCTTGAGCTATGAATCCACCTCCCGGGATATGTCCGAAACGAACTACAGCAGCGCCCGCCAGGGTATGATTGAGGACGACCTCACTTATACCGAGGAAGTGGAGCTGCTGCAGGGCAAGCTCATGGTCGAGGTCTACGAAACCTTTTTGATTTCCGCAGTCCTCGCCGGGAGGCTCACTATCCCGGATTTTTGGAACGACCCACAGAAATATATGGAGCATGAGTGGGTCGCCTCCCCCAAGAAATGGATTGACCCGCAGAAGGAAGCCAACGCAAACAAAACCGCACTCGAATCCGGCGTCAAGTCCTTCAAGCAGATCAGCGCCGAGCAGGGCCGTGACTGGAAAGAACAGATTGACGACATGGCCGACGTTGTAGCATACGCCAAAGAAAAGGGAGTGCAGATTGGAGGTTACAAGAGTGTCCAGAACGAACCCCAAACAGACCCGAAAGAAAACCCCGATGAATAACCAGCCCCTGCAGCGCGATTTCTCTACGGCCAGCATCCGGGCAGTAAGCGACGACGAAAACAGCCGCACCTTTGAACTGAGTTTCAGTTCCGAGGAACCTGTGCAGATGTGGTTCGGCACCGAGATCCTCGACCACTCCGGCAATGCCATTGACATGAGCCGGATGCAGAGCATGGGTATCGTTCTTTTTAACCATGACAGAAACCGGGTGATCGGTAAGGTCACACGGGCGTGGGTTGAGGATAACCGTGGCAAGGCCACGATTGAGTTTGACAACGACGAGGACAGCGAAACCGTTCGCTCCAAGGTCGCCAGCGGCACCCTCAAGGGCGTTTCCGTCGGCTATCGTGTTTTCAACTATGAGAGCGTCAAAGAGGGCGCCAAATCCCTTGACGGGCGCTTCACTGGCCCCTGCTACATCGCCAAGAAGTGGCAGCCCTACGAGATCAGCATTGTTTCCGTCCCCGCCGACACCACCGTCGGCGTTGGCAGAGATATGACCGAGGACGGACAGCCGCCCGCAGTACACACCGCCCCGGGTCTGGCTTTCTACGAGAGCCAGCTCGCCGCAAATTGTAACTACTAACTGGAGGTAAACCACATGAACAAGAGAGAGCAGCTGCGGCAGAAACTGCAGCGCCAGCAGGCCATCCTGGCCGCCGCCCGCACCGCAGGCCGCGACATGACCGAGGACGAGACCCGGGAATTTAACTCCCTGCAGAACGACATCGAGACCCTGCGCCCTGAGGCTGACGCTGAAGCGGAGGCAGAGCGCCAGGCTCAGATTGAAGCCGCCCGCACCGCAGAGCGCCAGCGTGTCACCGACATCACCACCCTGTGCCGGAACTTCAACGTCGATGCTTCCCAGTACATCACCGGCGGCCAGACCGTAGACCAGGTGCGCACCGCCATTCTGGACGGTATGATTCAGAAAGGTACTCCTGCCCGCACCGGCGTCAAGATGACCGCCGACGAGACCGACAAGTTCCGCGCAGCAGCAGCCGACGGCCTTATGACCCGCAGCGGCCACGCCCCCGCAGCGCCCGCAGACGGCTCCCGCCAGTTTGCAGGCATGAGCCTGCGTGACATCGGCATTGAGTGCCTGACCCGCGAGACCGACAAGAGCGCTTCCGACTTTATGCGCATGAGCGCAGATGACCTGTATACCGAGCTGGCCCGTGCATTCCACAACCCCTCGGCATCCTTCCCCGCCATCATGGACACCGCCATCAACAAGAGCATTGTCCACGCCTACGACCACGCTCCGACTACCTTCGAGAAGTTTACCCGCAAGGGCACTCTGCGTGACTTCAAGCGCACCGACGGCCACAACTACCTGATCGGCGGCGTTGGCGACCTGCTGCTGGTTCCCGAGAACGGCGAACTCAAGGCGGATACCCACAAAGAGGAAAAGCTGCCGCAGCGCAAGCTGGATACCTACGGCCGTCAGTTCAGCATGAGCCGCCAGGCGTTCATCAACGACGACATCGGCTTCCTGTCCGAGGTTCCCGGCATGTACGCTGCAAAGAGTAAGAAGCAGATCAACAAGATGGTCTACTCCATTCTCTACAACAACGGCCAGATCTATGACGGCAAGACCCTGTTCCACGCCGATCACAAGAACCTGATTACCTCCGGCAGTGCACCGACTGGCGCAGCCATTCAGGCCATGATCCAGCGGATGCAGCTGCAGGATGACCCGTTCGGCGAGGCTATCAACCTGACCCCCTCCACCATCATCCTGCCCGTTGGTTACGGCTTCACCATGCAGTCCATCTTCGGCAGCCCCACCATCCAGACCAGCGAAAACACCCAGGCAGCCAACCCGCTGTATAACTACCGCTACCCGATGGAGATCGTCGAGGACGCCACCCTGAACATCCTGGCAGGTTCCGGCGCTTGCCCCTGGTTCCTGGGCGCCAACCGCGAGGAAACCACCGGCATCCAGGTCGATTACCTGAACGGCCAGGAGACCCCCACCTTCCGCCGCAGCGAGACCGTCGGCCAGCTTGGCTTTGTGTGGGACATTTGGCTGGACTGGGGCATCAGCGTCATGGACTACCGTGCGTTCGTGAAGAACCCCGGCGCTGCCCTGCCCACCCTGTAAGAGATAGGAGGAAACGCACATGATCGCAAACTACCAGCAGCCCGGCTCTGCCATTGACTACCCCAACGGCACCAGCTCCGCTATCGCCGCAGGCAGGTCGTGAGCCTGACTACCCGCATCGGCGTTGCAGGCACCGACATCCCCGCAAGCGCCGTCGGCAGCCTGTACGTCAAGGGCGTTTTTGCCATGCCCAAGGCGGCCTCTACCGCTATCGCCATCGGCGCCGCCGTCTACTACGACGCCTCCGCCGACAACATCACCACGACCGCTGCAAGCAACATCCCCGCAGGCTGGGCTATTGCAGCAGCCGCTGAAAACGATACGACCGTGCAGGTCTGCATCGGCTAAGGGGAAGGTGGCGCAGTATGATCTATACCGCAAACAGCACCGTGACGGTGGAGGGCAAAAGCTACCGCCCCGGCGATTCCGTGGACATTCAGGACGCCAGCGCTGCAAAGGAGCTGCTCGCCGTGGGCTTCATCGTGACCCGGCCCGGCGAGTATGCCCCCGGCGAAACGCTGACCGTGGATGTTCAGCATGAACCCGAGGACGGCGTTGCCACCGGCCACCTCAACAAAGAGGAACTGGAAGCGATGCCCAAGGCGCAGCTCCTGACCCTCGCCGAAAATATGGGCCTGGACACCAAAGACCTGACCAAAGCAAAGCTGGTTGAAGCTATTGCTGCTGCCGAGGTTCAGGCCGAGGTTTGACCGTGGGCTTCAAGGATTTGCTGGTGCAGGATGCAAAGAACGTATTCCTCAACCGGGAAGAATTTGCAGATACGCACAGCATAAACGGCAAGCCCATGCCGGTGCTGGTTGACGATAATGAAATTTTGGAACGCGACAAGTCCAAATTGATGAACGTCACCATCACCGGGATCTACAAAGAGCGCAAGCTGATCTATGTAGCCACCGACGACCTCGGAGCCAAACCCGCCCCGGACGACCTGCTCAATTTTGACGGCGCCTGGTATAAGGTAAACGACTGCACCGATGAGGCCGGGATTCTCTGCATTGAGATGGAGGCGAATCGCTCTTGAAAGAATACGAGGTCCTGCAGGTTGACGCCGACGCTTCCATTGAAAAATGGTTCAGCGCCTGGACAACCTGCAAAAAATGGTTGATACGCCGAAAGTGGTGGCAGCGGCCATCAACTCGGCAGCCCGCAGCACAAAGAACAAAATCGTCAAGGACACCAAAGAGCGCTATGCGACAGCCAACGATTCCGTTTACTCTTCTAGCAGCGCCTTGAAGGTGGATGCCGCCACCGGCGGCGACCTGACCGCCACGCTCCATTCTTCCGGCTCCATGCAAGAGATCATGGACTTCGATTCAAAACCGAACTCGGGAACCAGCGCCGCAGCGGCGCACGTCCTCAGCAGTTCCGGCATGAAGTCCTTGGAGCATAACGGCTTAAAGGCTTTTCTCGTTCAGTTCAGCAGCGGACACAAAGCCATTGTCCAGCGGGTGCCGGGCGAAACCTACACCTCGGCGGGCGCTTCCAAGCGTGCGCAGAAATGGGGCGCAAAGTCTGACATGACCCGCATTGAAAAACTGCTTTCTCCGTCCGCCCCGCAGATGTTCGGAAATCCCGACACTGTAGACCCGGCGCTTGAGCGAGCGTCCGAGCTTCTCGACAAGCAGATGGAGAAACAAATCGAAAAAGCGCTTGAATAAAGGAGGCTTCCCACATGACACCTACCGACCTGCAGGACGCTATTGTCCAGGCATTGAAGGAACAGCTTGCACCGCTGCGCCTCAAAAACTCCGTCGGGCATGAGGTAAGCGTCAAGGTATTCCCGCAGTTCAAGCCATACCGCGCTCCGAGGCCTGCGCAGTCCACCAATGACGACGACCTCCCGGAGCCGTATGTGCTGGTGGCTCTCGTCAACGGTGAACAGACCGCCATCGACAGCCCGAACAAGGTTGACGTTGTCGTGGCTGTTGAAGTCTACGACCCCGACCCGAACCGACAGGGATACCGGGATGCCTCCCACATTTTGAACGTGATCCTGGGGTATTTTGAGCGCAAAGTGAAAATTGCGCGGGCGTTTGAGCTTGTGCGCCCTATCAAATGGGACAACGACCTCGACCCCAACAAACACCCATACTATTCCGCAGCAATCGGCCTTCATTTTGAAGGGCCTACTATTTATAGAGAGGAGCCTGAAACGTAATGGCAAAGACCACCACCCCCGCCGCCCCGGAACAGGTCGTTTATGTCGGCCCGAATATTCCCGGCGTTGTTCGCCAGGATTCCGTGTTCACCGGCGGCATCCCGGCACGCCTGGCTGAGAAGATTAAGACAATTCCCGCCATTGAGGGTCTGATTGTCCCCCTGGATTCCTTTGCAGAGGCTCGCAAGGAACGTCAGAGCGGCGCAGGCCGTATCGCCACCATCTGCAACAATGTTGCAAAGAAAATCCAGGAGGGCGCATAAATGAGCTATCTTCATGGCGTAGGCAACAGCGAAGTTGCTACCAGCTTAACCACCCCCACCACGTCCAGCGCTGGCCTGCAGGTCATTTTCGGCACGGCCCCCATTCACCTGGCAAAAGACTACAAGGCAGCGAACACCCCGAAACTCTGTTACAGTTTTGCAGAGTGCCAGGAAGCCCTCGGCTACTCTGACGACTTCGAGAATTTCACCCTTTGCCAGAGCATGGACGCCAACTTCCGTGTCTACAATAATTCCCCCATCGTCCTGGTGAACGTGCTTGACCCGAATAAGGCAGCGCACACCACGGAGAACGCGGAGGAAACCGTCACCGTTACCGGCGGCATGGCGACCTATACCAAACAGTACGTTCTGCTGCCCTCGTTGGTGGTGAAGAACGACGCTACCCCGCTCGCCGCCGATGTGGACTATACCGCAGCGCACGACGATGACGGCAACGTGACTATCGTGCTGCTGTCCACCACCGCAAAGGAAGCAACCGCGCTGACGATCACCAGCAAGAGCATCAAGCCCAGCGGCGTTACCAAGACCGACGTCGTCGGCGGCGTAAACAGCAGCACCAACGAGGAAACTGGCCTGGAAATCATCCGCCAGGTCTATCCCAAGTTCGGTTTGGTGCCCGGCCTGATTATCGCACCCGGCTGGTCGCAGGACGCAACCGTGGCTGCTGCGCTGCAGGCAAAGGTTGAACAGCTGAACGGCTGCTTTGACCTCAACACCATTCTGGACATTCCCGCCAATTCCGACGGTGCAACTGTTTACACCGACTGTAAGCGGGCGAAGGAGAAGCAGGGCTTCTCCACGAACCACGGCATCTGCCTCTGGCCTCGTGTCTTGGTTGGCGAGAAAAAATACTACTTCTCCGCCATGGCCGCAGCGCACACCGTCTGGCTCGACACGAGCAACGACGGCGTCCCCTACGAATCCCCCTCCAATAAGAGCCTGCGCATTACCGGCCTTTGCTTGGACGACGGCACCGAGGTGCTTCTCGACAAGCAGCAGGCGGACGACGTCCTCGGCGCAAACGGTATCTGTACCGCTATCAACGTCAACGGCTTCAAGTTTTGGGGTAACAATACCTGCGCATACCCCAGCACGACCGACACCAAAGATCGCTTTTGGTGCGTCCGCCGTTTCTTTGACTGGGACGGCAACAACTTCATTTTGACCTTCTTCCAGAAGGTGGACAAGCCCGAGAACCGCCGCCTTGTGCAGGACATCGTGGACAGCACAAATATCACCGGCAGCGGTTACGTTGCTCGTGGCTACTGCGCAGGCTACAACATGAAGTTCCTGGAGGCCGAAAACCCGACCACCGAGCTGCTGGCAGGCCATCTGACTGTTCACACCTACATGGCGCCTTTTGTTCCTACGGAGTATATCCACAACATCCGCGAGTACGACACCGACGCCCTGTCCACCATCTTCTCCTGACCGATTGGAGGTATAAAACGTGAATATTCCTACCAAGATCGCCAAGTATGAGGTCTACAAAGACGGCACCAAGCTCATTGGCCGTGGCGAGGAAATGACGCTGCCCAGCTTTGAGACCCCCACCAACACCGTGTCTGGTGCAGGCATCCTCGGCGAATACGAAGATCCCACCCCGGGTTATTTCAAAGAGCAGGAACTGCCCGTTCCCTTTCGCGTTATGAGCAAAGAAGCAGCATCCCTGGCCAACATGCTCAAGGCGCACCACCTGGAAATCCGTGGCGGAATTCAGGGCAACACGGACGACGGCGACATCGAGTTCACCCCTATCCGCGTAGTCGTTCGTGGCCTCACCAAGAAATGCGAGCCGGGCAAGCTCAAGGCCGCAAACTCTATGGAAACCAGCGTCACCCTTTCGCTTCGGTACATCCTGATTGAGGTAGACGGCGAATCCCTGATCGAACTGAACAAAATCCGTGGTAAGTACGCCGTGAACGGCGTAGACCAGCTGGCAGCTTTGGAGGCAATGTGCTAATGGAAGATAAGAAACTGACCCTCGCCCCTGAGGTCGAGGAACCCGAAACCGCAGAGGACACCAATGAGCTTTACGTCAAGTTCGCCAAGCCCTACATCTTCGGCGACAAGACTATACCGGCATCGACCTGTCCGGCCTTGAGGACGTGAACGGCGCAATCCTCAAGGAAGCAGGCCGCGTGGTTCAGAAACTGAACAAAGGCATCAACCCCGCCACCGTGGAAATGACGATGGAGTATGCCGTCTATATGGCGCACCGCGTCACCAACCTGCCCTCGGACTTCTTCTGGGGCCTGCGCGCTCCTGACCTGGTATCCGTCAAGGGCGCAGTCGTGGGTTTTCTCTACGGCGGGGATGGGGAGGACTAACCCCGCGGGCGATCACAAAAACAACCGTTTATATGTCGCAAGCTCTGCATGCGGGAATTGACTACCTGCAGAGCCTGCCCATAGACGAGCTAAACGACCTGGCGGACGCTATCCAGGACTATGCAAAGGAGGTGGAGGCGCAAATTGGCAAAAAGTAAAACGTATGACCTGATGATAAAGATCGGTGCCAAATCAGACGGCACCCTCCGAAAGGCCTGCGCAGCAGCCGACAAGACCTCGCCTCCCTCAGCAAATCGGCAAAGGCAGTCGGGAAAGCCGCTGCTGCAGGGTTCGCAGCCGCCAGCACGGCGGCTGTGGCCTTTTCTACCGTATCCGTGACCTCTGCCGCAGGCTACAAAAAGGAACTGTCCAACGTCCAGACCCTGCTCACCGGCACCGCCGAAGAAATTGCATCCCGAACCGCCAGCATTTCTTCAGACGTTCTGAATATTTCGGACAAAACCGGCGTTGCCACCAGCAACCTGACCGATGGTATGTACCAGGTCGTTTCTGCGTTTGGCGACGTTAACGACGCTTCCACCATCCTGGAAACAGCGGCTAAATCCGCTGCCGCAGGCAACGCCACCACAACGGACAGCGTCAACCTGCTTTCCGCCGTCACAAAGGGCTATGGCGACATCAGCGCAGAGGCTGTCCAAAAGGCGGCAGACCTGTCCTTTGCTACCGTTCGCCTCGGACAAACCAGCTTCCCGGAACTGGCCTCGTCCATTGGAAAGGTCGTCCCCCCTGGCCTCCGCCCTGGGCGTGCAGCAAGAAGAACTGTATGGCACCTTTGCAACCCTGACCGGCGTGACCGGCAGCACCGCAGAGGTCGCCACGCAGTACAAGGCCGTCCTTTCCGGCCTTATGTCGCCATCCAAGAGCATGGATGCCGCCCTTAGTAAGTTGGGCTACTCCACCGCAGACGCAGCCATCCAAAGCCTGGGCTTCCAGGGAACGCTTGAAGCGTTGATGGGAACCGTTGGCGGCGACACCCAGGCAATGGCAAAGCTGTTCAGCAGCGTGGAGGCGCAGACCGCAATTCTCGCCCTTTGCGGCGAACAGTCCAGCACCTACGCCGAAAAGACGGCGGAGATGTACAACGCCATCGGCGCAGCGGATGAAGCATTCGCCCGCCAGACGAACAACCTGGATTATAAGATTCAGAAGCTCGCCAACCGCTTCCAGAATTTCCTGACAAAGGCCGGCTTGAAGCTGCTGCCGTATCTGGAAAAGCTGGCCGACAAGGCTATTCCATACCTGACGGACGCCATGGACAAAGGTCTCGTTGTTTTGGACGATATTCTCCCCAAAGCAGAAAAGGCCGTCCAATTTGCGGCGGAGCATAAAGAACTGTTCATCGCCCTTGCAAGCGGCGTCCTTACCGCAGTAACGGCTTTCAAGGCGCTCAAGACGGCGGCGACAGCTGTCAGCGCCGCAAAGAATCTGGCGACGGTATTCAAAGCCGCTTCTGCCGGTGGTGCTACGCTCAGCAAGGTTTCTGGCGCTCTGAATCTGAATCTTGTAGCAGGAGCGCTTATCATCGGTGCCGTAATTGCTTTTTGTGTCTTGTTGTACCGTAACTGGGACAAGGTAACAGCCTGGGCGCAGCGCATGGGAACCAAGGTCTCCGAAGTTTGGGCTTCGATTCAGACCGCGGTGCTTACCACCGTAGCTGCCCTGGTTTCGGGATTCCAGACCAACTTCCCGCTGCTCTCCGCCTACCTTTCCGGCTGGTGGAGCAGCGTATCCGCAGCCGTCGAAAATGTAAAAGCGATTTTCTCCAACCTCATCCAGTTTGTGGAGAACGTATTCTCCGGGAACTGGGGAGCCGCGTGGCAGAATATCGTGAACATTTTCGCCAACATCTTCGGAGCTATTGTCAACCTGGCAAAGGCTCCGATGAACGGCGTGATTTCGGCCATCAACTACGTCCTCGGCAAGATCAACTCCCTGAACGTAAAAATCCCGGACTGGGTGCCGGTCATTGGCGGCAATACTTTCAGCTTCAAAATCCCGCAGATTCCGCAACTTGCAACCGGCGGCATCGTAACCGCCCCAACGCTACTGGAGGCAGGCGAAGGTGGAGAGCCGGAAGCGATTATCCCCTTGTCCAAACTCTACGACTTCCTGCTGAACCTCGGGAAGCCCGACCCGACGAAGCCCCAGCCACAGCCAACCGCAGGCGGCCAGAATCCGCCCCCCGAGAATAAGCCCCAGCCGCAGCCCGCAGAGGGCGGCGGAGGTGGCTTTGTGTTCTCCCCGACCATCATCCTCAAGAGCAACGGCTCCGTGACCCGGAAAGAAGTAGATCAGGCGATGGATTTTACATACCAAAAGTTTGTGAGATTCAGCAAACAGCTGGAAGAAGAACGTCGCCGCAAATCCTTTTCTCCGGCCTAACCAGGAGGCTAAATGAGTACCTATACCACGATTCAGGGCGACGTTTGGGACGCTATCGCTTATAAGGTCTACGGAGATTCAAAATACATGGCTTCCTCATGGACGCCAACCCTGACAGGATCACCATCTTTGTTTTTGGGGCAGGCGTGGTGCTGAACGTCCCAGACCTTCCCGCAAGCGAAACTGCCGCCCCGAATATGCCCACATGGAGGACAGGATGAAAGCCAGACAGTCCAGCGTTTCTATTACCTACGACGGCAAGGCCGCATCAGTCCTCAATCTTAACAAAACGGCGTTCACTTACACTGACCCAGCCAGCGGCGAAGCAGACGGCCTCGACATCACGTTCTTTGAGCGCAGCGCTTCCGCCGTCAGCGGTGGCAAGATGGAGGTAAACAAACCGCTTTCCGCCACCATCGCCCTCACGAACTGGGCAGCCCAGGGCGACAACCGCACCCTCGACTGCGGCGATTTCCTCGTTGACAGGGTTTCATATTCAGGCTGGCCGTGGACAGGCACCGTGAAAGCGGTATCTGTTCCGGCTAACACTGGATTCCGGCAAACCAAACGCACAAAGGTATGGGAAAAGGCCACCGTGCAGAAAATCGGCCAGGAAATCGCCTCCAATGCAGGCATAGAACTGTTCTGGGATGTGGAGGGCGACGACCCGCAGATTACGACACTTGAGCAATCCGAAACCACAGACTGCGAGTTTTACATGAACCTCTGCAAGACCTACGGCCTGAGCATGAAGGTCTACTCAAAAAAAATCGTAGTCTACAGCCGGACGGAGTACAAGAAAAAGGATGCGGTCTGCACTATCTACCCGCACCAAATTCTTTCTTGGAGCTGGAGCCAGAACCTCGCCGGAACCTATACCGGCGGTGAGTACACCTATACCCAGCCCAAGACCAACAAAGAAATAAAGGTCACCATTGGCACCGCAGACCGGCTGCTCAAGATGACCGGCAAAGCCGACGGCGAAGCTGATGCACAAAAGAAGCTGCAGGCGGGAATTGATGAGGCTAACCACGGAGCAACAAAGCTCAATTTGACCGTCAAGGGCAAGCTCCTTGTTTCCGGCCAAAACGTGGAAGTTTCCCTTGGAGCACTCTCCGGGAAATACTTTACCGATACCACCACCCACAACCTCGGTTCCGGCGGCTACACGACAGACCTTGAACTTTCACTTATAGAGTAGGAGGTGCAAAATTGGAAACTGTCCGCTTTGGCAAAATCTCCTCGGTGAACTACGAAGCCGGAACGGTGCGGGTCGTCTACCACGAAAAGGACGACTGCGTCACAAGCGAGATCCCGCTTCTTAGTTTTGAGTATATGATGCCCGAGGTAGACGACGCCGTTCTCGTTCTGCACCTTTCAAACGGCGCAGAGGTAGGCGTTGTCCTTGGCCGTCCTTGGAGCGACGAAAACAAGCCGCCCGAGGGCAGCCAGGGCCTCTGGCGCAAAGACCTTGACCGGGAAGCCGGTAAAGGGATGCTCCGCTATAAGGACGGCACCCTCACCATTAAGATGAACAAGGTCGTCCTGGAAGCAAAGGAACTCACGGTAAAGGCCGAAACGACCATCACCGAGAACACGACCATGAAAAAGGACGCCAATGTGGGCCAGACCTTGACGGCCACAACCGACTGCATCGGCGGCGGGAAAAGCCTCAAGAGCCATACCCACACAAGCGCCGCACCTGGCAGCACGACCTCTCCCCCCAAACTAACCCGGAGGTGATTTTTTGTTTCATCGGAACCTTTGGAAGAAAGATCATCTTCCAGGTCAGCGACCTGGCCGTCTTTACCTTCCAGAACGCCACCCGGGAAAGCTCCGGGCGCTGGACGACCCACGAAGGGCTCAACAGCAAACCGACCCCTGAATTCCTGGGCGCAGACCTCAAAAAGGGAACACTGGAAATTCACCTCTCTGCCGCCCTCGGAGTGCGCCCCCGAAAAGTTCTTGATCTGCTGGCCCGCATGGCCGAAACCGGTGAAGTTCAGTATTTGGTGATTGGCTTCCGACCTTTCGGGAGGAACCCCTTCCGGGTTACGAAAGTAAGCGAAGCTGGGACACCGTACTGCGACATGGCGAGCTGGCAAAGGCCACGGTCAACCTTGACCTTGAAGAATACCCGATGGAGGACACCACATAATGGAAACCACCGCAGTTTACATCGGGGATGAACCCCTGGAAGGAGTAGACGAGCAGGTCGAAACGCTGCTCTCTACCGTTGCCGGGACCATCCCATTAGACCGCGGGCTCGGCATAGACGATAGCTTCATCGACAAGCCCACAGGGGCCGCCCAGAGCTTGTACGTTGCCGAGGTCGCCGAAAAGATTCCTCGCTACATTCCCACCCTTTCCGTTGACAGCGTGAACTTCACCGCAGCAGCCAACGACGGAAAGGTGACCGCAAAGGTGGTGCTTACCAATGCCTGATATTTCCACCATTAAAGACCTGCCCGACATTTCGTTCATTGAGTATAAAACCGTGGACGATGTGAAAACGAGCATGGTCGCAGACTACGAAGCGTATATGACCGAGGCCACCGGGAAGCCCTACACGCTGCCCAGGGTCTCCCGAGACCGTTTCAAGCTCTACGCCGCCGCAGCCCAAATCTACCAGGCTATGAAGTACGTTGACATCAAGGGCAAGATGGACACCGTGAAGTATAGCGTTGGTGATTTTC
>ENA-OQAY01000247-OQAY01000247.1-human-gut-metagenome-genome-assembly--contig:-NODE-247-length-15595-cov-0.831782_pt1 | contig 15595 bp, 20 predicted proteins | sample MGYA00242740_ERZ504537 | MGnify/ENA primary metagenome ERZ504537 (study PRJEB26092, sample SAMD00036272) | human gut metagenome | host: Homo sapiens | study: EMG produced TPA metagenomics assembly of... | reverse complement strand
AAATTTTTTTTCATCATTATCCTGTGTCATGTTCTGTGATTGTGGCATACGTGCTGGCTCCTGTCTGGTCGCTTGTGCGTTACCTTCCTGTTCCTGCAGTTTCGGAATGGTAATCGGTTCATCCGCCGCAAGATTGATCATGTCGTGCAGTTTTCCTTCTTTTGCCATACTCTGTGTCATCTGTGCTGCCTGCATGGCATTGGAAAAATGTTCTTTTTTCCTCCATTGCCGCAGTCACTTCAAATGTTGAATTCTTAAACGCACGAAACAGCCCCTTCGGTTTTACCTCACGGATGTTCATAATGACCGCACGTTCTCCAAATTCTTCTTTTGCCTTTGCAATGGCTTCTTCCTGTGTTTTTCCCTGAAATTTATTAATTGTCATTTATGCTGTCACCATCCCTACCGATTGCAGCTCCACATCAGATTCTACTTCATTATAAGAGACAACAATCAGATCTTTGAAATAATCTTCTGTAAGTTTTTTAAAATACATACGCACAATTGGCGATGTAATAATGATCGGATTCTTTCCGAGGCTTTCGAGTTTCTCGGTTTCTGTCCGCACGGAATCCATAATTGCTTTTGTTTTCTCCGGGTCCATCGTCAGATATGCACCCTGCTCTGTCTGCTTGACCGAAGACATGATTTCCTGTTCCACTTTCGGATCAAGCGTAATGACACTGGTCGTTTCGTTCGATGGAAAATATTTGCTTGAGATTGCCCGCTTCAGGCTCTGTCTTACATATTCCGTCAGCACATCCGTATCCCTCGATGTCTGTGCATGGTCTGCCAGCGATTCAAAAATAGACAAAAGATCCCGGATCGAAATGCCTTCCCGCAAAAGATTCTGCAGTACTTTCTGAATCTCCCCAAGTCCAAGAAGCTTCGGTGTGAGTTCGTCCACAAGAACCGGATTGGATTCTTTTAGGTTGTTGACCAGGTTTTGTACATCCTGTCTGGTCAGCAGCTCTGCAATGTGACTCCGGATTACTTCTGTCAGATGCGTCGCTATGATAGACGGTGCATCAACTACCGTATATCCAAGACTCTCTGCACGTTCCCTCTGTGCTTCCGTAATCCAGATGGCCGGAAGATGAAAAGACGGCTCAAATGTAGGAATACCCGTAATTTCTTCCTCCACATATCCCGGATTCATTGCCATATAATGGTCAAAAAGGATTTCTCCTTCCGTTACCTGTACGCCTTTGATCTTGATAATATACTGATTCGGATTTAACTGGATATTATCCCTCAGACGGATAATCGGAACAACCGTACCAAGTTCCAGTGCAATCTGCCGCCGGATCATTACCACACGATCCAGAAGATCTCCACCCTGGTTTACATCTGCCAGCGGAATAATACCATATCCGAATTCGAGTTCGATCGGATCGACCTGAAGCAGGGAAACCACATTCTCCGGTTTCCGGATCTCTTCCGCCTCCGTCTCCGCCTGCTGTACTTCTTCCTCAATATTTTCTTCGCCGATATTCTTGCTGATATTTTTGCCGGCGATGATAAACACCAGACCAAGTGCAATAAATAAAACCGGATTTAACGGAGTAAAAATTCCGAGGAAAACCAGCACGGAACCTACAATATAAAGTACCCTCGGAATTCCAAAAAGCTGCTTGACCAGAATTCCGGAAAAGTCTGCCTCGTTTGATCCCTTGGTGACAAGTATACCGGTTGCAAGAGAAATCAGAAGAGACGGAATCTGGGACACCAGACCATCACCGATTGTCAGCAGACCATACTGCTGGATGGCATCTGCAAATCCAAGTCCCTGATTCATAACTCCCATAATGGTTCCGCCGATCAGGTTAATAAAGGTGATGATCAGACCTGCCGTAGCATCTCCCTTTACATACTTTGTGGCACCATCCATCGCGCCGAAGAAACTGGATTCTCTCTGAATCTTTTCCCGTCGTTCCTTTGCCTCCGCATCGGTGATCGCACCGGTATTTAAGTCCGCATCAATCGCCATCTGTTTACCAGGCATGGCATCGAGTGTAAATCTGGCGGTTACTTCGGATACACGTTCCGAACCTTTATTGATAACAATAAACTGAATCAATACGAGGACAATAAATACAATGGAACCGACCACCATATTTCCTCCGCCGACGAACGAACCGAATGTCTTAACAACGTTACCAGGATCTCCCGTCAGAAGAATCAGACGGGTGGAAGATACGTTCAGAGAAATTCGAAAAATAGTCGTAAACAAAAGTAATGTCGGGAAGAAAGACATATCCAGTACTTCCCGAACAAACAATACATTAAATACAATGATTAAGGCGATGGAAATGTTAAATGCAAGCATCACATCCAGCAATACAGATGGAATTGGAACAATGAAGAAAACTACTGCCGCCAAAAGATATAAACCTACACCGATATCCGCTTTCTTCAGCATCCTGCACAACCTCCTTTCGCACCTGTTTGTTGTATAACTGCACTACTGTATATTTTTGGCCTTGTATACGGCAGCAAGAACTTCTGCCACAGCCTGGTAAAGCTCCGGCGGAATTTCTGCTCCCACATCAACATTGTGATAGAGCATACGTGCCAGAGGCTTATTTTCAACAATTTCAATTTTATTCTCCCTCGCCACTTCCTTAATCTTTTGCGCAAGGTAATCTTCTCCTTTTGCAAGGACAACCGGGGCAGAACTGACTTTTGCCTCATATTTCAATGCTACGGCAAAATGCGTCGGGTTTGTGATGACCACATCCGCCTTGGGCACATCCTGCATCATTCGCTTCTGGGATACCTCCTGCATTTTACGGCGCTGCCGTCCTTTGATCTGCGGATCTCCCTCTGTATTTTTGTATTCATCTTTTACTTCCTGCTTGGTCATCTTCATATCTTCATTAAACTTATGTTTCTGATATATAAAGTCAGCCAGACCAATCACAAGATAAACAATACTGATTTTTATTCCCGTATTGATAATCAGAGTCCCCACAAGCGCAACCGCCTGATTCAGTCCCAGATCATACAACGCAAACAGATCATTTGCATTATCTTTTATGGAAGTATACGCGATATATATGATGATCACAATCTTTAAAATGGATTTCACCAATTCAAAGAGCGAATCTTTCGAAAAGATACGTTTGAATCCGTTCAATGGATTCAGCTTGGAAAGTTCCGGTTTCATGGGTTTTGTGGAAACTTTCCATCCTACCTGCACAATGCTGACCAGAAGCGTAACAACAAATCCAAACGCCATAAACGGAAGCATAATGAGCAGGCTTTTCAAGGTGACGGAGGCAATCAGGCCTGCCACAGCCTGTACCGACAATCCGCCCTCATTTATTTTAACAAAATCCGGCATATTTTCATAGATATAAGAAAAAATATCTATGAATTTCCCTCCCACAAAGGAAACAAAAATTTTCAGGCATAGAAACAAAACGATCAGGTCAAATGCCGAATTCAGTTCGCGGCTTTTTGCAACCTTACCTTCATCTCTGGCATCTTTTAATTTCTTGGCGGTTGCAGGTTCTGTCTTCTCGCCGCCTTCGCCGTCTTTTGCAAACCATTGCAGATTATAATGCAATATTCGATTCTGATTTTTTTCGTCAATACAAACCTTCTGCAACAAGCTTCACCATCGTCTTTATTTCATCAAAAATATAATTTGCCACATTCGGCAACAGGAACACGATCAGATACAAAACAACAAATCCAACCAGAATCTTCAGCTGCATACCGATTGAAAACATATTCATCTGCGGTGCCACACGTGCCATAATTCCAAGTACACAGTTCAAAACCATAATACAGGCAAAAAACGGAAGAAAAATCCGAAACCCTATGATGAATGAATCTCCCATATAGCGTGTGATTGCAGATAACAGATGATCCCATGCAAATTTCTGGTGGGCAATCGGAATTACGGAAAAAGAATCCGTAACCGCACGTACCAGATAGGTATAAAAATCAGATGTAATCAAAAGAAGCAGAACCAGATAATAATACAGATTTCCTGTCAGTGTGGTTTCTGTTCCCATGTCCTGATTAAATTCGGTAGACATGGACAGACCAATATCCATATCTATAATATTTCCTGCAAACAAAACAATGGAATTACAGATGCTTGCCGCATACCCAATCAGCAGTCCCGTAATTCCCTCTTTGATCACAACTACCGCATACCCGACAACACTTGCGTATGTCAGCTCCGGCCGATCTACTACATTGTATAAAAGCATGAGACAAAAAATGAAAATCCGATTTTAATCTGATTGGGAATTCCCTGCTGCCCCAATAACGGGGCCACATACACAAAACAGGTAACTCTTACCAGAATCAGCAGAAAATATTCAAAATTTTCAAGTGTAAATACATAATTAACCATATCTTTTTATCAAATCACATACTCAGATAGGTACTGAAATTCGACCACAGACGCTCCACCAGTTCGGTCATGTTATTTAACATCCAAGAGCCGCAAAGGATCATTGCAGCAAATACCGCAATAATCTTTGGAACAAACGTAAGTGTCTGCTCCTGAATGGATGTAACCGTCTGAAAAATACTGATAATCAGACCAACCACCAGAGAAACCAGAAGCAGCGGTGCCGACGTGATCAGAATGGTATAAATTGCATCTCTTGCAATATCAAGAACTGCACCCTGTGAAATCATACGGTATCCTCCTAATAAAATGTCTGGACGAGGGATTTTATGACAAGATCCCATCCATCCGCCAGAACAAACAACAAAATCTTAAACGGCAACGAAATGGTTGTCGGAGGAAGCATCATCATACCCATGGACATCAGTACGGATGACACCACCATATCAATTACAATAAACGGAATATAAATTAAAAATCCCATAATGAATGCTTTCCGAAGCTCGCTCAGAATGAATGCCGGAACCAGTGTGGTAAACGGAACATCCGACAATTCCTTTGTATCTTTATACGTTTCTCCGGAAATCTCCGCAAAAAGATTCACATCCCTTATCTGGATCTTTGCATCTTTGATCATAAATTCACGAATCGGCCCTTCTGCTTTTTCAAAAAATTCCGACTGTGTGATTTCTCCCTTATCGAGCGGCTGAATTGCCTCTTTGTTGATCTGCTGGAACGTTGGCCACATGATAAAAAATGTCAGAAACAATGCCAGACCGATCAAAACCTGATTGGGTGGTGTCGTCTGCGTTCCGATCGCAGTCCTAAGGAAATGAAGTACAATGATAATTCGTGTAAACGAAGTCATCATAATCAGAATCGATGGTGCAAGTGATAGAATTGTCAACACCAGAAGCATCTTGATCGGTGTGGAAACCGATCCGGAATCATTGTTATATGTAATTGACAATCCATTGGCATTGTCTGTATTATGATCTGCTCCCTGTGTATCTTTCTGTGTAATCTTTGTAATACTGTCCGGGTCCATGGAACTTGCATAGACACGTCCCGGATGCATCATGCATAATGTAATTGTAAGTATTAAAACCGCACACGCAAACGCAAAACTTGCAATGCAGTATATCTTTTTCCCTTTGCTCATCTTTATCCTTGCTTCTTTGGTAACTTGTCTTTTAACTGGTTGAGAATTTCCGCAAAAGAATCCTGCTTTTTCCCACTCTGTTCCAGCTCAAAAGAGAAATCTTTTAATTGATCCCTCTTAAGCTGTGCCAGAAGATGTACTTCCTCTTTTCCAACAGAAACAACCAGATAGACACTGCCGGCTTCCACAATACTGATCATCTTGTTATTGCCGACACTGATTGTCTCTATCACATGCAGATTCTTATTATTCTGGCGTCCACGCTGCATACCTCCCATCCATCTGGTGGTAAGATATGTAGCAGCCAGAACAACAGCAAAAATAAACAGTGCACCCAAAAGTTGTATAAAGCTTTCCAGAGAACCTGTCAGTAACACATTTGTCATGTCTGTTTCTACTTTCCGCCTGTTCTTGAAGCATTGACAATTTCCGTGATTCGAACACCGAAACTTTCTTCAATGACGACAACTTCGCCCTTTGCGACATATTTTCCATTGACAAGCACATCAATCGGCTCGCCTGCCAGTTTATTCAACTCAATAATTTTTCCCGGTCCCAGATCCAGAATATCTGAAATGGATTTTGTTGTCCTTCCAAGCTCAACTGTCACCTGAAGCGGAACATCCATAATCAGATCAATATTTTCCGGCTGGTAATTTCCAAGGTTTCCACCCGCAAATGCGCTAAATTGTGCCGGCTGAACATTAACCGGCTGTCCCATGTTCTGATTCATCATAGTATTTCCCATCATCGTCTGTCCCATCGGCTGCCCCATCGGCTGCCCCATTTGTGCTGTATTCTGTGAAGCCATCTGCTGTGACTGCTGTGCTGCGGCAGATGCAGCTGCTGGCTGTGCCCCTGCCGGATTGCCGGAATTTGCTGCTGAGGAATCGGCCGTCACACTCTGACTGTCCATTTCCATCGTTTTTGCCACTCCATCACACATATCCTTTGCAAATGAAATCGGATACAGCTGCATAATTGTACTGTCAACCAGATCCCCGATTTCCATATGGAAAGAGATCTTAACAAACTTTCCGGTAAGGAAGGAATCAATCTCCGCTTCATCGATGTCTTCCTGCAGATTAATCACCGTTGCATTTGGCGGGCTGATATCAATCTTGCGGTTTAACATGGAAGAAAGGGAAGTTGCCGCAGAACCCATCATCTGGTTCATAGCTTCACTGATTGCGGACAAATGCAATTCGCCAAGTTCGCCATCTGTATTGGTTCCATCTCCTCCCATCATCAGATCCGTGATGACTTTTACATCATGTTCCCTCAGGACAAGAATATTGCTTCCATCCAGTCCTACGGTATATGCAATCCGGATAAACACACAGGGTTTTTCATACTCCTGTACAATGTCATCCCATGTGCCGTAAGAAACAACTGGAGTTGAAATTTCCACCTTATGGTTAACGAGCGAAAACAACGTTGTCGCCGCAGTTCCCATACTTATATTGGCAATCTCTCCGATCGCGTCTTTTTGTGCATCAGACAGTTCATTTTCCGCAGAATCACTCGCTTCTGCTCCAGGTTCATTCAGCAGTGCGTTAATTTCTTCCTGCGATAATACTCCATCCATAGTTTATTGCTCCTCTCTGATCACCGAAGTGACCCTGACTGCATATTTATCCCCCGATGATCCGGGAAGTGCAGTAAATTTCCGAATATTTCCAACATAAATATCCAATTCGTCCTCCACCTTGCGATCCAGCCGGATAATATCTCCCGGCTGCAGCATGGCAAAATCATTTACCGATATCATACTGTTTCCAAGAACAGCTTTGATCGGTATCTGTGCGCGCCGAATCAGGGTCTCAATGGATTCCGTGTAATCGGTATTGTCCTGATTCTGCAGATTTGAATACCAGTACTTCGTATTCAGCTTATCAATGACATCCTCAAGAGTCAGGTACGGAAGACAGACATTCATCAGGCCTTCCACTTCCCCGATCTTTAGGTTTATTGTCACAATCGCAATCATTTCACTCGGAGAAATAATCTGTGCATACTGGGAATTGGTTTCAATTCTCTCTAACCGGGGATGAATATCCGCCACGTTTTCCCATGGTTCCCGTAAAAGGTTGACGCACACAATCATAATCCGTTCGATAATCAAAAAGTTCGATTTCCGAGAACTCACGAACCTTGTCCATAGGATCTCCTCTGCCACCGAGCATACGGTCAACAATCGCATATCCCAGATTCGATGCCATTTCCAAAATAATATTTCCCTTGAGGGGTGCAAAATTCACAATTCCCAAAAGAACCGGATTTGACAGTGCATTGGAAAATTCAGAATACGTAACCGCTTCTGAATTCACCACCTCTACCTGAACATTTTTCCGTAAATATACGGGCAGATTCGTAGATAAAAGTCTGCCATAATGTTCAAATATCATTTCCATGGTACGCAGATGTTCCTTGGAAAATTTGGAAGGACGGGCAAAATCGTACTCTTTTACCTTTTTTTCATTATTGTCTTTTATTTCATCCACATCCAGCTCACCGGTACTAAGCGCTGCCAGCAAGTTGTCTATCTCATTTTGGGATAATACGTCACCCATCAGTTTTTCACCACCTGTAAAATCCTATTGTGCTGTCAGTTTGGAGAAGTTTACTCCGATCACATAATCTTTGCCGAATAAATTCTGCATATCTTCAAGGATCGTGTCCTTAATTGCATCTGAATTCTGGTTAAACTGCTCAAATGTATATCCACTTACCACTTTGATAATATCATTTTTGATTGTATCATCCTGATTTGTCAGGAAATCCTGTGTGTATTTCTTGTAATTGTCGCTCTTCTTGTTCAGAACAAGTGATACATTCAGTACTGCATAATGAGTCTTTCCGTCTTTTCCTTCTGCAAGGTTTGTTGTCAGGTCTTCCCCTTCGCTGACTTTATAAATTTCCTGATCATCAATGGAAATATTGCTGGTTCCGGTAGCCGCACCACTGTTTAAATCCAGATCAATTGCGGAACACACTTTTTCGATCAGTGTATTTGCTTTTTTTGTCTCCGGTAATACCGAAAACATCAAAAGTGCTGTCAAAACAAAATTTGCAAACACAAGTGCCAGAATGACGACTGAAATTAAATTCTTCTTCATTGCTTACTCCTCTTAGTTATTTTCTTTCACATTTGAATTGAATGAGTTATAAATTTTTATTTCTACGCGCCGGTTCTGCGCACGTCCCTCTGCGGTACTGTTGTCAGCAACCGGTATGTAATCTCCTCTTCCCGCAAACTTAATGTACTTGGGATTTAAGTTTTTGTTTTTTCTGAGCTGATCCGTGACAGCAAGTGCACGGTACACCGAAAGAACCTCGTTATTTTCATATTTTGCAGAATAGCGGATCGGAACATTATCGGTATGTCCTTCTACTTCTATCACATTCCTGTTATATTTTTCAAGAATCTTTCCAAGCTTATTTACAATCGGGACTGCCTGTTTGACCAGATCAGCCTTACCGGATGCAAACAAAATGGAACCATTCAGATTCAGTTTTACATACTCTGCATTGAAATCCACATCCACCTTTCCGGACAGCTGTGAATTATCAAGTTCCTGTTGGATTTCATCTGCCATCTTTTCAGATTCCGCAAGTTGCTGCTGCTCGTACTGTTCCTGAGCAGACAGTTTGCCATCTGTCTGCTCATCGGTATTCTCTGCTTTGGAATTTGCCATCTCATTGTAGTAAGAATCCAGAAATTCCAGCTGGCGGACACCGGCAGAAATCATCTCTCCCTCTCCAATGCTTGTGCCGCCGGTCGGAAGGATGCTGATGGCGTTCTGCAGTGATGCAACAACCGCCTCTAACTTGTCAGTATCTACTGTCGACATGGAAAACAATAGTACGAAGAAGCAGAGCAAAAGATTCATCAGATCCGAGAAAGTATTCATCCATGCCGGCGCTCCTTTTGGCGGATCTTCCTGTTTCTTTTTTGCCACTACTCTTCACCTCCTCCGCCGTTTTCAAGAACACCCTCTCTTACAGTCGGTGAAAGGAATGACTTTAATTTTTCCTCAATAACGCGTGGATTTTCTCCTGCCTGAATGGACAGCAAACCTTCAATGGTGATCTGACGGTTTACCACTTCCATATCATTGTTTACGGAAAGTTTTCCGGCAATCGGGGCACATAACCAGTTTGCAATCAGGGAACCGTACAGTGTCGTAACCAGTGCTACAGACATCTGTGGTCCGATCGCAGACGGATCGGAAAGTTTATTTAACATGGCGATCAGTCCGAGCAGGGTACCAATCATACCCCAGGCAGGACCCATCTCGCCCCATTTTTCCCAAAACTTAATCACATCCTTGTGACGGGTTTCCAGACACACCATATCCGTTTCCAGAATCCCACGAACCAGCTCCGGATCGGTGCCATCTACTACAAGCATGATTCCTTTTTTCAGGAATTCGTCTTCAATTCCGTTTGCAGCTTCTTCAAGTGCAAGCAAACCTTCTTTTCTTCCGACATTTGACATGTCAATAATTGTCCGGATGGTCTGTGACGGATCATATGTTTTATCCTTGAACGGGAGTGAAATTGACTTGAATCCGTTGATTCCATCTGCAAGCTTGAAACACCCAATCGTACTACAGATAGATCCACCAAACGTAATGACAACAGATGCCGGATCAATGTACATCTGCATCGCAGTGATGTCAAAACTGTTACTACTGAGGACGCCAAAGATAACCATGGCAATTCCGCCGATAATTGAAAGCAGTGATGCTATATCCATGAACTACACCTTCCATTTTCTAAAATTAGGAATTCCGATGGATCTTCCGACAAAATCCATCAAAATACCCTTTTATATGATTTTACTAAACTTTCTCTCTCTTGTCTACTTCCTTTTTGTTAAAAAGGGTGTAAAATCACAAAAAAAATGTTGAGAAACAGTCAAAAAACCATTTCCCAACTATTTTTTCAAACTATCTCTTTAAGTTGATTAATTCTTCCAGTAATGTATCGGAAACTGTGATAACACGCGAATTTGCCTGAAATCCACGCTGCGTAATGATCATATCGGTAAACTGTCCGGAAAGGTCAACGTTTGACATTTCCAGCTGTCCGGAATTGATCTTGCTTCCATCCGCATCCACAGCTACACCCACACCGTCAAACTCGCCAGAGTTTAAGGTGTCTGATAGCAGTTATCACCAATTTTTTCAAGACCGGAAGCATTGGCAAACTGTGCCACTGCGATCTGTCCGAGAAGTTCGGTGTTACCATTGTCATAGCTTGCATAAATCTTACCGCTCTGGTCTACAGCAAGTCCGATCATTGCACCATTCTTCTTACCGGTTTCTTTTCCGACAGAAGTTCCTTTTTCTACTTTCAGTGTTGACTTTCCGCCATGGCCTACATTGGTGGAAGTGGAAAAATCTACATTGATGTCCTTAAAATTGGATTTTTGTGTCGTTCCGTCTGCATTATTTGTTGTATACTGTGTTCCCAGGGCAGAAAGTTTTAAGGATTTCGCCGTTACAGCCTTCGTACCAGCTGTTGTATTCGAACCATCGCCAATACTTACAAATGTACCCTTATTGGAATCATATTTCATATAATAGCCCTTCGGTCCATTCGTATCATCCTGTTTCCCGTCATCTCCCCAGATCGAATCAAGCATCTTACGCTTACCAGCTTCGTCTTTTATTGCATTTCCATTTTCGTCTTTTGTGACAATAGAATTTCCCTTCGAATCAATAATATCCGTTAAACTGATAAAATAATTATTTCCAGTGCCTAATCCCTGAGTTGTCTTCGGTGTTGACACCGCAAACTTAGCCGTATAAGAGTATCCCAGATCATCATAAAATCCAAGAGTCATAACATAGCCGTCTTTTCCGGTGACATCGGTATCTTCCTTATCCAGAATTCCATGCACATAAGCCTCTGTCGTTGCCTCCGGAGCGGATGTCGTGTTGGACGGTGACATCACCTGCAGGGGAGAAACCGTATCTTTGTGGATCTCACCTGTCGTTTTGTCTACCTGCCATCCCTGTACCGTATATCCGGTAGAACTCATACACAGATAGCCGTTTCCATCTACATAGAACGAACCTGCACGGGTAAACATGGTATTTGTTCCATCGCTGACAATAAAGAAGTTTGTGGTCTGGCTGTCGCTGAGTTTTAAATCAAACGGGTTTCCGGTTGTCTCGGAAGAACCTGCCCCGGTAATATTGATCATGGTAGATGCCGTGCTTACACCAAGACCAACCTGCTTAGCATTGACACCACCCGTACCGGTTGACGCATCCCCACCGGATGCGGTGGACATTGTCTGGTACATCAGTTCACTGAATCTTACGCTGGAGCTTTGAACGCTTCGGTATTTACATTGGCAATATTGTTACCAATTACATCCATTCTCGTCTGGTGTGTCTTAAGACCTGACACAGCAGAGAATAATGATCTCATCATAGTACATTGACCTCCTTAGATGGCAATATGGTTTTGAAATCCTTCTGTCAGTCGGGATTCCTGTAACTTCCATAAGGTCCGGTTACATAATAACTGCGCCATCTATATTTGTAAAAATATTTGATTGTGTTTCCGTCTGATCCATTGCAGTAACAACGGTTTTACTTGGCACATTAACAATAAAAGCAAGTGAATCCACCAAAACCAGAGAATCCTTAATTCCCTTGGCATGTGCCTGTTCCACTCCGTCTTCGAGTCTGGCATTCTGTTCCTCGGATAAGCTGATATTTCTGCTTTCCAGCCGCTGCGAGGCATGCTTTGAAAACTTTAACTGTTGCTGTTGCCGTAAGACATCTTCGAATGAAACATCCGACGTCTTTGACGGACTGGTTACGTTTTTCTGTTTTAAATACTGGCCGGTTACCTGTTCGATCGACGAAAACTGTTTGCTGATCGGGTTCATCTTTTTTCTCCCCTTTCCTATGCACCTGTTGTCTCGTCACTCTTCTGATCGGAACCATTCTCTGTCATCGAGTCATCCGTTTTTGTGTCATCGGTCTTGGTATCCGTATCAGTCTTGGTATCATCGGTTTTCGTATCCGTATCTGTTTTGGTATCATCCGTCTTTGTATCGTCTGAGGTATCTCCACCCAGATCTTTGATCTTCTGCTCATACTTCTTCAGTTTTGCAAGATCAGACTCACTTACAAAGCTCTTCTGATAATCCGTCATGCCATCGTATACCTTACGGATCTGTTCTATCGCACCGGAATACTTGGTCGTAATATTTTCAATATCCGGAAGCTGTGCCAGCATGTTTGAAATGGTCTTGGCATAACCAATCGCTTCATAGTAATCACTGTCGGCCACCGTATCAAGCGTATCGATGGAATACAGCTTATTGTTGACACTGAGCATCTGTGATCCGTCTTCCTGATACATGACATAATCTACTTTACCGTCCACATAAGAAGTTTTTCCGGTTGTTTCGTCCGAAACCTTTAAGATTACATATTTTCCAACCAGATTGTTTGCCATCTCGTTTTTCTGTGTATCCTGCATGCCAAGCATTGCCTCTAACTGTGAGAACGTTGCAAGCTGTGCCACATATTCGGTATTGCTGGTAGGCTCGAGCGGGTCCTGGTACTGCATTTCCGCACAAAGTAATGTAAGGAACTGATCATATCCCATGGTTCCGTTGTTGGACTCATCGCTTTTTTTCGATGTTGTCGTTTTTACTTTTCCGTTTTCCACAGTTGCCCAATTCAGTGCGGAAGTTGTCGTATCTGCCATTTTTTCTCCTTTCTATGCGGTTACATCCATGGAATTTCCATTCTCCCGCATCATTTGTGCTGCAAGAGTTTCTTCTTCTGTCATCAGTCCTGACAATCCATCCAGTGAGGACAGATTTAAGTTTCTTCTTCTGCCTCCGGACTGCTCCTGCTGTCTTTCTCCCTGCTGCTTTTCACTCTCCTGGTTCTGTTCCAGATTCTTTTCGAATTCATGAGAAGCAACGGTTACTTCTACGGCGTCAACTTTGACACCTGCCTGATTTAAATTCTGCCGCAGATCTGCACCTGCGTTTCAAGGGCTGCACGGACTGCTTCATTAGAAGCTGCCAGCTGTGCATGAATAACGCCTTCCTTGGAAGAAATATTTACATACACTTTTCCGAGATTTTCCGGATTCAGCTGCATCTCCATCGATGAAGTTCCCTCCGAAACATTCACGCGGATCTGTTCTGCCACCTGTTCAAGTAAATCCATTGTATCAATGGAAACATAAGATGTCTCCGGCGTTATATCTGCCACGGTATCCGCTGTCGGTACCCCGGCGGTATCCTGCATCTGCACGACCGTCTGTGTCTTTGCCACATCGGAACTGCTTCGGTCTGCCGTCATTTTTTCCGGCTGTGCCGATTTCATCTGATCTCCGGTCTGCGCATCTGCATCCGCATCTCCGGTATCCGTCTGCTGTTCTGTCGTCTGCTTTGTATCCTGTGCCTGTGGCTGCTGTGTGCGTACTTCATCCGATTTTGGTTCTTCCTGAAATACATCCGCCTGTTTATCCATCGGCTGTACCTCATCGGTCTGCGCAAGCTCCGGCATAATATCTGTCGAAACAGTATCTGCTGTTGTCTGCTGTCCTGCCGCATCGTTCAATATCTGCATTTCTTCATCGGTCAGAGTTTCCGGTGTCTGCAGAATATCCATCTGCGCAATTAGTTCATCCATCTGTGCCGGCTGAAGTTCCAGCTCATTTGCAAGCTGTCCTCCCAGCTGGTCAATCTGCTGCATCAGCCCCTGAAACTGGTCATTCATCAGTAAATCCATCGGAGAAGTCTCTCCTGTCAGCTGCATTGCAAGCTGTGCAAGATTTTCCGGATTCAGGAGATCAAAAGCTGTAAGTCCCAGCGACTCCATCATATCTTTTACAGAATCTTCCGAAACACCCAATTGTTCGGCCACCGTCCTGACAACATCACTCTGGAACTGATCCAAAGTATCTGTCGAATTGTTAATCACGTCTGTGACAACATCTCCGGCTGCCTGACGGATGGTATTATCCTGATACTGATACCGGTCGTAATTATCTGCCGCATTTGTCTGCTGTAATACATTGTTGTTTATTTTTGTATCCACGGACGGCATATTAAAATTTGTAGAGTAGTTACTGCCCATCAGTGAAGCAAACACGCCTGCCGCATCCGGATTTTCAGCTTTTGATCTGCCTTTTGCAGCATTTGCATTTAATACCTGACCCTGCTTTACAGAATTCAAATTAAATACATTTGCACTTGTCAAACACGTTCCTCCTTTCTGTCATTTACAGATTTCCTACTTTTTCTTGCTAGGTTCCATGATCTCTGTCAGCTTCGCCGCAGTCGTTGCATCCATCTTGCCAAGAATATCCGCCCTCTGCTGTGTTCCCATATTCATGAGAATGTCAGCCACAAGCCCCAGATTGTCCGTCATCGTATCAAAGATGCTGGCCGCCTCCTGAGGCTTCATGTTGGAATATGTCTTTGCGTAATCTTCAACCTGACTATCGTAGGTAATCTGTTCAACCACTTGTTTGTATAAGACTTCGGCATTTTCTGGATCAATGCTCTCATAATATGTCTTATACTGCTGTATATCGGGTGCCTGATCGGAAAAAACACCTCCTCGTAGTATTTTTCCTTCTCCTTTCAAAGGCAGCCTCATCCTCTTTGTATTTTGAAAGATCCTTGATCTGTGCCTTCAGATCCTTGATCTTTTTTTGTCATTTTTATTTGTACTGCTGGCTTCATCGAGTTCTTTTTCCAGTTCTTTAATCTGGCTGATGGCCTCGCTTAAAGACCCATACTGATGCTCTGTGCCCTCGGTCTGCTCCACCGTTTCTTCCGGCTGTGGGAGGATTTTATTAACATAAGGGACATCTTTCAAAAGCGGATATAACACCGTTGATCCAAATCCTCCGACATCGGTTTTAATCAGAATTCCTATAATTCCCATCCATATCGCAATGATTAAAATGGTTGTCAGGACAAGAATCAGCCTGCCGCCTCCCTTTTCATCCTCATCTTCTCCCGGTTCCGGTGCGTTTCCTTTGGCATTCTTTTTTCTTTT
>ENA-OQAY01000245-OQAY01000245.1-human-gut-metagenome-genome-assembly--contig:-NODE-245-length-15604-cov-1.145054_pt1 | contig 15604 bp, 18 predicted proteins | sample MGYA00242740_ERZ504537 | MGnify/ENA primary metagenome ERZ504537 (study PRJEB26092, sample SAMD00036272) | human gut metagenome | host: Homo sapiens | study: EMG produced TPA metagenomics assembly of... | reverse complement strand
AAAAAAAATTAGATAAAGCCGCTTTCGATGAAGTGGAATTAAATCCTCGCATTCGTGAAAAAAATAAAGAATTATATGGTGAAGATTTAACAGCTAATCAGATTGTAGAACGCATTGTAAATGAAGTTCGCCATAATGGTGATGAAGCTGTGATTAAATATACAAAATTATTAGATGGAGCAGATTTCACTCTTAGTCAATTTTTAGTAACACAAGAAGAATATGCTCAAGCATATGAAGTAGCTGATGAAGATATCGTAAATTCTTTGCGTAAGGCTATCGAAAATGTACGTAGATATCACCAAGAACAAAAACCAAATTCATGGATTACATATAGAAATCATGGCTCTATATTAGGGCAATCTGTAATACCATTAGATAGAGTAGGCGTTTATGTTCCAGGTGGAACAGCAGCTTATCCTTCTTCTGTAGTGATGAATGTAATGCCAGCAAAAGTGGCAGGTGTTAAAGAAATCATCATGATGGCACCACCATCTCGTGATGGAAAATTAAATCCATATGTATTGATAGCTGCTAAAGAAGCAGGTATTGATGCTATTTATAAAGTAGGTGGAGCTCAAGCTATAGCTGCTATGGCTTTTGGAACAGAAACTATTCCGAAAGTTGATAAAATCACAGGTCCTGGTAATATTTTCGTAACTCTTGCCAAAAAAGCAGTATATGGACATTGTGATATTGATATGCTAGCAGGTCCTAGTGAAATCTTGATTGTAGCAGATAAAACAGCAGACCCAGTATATACAGCAGCAGATATGTTAAGTCAGGCAGAACATGATATGCTCGCTTCTAGTATTGTACTCACTGATGATGAAGCCTTAGCAGATAAAGTTTTGGCAGAAGTAGAAAAACAATTAGCTAAATTGCCTAGAAAAGAAATTGCCAAAGCATCTTTAGAAAGAAATGGTCGCATTATTTTGACTGAAAATCTCATGCAGGCAATGGAACTTGCGAACTACTCTGCACCAGAACATATGGAAATTTTGACTGAAAATCCATTTAGTTTACTTCCTTATGTGCGTCATGCAGGCGCAGTATTTTTAGGTGCTTATTCTCCTGAACCACTTGGAGATTATTTTGCAGGGCCAAACCATGTACTTCCTACAGGTGGCACAGCACGTTATTATTCTGTATTGAATACAGAAACATTTATGAAACGTACAAGTATAATTTCATATACACAAAAAGCTTTGCAAGAGGTAAGTTCTGATATCGTTCGTTTAGCTGAAGCAGAAGGATTACAAGCTCATGCAAATGCAATAAAATTAAGAGGTGAAAAAATTGATTAAATTAAAATATAGAACTGGTTTAAAAGATATGCCTAGCTACGATGTAGTGGAGCGTGATTGGGATATAAAGGTAAATGCAAATGAGTCTAATATGAATTTGCCACCAATAATTGAAGATAGATTGATGGCAAGATTGGCTTCTGTAGCTTTTAACCGTTATCCTAATGAACAAGTTGAATTATTAGCAGAACAAATTGCTGATAATTTTAGATTAGATAAAGAAAATATTTTAATCGCCAATGGTTCAAGTGAAATTTTGGAAAAATTATTCTTCGCTTTTGGCGGTAGAGGTAGAAAAATAGTATATCCACAACCATCTTTTTCCATGTATAAAATCTATGCCAAATTTAGCGCTTCCATTGGTGTACCTGTGGATTTAAATGATGATTATACTTTCAATGCAAGTGATTTTGTCAATGCTGTAAAAGAAAATAAAGCTTCTCTTGCTGTTATTTGTTCCCCAAATAATCCTACTGGTACAAAAATTCCTATGGCAGATATTGAATATGTAGCTAAAAATATTGATTGTGCTTTAGTCATTGATGAAGCATATGTAGAATTTGATGGCGAGTCTGCAATGAGATTTTTAAAAGATTATCCACATTTGATGATTGCAAGAACTTTCTCTAAAGCTTATGGATTAGCTAGTGCGAGAGTAGGTTATTTGATTGCTGATAAAAAAATCATTGAAATGGTAGGCAAAGCTTGTATGCCATATCATGTAAATGTATTATCTGCTATCACTGCTGATATAGTGTATCAAATGAGAGACGAATATATTCCACGCATTCAAATGACAGTGGCAGAAAGAAAACGCATAAGCGAACAGTTGAGCAAAATTGATGGAATAACAGTTTATCCATCTGCAACTAATTTCATCTTGATAAAATATGATAAAGCTGTAGCTTTAAATGAATATCTTGAAAATATCGGTATTGGTGTGCGTTCTTTTGGCAATGCTCCAAGACTTGAAAATTGTTTGCGCATTTCTATGGGAACTAGACCAGAAAATGATGCTGTGTATAAAGCTATAAAAGATTTTGTAGAAAGTCAAAATTAAAAGGATTGAATGGTATGGATTTAAATAAAAAACGCTGTGGTGCTATAAAACGCACTACAGCAGAAACAGCTATTGATATAAACTTAAATCTTGATGGCATAGGAAAATCAAATATTAAGACTAAAATCGGCTTTTTTGACCATATGTTGACTTTATTATCAGCACATAGCTTGATAGATATGGAGATTTTCTGTGATGGTGATATAGAAGTTGATGGTCATCATAGTGTAGAAGATTGTGGTATTGCCTTAGGTCAAGCTTTTAAAGAAGCTATTGGTGATAAACGTGGTATAAATCGCTATGGAACTTTTTATGTTCCTATGGATGAAGCATTAGCTTTGGTGTCTTTAGATATAAGTGGTAGACCTTATTTAGTATGTGATATGGGTGAGTTAGCTCCGATGATTGGCGATTTTGATACAGAACTTGTCGAAGAATTTATGCGAGCTTTTGCCTTTAATGCTGGAATTACATTGCATATAAAAGTGATGTATGGAAAAAATTCTCATCATAAAGTAGAAGGTGTATTTAAAGCTTTAGGTCATGCTTTAAGACAAGCTGTAGAATTTGACCAGAGAGCATTAGATAAAATTCCTTCAACAAAAGGAGTATTAGAATAAGATAAAAATTTTTAGTTAAAGGAGTTATTCTAATGATTGCAATTGTGGATTATGGTGTAGGCAATTTATTTAGTGTGGAGAAAGCATTTTTGAAATTTTCTCCAGATGTAGTGCTTACAAGTGATGCAAAAGTAATAGAAAAAGCCGATAAAATTGTACTTCCTGGTGTAGGTGCTTTTGGTGATTGCATGAAAAATTTTGAGCAATCAGGCTTAAAAAATTCTGTTTTAGAAGCTATTGAACAAGGAAAACCTGTAATGGGAATTTGTGTGGGTGAACAAATCATGTTTGAAGGCAGTGAGGAGTCACCAGAAGTAAAAGGATTAGGAATTTTTAAAGGCATGGTAAAAAAAAATAAATGCTCCTGGGCTAAAAATTCCGCATATGGGTTGGAATTCTATTGTTATAGATGAAGAAAATAATCAGAATGTAAATATTAATTTATTTGCAGGATTGAAAGAAGAACCATATGTTTATTTTGTACATAGCTATCAGGCTTGTCCAGAAGATAAATCCATAATTTTAGCTAAATCTAGTTATGGCGAAGAATTGGTAGCTGCTGTAGGAAAAGATAATGTAGTAGCGACACAATTTCACCCTGAAAAATCAGGTGATATTGGTTTAAAAATTATTAAAAATTTTGTAGAAGGGTGAATGAAGATTGATTATTTTTCCAGCGATAGATATTAGAAATGGTAAATGTGTACGCCTTGTAAAAGGTGATTTTAATCAGGAAACTGTATTTTCTGAACGTCCAGAAATCATGGCAAAAAAATGGGAAGATGAAGGCGGTCAATACCTTCATTTAGTTGATTTAGATGGAGCTTTAAAAGGAAAATCACAGAATTTAGATGTTGTAGAAATGATATTAAAAACAGTGAATATCCCTGTAGAACTCGGTGGCGGTATTCGCACTATGGAAAATATCAAGCAAGTTTTAGATATGGGTGTTAGTCGTGTTATTTTGGGTTCTGTAGCTGTAAAAGATCCGCAATTAGTAAAAGATGCTTGCAAAAAATATGGCAGTGAACGCATTGTTGTAGGTATTGATGCTAAAGATGGCATTGTAGCTGTTGATGGCTGGGGCGTATCTGGCAATGTGGAAGCGAAAGAATTGGCTAAAAAAATGGCTGAAGCTGGTGTAAAACATATTATTTATACAGACATTTCTCGTGATGGCACTTTATCTGGTGTAAATGCAAAAGCGACAGCAGAACTTGCAAGTTATAGCGGGGTAAAAGTAGTAGCTTCTGGCGGAGTAGCTTCTATTGAAGATATTAAAATTTTAAAAGGTTATGAACAAGATGGCATTGAAGGCGTAATCGTAGGTAAAGCTATTTATACAGATAATTTATCTTTACAAGAGGCTATAAAAATAGCTAAGGAGGGATAAATAATGTACACAAAAAGAATAATCCCTTGTCTTGATGTAAAAGCAGGACGAGTTGTTAAAGGAACAAATTTCGTTTCTTTGCGCGATGCAGGCGATCCTATAGAACTTGCTTCCGTATATGATAAAGAAATGGCTGACGAACTTGTTTTTTTAGATATAACAGCTTCTAATGAACAACGTGATACTATTGTAAAAGTAGCAAATGATTGTGCAAGTCAAGTTTTCATTCCATTTACCATTGGTGGAGGAATTAGAACTGTAGAAGACATGCGCAAAATGCTCAAGGCTGGTGCAGATAAAGTATCTATGAATACAGCAGCGATAAAAGACCCTTCTATAATTAAAGAGGGAGCAGAAAAATTTGGCAATCAATGTATCGTGCTTGCTGTAGATGCTAAACGAAATGGCGAAAATTCTTGGGAAGTTTATATAAATGGTGGTAGAACACCAACGGGAATAGATTGTTTAGAATGGGTGAAAAAAGCAGTTTCTTTGGGAGCGGGTGAAATCTTGCTCACAAGTATGGACGCTGATGGTACAAAAAATGGTTATGATATACCACTTACGCGTGCAGTTTCAGAAGCTGTAAATGTACCAGTAATTGCTTCAGGTGGAGCAGGAAAATTAGAACATTTTTACGAAGTATTAACAGAAGGAAAAGCTGATGCAGTACTTGCTGCTTCAGTATTCCATTATGGAGAATTTAGTATTCGCCAAGTAAAAGAATACTTAAAATCTCGTGGTGTGGAGGTTAGATTATAATGATAGATATCGACAAAGTAAAATTTGATGAAAAAGGCTTGGTGCCAGCTGTAGTGCAAGAAGCTAATGGCAAAGTTTTAATGCTTGCATATATGAACAAAGAATCACTACAAAAAACTATAGAAACAGGATATACATGGTTTTATAGTCGTTCTCGTCAAGAACTTTGGAATAAAGGGGCAACTTCTGGCAATAAACAATCTGTCAGTGAAATTTATTATGATTGTGATGGTGATACTTTGTTGGTAAAAGTTCATCAAACAGGTATGGCTTGTCATACTGGCACATATACTTGCTTTACTGATCGCAGATTATTTCCAGACAGCAAAGATTTAGTACCTATGGCTCAACCACAGGATAATACTTCTATCGCTAAGGTTTTAAATGATTTATATGCAACAATTAAAGACCGTCAAGTAAATCCAGTAGAAGGCTCATATACTAATTATTTATTTGAAAAAGGTCAAGATAAAATCTTGAAAAAAGTGGGTGAAGAATGTACTGAAACAATAATTGCTTCTAAAAATATGGATAAAGAAGAAATTCTTTATGAAATGAGCGATTTATGGTATCATTGTCTTGTTTTATTGGCATATCATAATATTACTCCAGATGATTTATTAGCTGAATTGATGAGCAGAAGAAATGGTGGAGAATATCATAGATTTGGCAAGAAAGAAATCAAAAAAAATAAATCTTAAAGAGGAGAATTGATGATGGGACAAGCTAGACTTGACTATATGAAAGATTCTGCATGGAAGCGTGGTACTGCAAAAAAAATAGATAATTTGCCACCTTTTGAATTACCATATGCAAAAGATGCAGTATTGATTGACCTTGTAGACCCAGATGTATTACCAGATGCACAGGTGAACTTTTTGGAAATGATAGAAGTTCGTTCTACACTTCGTCAATATGATGATACAAAAGAATTATCTAATAAAGAATTATCATATCTTTTATGGTGTACTCAAGGCGTTAAAATGGTAATGCAGACAAAGACTATTAGAAATGTACCTTCTGCTGGCGGTAGAAATGCATTGGAAACATTTTTATATATTCGCCGTGTTGAAGGCATAAAACCAGGTTTATATCGCTTTTTACCATTAGAGCATAAATTATTATTAGTATCTGATGCAGAAGATATTGAAGAAAAAATCTGTAGCCAATTTTCTACAGTAGGTGTAGCAAATAATGCAGCTGTAGTATTCTTATGGACAGCTGTTTATGAAAGAATGGATTGTATGTTTGGCGAAAGAGCATATCGCTATATTTATTTAGATGCTGGACATGTTTGCCAAAACTTATATTTAGCAGCACAAACAATGCATATAAAAGTGTGTGCATTAGGTGCTTTTGATGATGAAGTTTTAAATCAAAATCTCGGTTTTGATGGAGAAAATCAATTTGTTGTCTATGGTGCTGGTGTAGGTAAATAGGATAGCTTAAAAAGAATAAATTAAAGTAAAAGAACTCAATTAAGTGATATTTATGAATATTACTTAATTGAGTTTTTTGTATATAATTTAGTTTTTCCGCATAAAAATATAATGAGGAAATTTTTATAATATTTAAAATAAAATACAAAAATATTTCCGCATGTTGCGGAAAACAATCAATCTATGATGTAGTGCTAATTTTTGATACAATTTAATCAAGTTAAGGGAGTATTGAAAATGGCAAAGATTAATAAACGTAGAAAAATAATATTTGATATGTTGAAGAGTCATCCGCAAGGCTTAAATGGTGAGGCGATATCTCAACAGCTAGGAGTATCTTCAAGAACAATACGTTCGGATATTAAGGCTTTGCAGGATGCATTAGAAAAATATAATATAAGAATTTTTTCAAGCCCAACAAAAGGCTATAGATTTAGTCAATTTGAACATCTTAGTAGTATTGAACATGAATTGTTTAAAGATAATATGAGTAATTTAGAAACTAGTAAACAAAGAATAAATTACATATTATATAAACTTTTAGCAAATACACTAAATGATATTTCAATTACACAAAATGATTTAGCAGAAGAAATGTATATAAGTTTATCAACTTTAAAAATACATTTAAATGAAGTTAAAAATATTTTAAAAAAATATGATTTAAAGATAACGCAATATAAGACAAAAGGTATAAAAATTTCAGGAGAAGAAACTAAATTACGTTATTGTATTGTAGATATAAAAAACATACATTTAGAAAATGAATTTTTTCAAGATTTAATAATGAATATAGATATTAATTTATTAGATGATATTATTAAAAAAGTTTTAAGTGAAAGAAAATTACAATTAACTGATAGATCACAGAAAAAATTATGTATGTATATAGCTATTGCAATACAGCGTTCAAGAAATAATAAAACAGTAGTATATCCATCAAGTTTAACTAGTAAAATAGAGAATACTTTTGAATATAGTGTAGCTAAAGAAATAATAGAAAATATTTATAATCAATTAAATATAGATCTAAGTTGTTCAGAAGTATATTATATTACTCAATGTTTATTAGCTAGTAAAAAGTTGATAGATGTTAGTGAATCAACAAATAAAAAACATGTAAAAAATTTAGTAAATATAATTTTAAAAGAAATTCATGAAAAGTTATCTATTGATTTTACTAATGATGAATATTTAATTGATGGTTTAACATTGCATTTAAACATAGCATTAACAAGAATACAATTTCAGATGAATATCAGAAATGAATTGTTAGAAACTATAAAAAATGATTATCCGTTAGCATTTCAAATGGGGGTAATTGCTGGTAAAATTGTTGAACAATATGACAACATAAAAATTAATGAGAATGAAATTGGTTATATAGCTTTACATTTTGGTGCAGCATTAAGTAGAAATGGTATAAAAGAAAATATTCAGGCTAAAAATATAATAATAGTATGCTCTTCAGGATTAGGGATATCTGTATTACTAAAGGCGAAAGTTGAAGAATATTTTCATAATAGATTAAATGTAGTAAAAGTTTTACCAGGTTATGAAGTTAATGAGAAAACACTAGAAAATATAGATTATATATTATCTACAGTTCCATTAAAAAATATTGCTTCAGATAAAATAATTAAAATTAATCGTATGTTACAAAAAGAAGATGTAGAAAATATTGAAAATAAGATTTTTCATAAAAAAGATACAGATTTAATGGAAATTACAACTTTTTTTAATAAAGATAATTTTTATATTGATAAAGATTTTGAAACAAAAGAAGAATGTATAAATTTTTTATCTAATGAAGCTATAAAGAAAGGTTTGATGGATGAAACATCTAAAAAATCTGTGTTTGAAAGAGAAGAAATATCATCTACATCAATAGGTGATTTGACAGCAATACCACATCCAATAGCTACAGATACAAAAAAATCATTTATTTCTATTTTAGTATTAAATAAACCTATAATGTGGGGAGATTTTTTAGTACAGGTTGTATTTCTATTAAATATAGAAAAATCAAAAGCTAATTTATGGGAGCCTATGTTTTTAAAATTGTATAACTATATAAAAGAAAAAAATGGAATAAATTCATTATTGAAAAATAAATCATATGATATGTTTTTAAAAGAATTTATAAGTTTTTCTCAAATATAAGTAGGTGCATATTTTTATGGAAAAAAATATAGAAATAAAAAAGAAGTAGTATTTTATGCTAAGTTATTAGATAAAAAAGGTTTAGTTAATCCATTAGAAGGTAATATATCAATTTATGATAGGGATAGTAATAAATTATATATTACTCCATCAGGAACAAGAAAATCTTTATTGACAGAAAAAGATATAGCTGTTTTACAGGATGGAGAACAAATAGAAGGATATTTAAAACGTTCTAGCGAGTATTTACTACATGAAGCTGCATTAAAAGCAAGACCAGATTGTAATGCAGTAGTGCATACACATGCGCCATATTTAACAGCTTTTGCATATTGCAATAAAGATATAAAATTACGTTGTTCATCAACATTTGCTTTATTATTTGAAGATATTCCATGCTTATCATATGGACAACCAGGGACAAAAGATATAGCAAATGGAATTGAAGATGCTATAAAAGAGCATGATTTAATATTGTTAGGAAATCATGGTTGTTTAACAGTAGCGCCTACTTTAGAAAAGGCTATAGCTATTTTAGAAGCAGGTGAAGAAGTTATGAAAATATATACAATAGCTAGCTCTATAGGAACAATAAAAAATATATCTAATGATGAATGGGAAAAAATGTGTAATGAACATCCTGGTAGTAAAAGAAATAGGTATAAGAGAAAGGAGTGAGGAAAATGCAGGCTGCTATTATGTATGGACCAAATGACATAAGGGTAGAGGATATAGAAAAACCAAAGTGTCCGCCAAATGGTCTAATTTTAAAAGTTTTATCGATAGGTTTATGTGGTTCAGATATTAGGAATATGACAACGGATTCATGTAAAGGAAAATATCCACATATATTTGGTCATGAAATAGTAGGTATGGTTGATGAAATAGATATAAATACACCTAAATATAAAGTTGGAGATAAATTATACATTTATCCTGAGGATCATTGTTTAAAATGTGATGAATGTAGAGCTGGTCATAGTGAAAATTGCTTAAATCCAGGTGATTATATTGCTAGACAAGGTGGTTTTGCTGATTTTGTTGTTGTGACGAATGAGCAAATTAATAGAGATGCAGTCTTTAAATTACCTGAAAACATAAATTTAGATAATGCTACGCTTAGTGAACCATTATCATCAGTATATGCTTGTCAAGAAAATATTAATATTACACTAGGAGATAGTGTGGTTATTATTGGAGCAGGACCTATAGGTTGTTTTCATGCACAAATGGCAAAAATAAGAGGTGCTAAATGCGTTATCATGGTTGAAATTAATGATAAACGCTTGGAAATGGCAAAACAATTTGGTGTTGATTATACCATTAATAGTTTAAAGGAAGATCCTGTAGTTAAAATAAAACAAATTACAAATAATAAAGGTGCTGATAAAGTAATATCAGCTAATCCTTCAAGTAGTGCACAGGCACAAAGTATTTTTATGGCAAAAGCTGGTGGAATAGTAGTATTTTTTGGTGGTGTTCCAAAAGGAACGTTGGTTAGTTTGGATACAAATTATATTCATTATAATAATTTGTGGATTTATGGTCATTTTGGAGCTAATAGTATACAAGTACAAAAAGCGTTTGAATTGGCTATTAGTAAAAATTTTCCAGCAGAAAAATTTATTACTCATGTATTGCCATTAAAAGATATTAATAAAGGTATAGAGTTAACGAAATCAGGAGAGGCTATAAAAGTAGTTTTACATCCTAATTTAAATTAATAAAAATTATAAGTATTTTAAGGAGGAATTTAAAATGATTAAAGGATTAGTTGCATGTGGTAGCGGAATTGCTACATCAACAGTTGCTCAGCAGGCAGTAAAAAAAAATATTGGCAGATGCAGGTATTGAAGCTGATATTAGTAAAGGAAATATCACAGAAATTCCAGTAAAACAGAACACTGTAGATATTATTTTTACAACATCTAATTATACACAACCTACAAAAGTTCCTGTAATAAAAAGTTTTTGGTTTAATTTCTGGAATTGGAAAAGATAAAATTAAAGATGAAATTGTTGCAGCTTGTTTAGAAATTGAAAAAATAAATAAATTTTTATTTAATTATCTGAGAAGCGTTAGTTATCAAAATATTTGTTTTTTTGAAAATTAACGCTTCTTGAAGAAAGGTTGAAGAATATGGATACGTTATTAAACATTGTTCAAACAATATTAGGTATGGGTGCTGTTGTAATATTACCTATTATGATATTTATACTTGGCCTTATTTTTAGAATGAAAATTGGTGCAGCTATTCAAGCTGGCTTAATGATTGGTATCGGTTTTCAGGGGTTATTGTTAGTTATTAATTTATTAATGGCATCTATTGATCCTGTTGTTAAATATTATCAAAGTATGGGTAGTGGTTTTACTACTGTAGATATTGGTTGGGCTGCTTTGGGAGCAATTTCATGGACAGCACCATTTGCCCCACTTGCAGTACCACTTATTATTTTAGCTAATGTTATTTTAATAAAAGTTGGCTTAACAAAAGTAATGAACGTAGATATGTGGAACTATATTCATTTCTTAATTCCAGGTGCAGTAGCTTATGCTTTATTTGATAGTGTTATTTTAGGATTAGTTATTACAGTTGGTTTATCTATTTTAGCTTTATTTATTGCTGAAAAAGTAGCTCCTCATTGGGAAAAAGTTTTTGGTTTAGAAGGTACAACTTGTACTTGTATGTCATTCATTAGTTATATGTGGCCATTATCAATAATTATTAATAAAATTATTGATTGTATTCCAGGGTTAAATAAATTTGATTTAGATTTGACAAAATTACAATCTAAAATTGGATTTTTTGGTAATCCAGCATTTATAGGGTTAATTGTAGGTATTTTATTAGGTATTATAACAGAACAACCAATTACAACAATTACTACTATTGCAATGGGTCTTGCTAGTGTACTTTTATTAATTCCAAGAATGGTTGCAGTAATGATGGAAGGTTTATCTTCTATTGGTACAGCTGCAAATGATTTTATGCAAAAACATATTGCTAAAGACGCACAATTATGGATTGGTATGGATGTATGTTTAGGTTTGGGTCATCCAACTTGTATCGTATGTACTGCACTTTGTATTCCATTTACAATTTTATTAGCATTTATTATTCCTGGAATGACATTTTTCCCAATCGGTTTATTAACAAGTATTTGTTATATAACTGTTATGTGTGTAATGGCAAGTAATGGTAACTTAGTTCGTTCATTAATTTGTTCAATGGTAAGTATTGTTTTAATTACTTGGGCAGCAAATACTTTTGCGCCAGAGGCAACAATGATGTTAAAAGCATTAGGTGTTCCAGTTGAAGGTATGATAACAGAAGGTGGACATTTTGGTTTTAATTTACCAGTAGTTATTATAAGTGCTATTTCTAGAATTTTAGGATAATAAAATTTTTTATAGGCTAATAGTTTTAAGTCTATTATGTGAGGTTTATATTAATGGATAATTCAAAAAAATATGTAGCTATAGAGGCAGATGCACAAAATTGGGAAGAAGCAATAAAATTTTGTGGAGAAGCTTTAATTGCTAATAATTGTATAGGACAAGGTTTTGTAACAGCTTGTATAGAAAGAGAAAAATCATTTCCAACTGGGTTACCAACTGTAATACCTGTAGCTATACCACATGCAGCTTCTGATGAAGTTAATATAACATCAGTATGTATATTGAAGTTAAAAAATCCAGTAGAATTTAAACGAATGGATGATTCTAGCGAATCTATTAGAGCAAGATTAGTCTTTAATTTAGCAATAAAAGGACATAATGAACATCTTGATTATTTACAAAATTTAATTGCATTTGTTATGGACGAAGAAAAAGTGAAAAAATGTTTATCTTTGTCATTAGGTGAAATACCTAATTATTTGGAAAATAATATGTCTTAATGATGTAAAAAATAAGTGAGGTGTTCTTGATGAATAATAATATAAAAATATCACCATCATTATTTGCAGCAGATATTTTTGATTTAAAAAGTCAAATAAAGATATTAGAGAGATGTAAAGTTGATTTATTGCATATCGATGTTATGGATGGAAATTTTGTAAGTCGAATGGCATTTGGCGCAGAGCATATACAAATGATAAAAAAACATACAAAGATACCTTTAGATGTACATTTGATGGTTAAATATCCAGAGAAACATATCAGTGATATTTTAGAAGCTGGAGCAGATATTATTACAATTCATCAAGAATCTACATCATGTTTATATCATTGCTTAGAAATGATACAAAGAAAAGGGAGAATGGCTGGAGTAGTCTTAAGTCCAGCCACTCCAGTTCAAAATATAAAATATATTTTATCTTTAATTGATATGGTATTGATAATGACAGTAAATCCTGGTGAAAAAAATCAAGTATTTTTGTTTGATATGATAAATAAAATTAAAGAGGTATCAGAATTATTAAAAGACAAGAATATTGATATAGAAGTTGATGGTAGTATTGATGATAAAACAGCAGTATTATGTCAAGCTGCAGGAGCAAATATTTTTGTATCTGGTGGATATATATTTAATAATAATAATATTGAACAACAAATTGTTAAATTACAACAAGCTTTAAAGATAAAAAATAAAATATAGAGGTATTTTTATGATAATGGAGATTGAAGATATTATAAAAGAAATATCTAATGTAACTAATATGGTTACGGATGAACAATTAACGTTATTTATAAAAAAAATAAATGAAGCCAAAAGGATAATTGTTTGTGGTACTGGTAGAAGTGGATTAATGTTAAAATCTTTTGCTATGAGATTAATGCAAATAGGATATATTTCTTATGTAGTTGGAGAAACAATTACACCTGCAATAAAAGAAGGTGATTTATTAATCGTAGCGTCAGCATCTGGGGAAACTAATAGTGTTTGTCAAGCCGTAAAATCAGCTCAGAAAGAAAATGTAAAAGTAATTACAATAACAGCTAATGAACAATCAACATTGTATAAACTTCAACAAGCATTAATAACAATAAAAGTATCTACTAAATTTAATACAGTAAATATTACAAAACAACCATTAGGGAGTTTATTTGAACAGGCATTATTAATAATATTTGATGCAATTATTTTGAAAATAGCAAAAGAAAATGAAAATATGAATTCAGTTATGGCAATGAGACATGCCAATATAGAATAAATATATTTTTCATATATAAATAGGAGGTTTTATAAATGGATGCATTAAGATTTTATGGAGTTAGAGATATTAGATTTGAAGAAGCACCAGAACCTATTATAGAAACTGATAGTGAAGTTAAAATTAAAGTAAAAGCTGTCGGAATTTGTGGTTCAGATATTCATAGATATGCTCTCTTAGGTCCATATGTTCCTGGAACTGTATGGGGTCATGAATTTTCTGGTGAAGTAGTAGCTGTTGGTAAGAATGTAACAAAAGTAAAAGTAGGACAAAAAGTAACAGCTTGTCCAGCACTTTATTGTGGAAAATGTGATTCCTGTAAAAAAGCTAAATTTGCACAATGTGAAAATTTGGGTGTAATAGGACAACATCATCAAGGTGCTTTTGCTGAATATATTGTTATGGAAGAAGAAAATGTAGTTCCTGTTCCAGAAAATGTTTCATATGATGCAGCGGCAATGGTGGAACCATCTTGTGTAGTAGCACATGGATATTATAAAGTAAATCTTGATCCTGGAGATACGGTAGCTGTTGTTGGTTGTGGTACAATTGGTTTATTAGCTATTCAATGGGCAAAAATTTTTGGAGCAAGTAAAGTAATTGCTATTGATATTGATGATGCTAAATTAGAATTAGCAAAAAAATTAGGTGCTGATGAAACAATTAATTCTAGAAATAAAGAACCATTTGAAGAAGTTCATAAAGTAAATGGCGGAAAAGGTGTAGATGTAGCAGTAGAATCTGCAGGAACACCAATTACTTCTGCGCAAACATTTTCATTAGCTGATAAAGGTGGAAGAGTTTTATTTGTAGGTATTCCTTATGGGGATGTTATGGTAAAACGCTTATATTTTGAAAAAATTGTTAGAAATGAATTGAAAGTATACGGTTCATGGAACGCAATATCAGCACCATTCCCAGGAAAAGAATGGACATCAACAGTTCATTTTATAGCAAATGGACAGTTAAAAATGGATCCATTAATTACTCATCGTTTACCATTGAGTAAAGGTGTGGAAGCTTTAGAAATGACTGCAGAAAGAAAAGTATCTTTTGGTAAAATAATGCTTCATCCAGAAGATAAATAATTATAAAAAATATGGAGTGCATTTTATGGAAAAATTATTGTGTCCATCAATGATGTGTGCTAAATATGAAAATTTAGCAGAAGAAATAAAGGAGCTTGAAGAAGCCAATATTGATATATTCCATATAGATATAATGGATGGAAATTTTGTACCTAACTTTGGAATGGGTTTACAAGATACAGAGTTGATTTGTAAATTATCATCAAAAAAAGTAGATGTACATTTAATGATAAATAATCCTAGTCGATATATAAAAAAATTTGCTGATTTAGGAGTAGATATAATTTATATTCATCCAGAATCAGAAAGGCAACCTGTTAAAACATTACAAGAGATAAGAGAATTAGGTAAAGAAGCAGGTATTGTATTAAGCCCTGAAATTTCTGTAGATACAATAAAACCGTTATTGTCATTAATAGATTATATTATGGTAATGACTGTTAATCCAGGTTTTGCAGGACAAAAATATTTATCTTTAGTAGATGAAAAAATAGATGAATTAGTAAAATTTAAGGATAAATATAATTTTAAAATTTAATTAATGGATGACATGTTCACCAGAAAAAATAAAAATAACTTTCTATTAAAGGTGATGAGCAAGGTTTTTGTGTTTAG